>Ga0265797_10006284_pt1 | contig 16874 bp, 14 predicted proteins | sample P2T30metagenome_FD_192433 | JGI IMG/M metagenome (GOLD analysis project Ga0265797, IMG submission 192433) | Plant litter microbial communities from East Loma Ridge, Irvine, California - P2 T30 | ecosystem: Environmental > Terrestrial > Plant litter > Unclassified | place: USA: California...
ATGCAGGTAGGTTATATGCCGTGGCTTGAGCTGACCTCTCCATGGGTATGTATTACTGGAGCGGATCTCCCTGGTCTGTCGTTGGTTGATACTCATCATCGCATCGCACCTTCTTCGACATATATAGAGGCAGGATCCTGACCTCTCCATCCTCCTCATCACGAGTTGATTACCATCATTCTACCATACAACATAGCCTGTCAGGGTCATCGACATCATGAGGTCGTCCTTTACAGTTGCCGCAGCGGCTCTGAGCCTTGGTTCGTACCTCGTACCAATGTACGATCAGAACGAAGCATTGAATTCTAACATCTTCCAGGCTCAACTGCGTTCGCACAACTCTCCCAACAATGTAACGGCGATATTTGCTATCAGCTCAACATCCCACAAAGCACCGCAGACTCGGGCAGCGGCGACATCTTCATTCAGATCAAGGCTCCTACCAACTACGCATGGGTTGGTCTCGGTCAAGGCTCGTCGATGAGCGGCGCCAACATGTTCATCATGTATCAATCCGCAGACGGCACCAACGTCACCGTCTCCCCCAGGACTTCATCTGGACACAGCACTCCATCGGTCTCATCCTCCGCCAACATCGCCCTGCTTGAAGGTTCCGGCGTTGAGGGCAACACCATGACAGCCAACATCCGATGCAGCAGCTGCTCCAGCTGGAGCGGCGGCAGCATGGACTTCTCGACCTCAAGCGCATCATGGATTCATGCTACCGGGTCTGGGTCGCCCATCCAGGATGACAGCACAGATGCAAGCATTCGTCAACACGGCAACGACTATGGCTCCTTCGACTGGGACTTCTCCAGCGCAAAGGGTGGCAGCGAGGTCAACCCACTTGTCGCTGCTAGCACCAGCGGATCATCCGACTCAGGATCATCGACTGGTGCAACCACAGGTGCTGCTTCTGCTACTTGCACCGTGGCACCATCGAGCACTCTTGCTTCTGTTACAGGTACTTCTGGATGCCCAACGGCATTCCCTACCGAATTCTCAACTGCATGGCCAACTGCTCGTCCAACCGAGTTCGCCAACTGCGGCCCGATAGGCGGTGGCAACGGTCGTGGCCCATACGGACGACGTGACGCACTCGCTTGGCCGACCGCCGCCCCTTGGCGTATCAATGAGAAGCGTGCCCTCCCAGAATGTGAGAACGGCGCATCTCCCACCGGATCCAGCAGCAGCTCAAACTCAGGCTCAAGCTCAAGCAACCAACTCTCCCAAAACGGCCGCAACGGCGCCTCCGGCATCTCAACCCAGACTCTGCTGGTCGCCCACGGCGTCATGGCCTCTCTCGCCTTCGTCGCCTTCTTCCCTATCGGCGGCATCCTCATTCGTGTCGCCAGCTTCACCGGCCTCGTCTGGATTCACGCCGCGCTGCAAATCCTCGGATTCCTCGTCTACATCGCCGCCTTCGGCATCGGAATCTGGATCGCCATCAACGGCAACTACCTCTCCCAAGCACACCCAATCATCGGCATCGTGCTTCTCATCCTGCTCATAGGCCAGCCGCTCGGCGGCTGGCTGCACCACCGCGCTTTCAAGAAGTACGGTCGTCGCACGACCGTGTCATACGCTCACATCGGTATCGGGCGCATCGCCATCATTCTCGGCATGGTTAACGGCGGCCTTGGGCTGCAGCTGACAGGCAAGCGGGGTGGTCCTGTTATTGCGTACGCGGTGTGTGCTGCCATCATGGGCTTCTTGTACATTGCTTCTATCATCTATGGTGAAAGGAAGAGGAGCAAGCGTGCTGCGCCGCCGAGCTACTCGCGGGGTCAGAAGGAGCAGGTCAGGCACTATGAGAGCAGCGGTTCTCCTAGCTCTGGGTATGATGTTCCCCCACCACCGAGGGGTGGGTCGAGGGAGTACTACTCCAAGAGAGATAGCCGTCGCTAGAGTGGGCTGGGATTTACTTGGGTGAGATTTGAAAGGATGGCTAGTAGAGACGGATTGATTGGATCGGAGAGCGTGATGACATCGCACTGTATATACGAAGATCTGAAAGAGCGTTGAGTTAGAATTTGAGACTGCACAGGACAAGCGTACCTTAGACATGATAGAGAAGCAATGAAGATACAACCCATATGAGCTCTAAATCTAGTACAGCGGGTAACTCAGAATTGGTAGTAGTGAGGTCTGATGGCTGCTCGGGTCATATCTCTAAAACTCGGTAAAGTGGTACATGGACGTAAGATTGTCGGAGTAGAAACATATCCATTGCCTCTCGTACTGTATTCACAGCTATCGTTAGGTGTATATGCAGAAAATTCATCTTGCTTAGCTATGCGTCTTTCGAGCGGGGGTTGGTCAACAATTTTGGTACGTATGAGATAGAAGAGGCGAGGGTATGTCAAGGCAAATTCATAGCATGCATTAGCGTATCTAGAGTATCATAAAGCACGCGTGGCCGTAATCTAAACAAAAGTGCTGTGAGGTATCATCAATCTTAAACATCCATCGAAGATGGCTTTACTTCTTCGCCTCGCCCTCCTTGTTGCCGCCACCGGGAAGGAAGCTGCCAACGTAGCCACCAGCGCTTGAGAGACCACCGGTGACAGTGCTTCCGGCTGAGCTTGCGGCGTTGCCGACGGCGCCGCCGTAGGAGCCCTGTCGGTGTGTGTTAGCGTGTTGTGGTGGTTGTACTATGGATGTGTATGGTGACTTACGGATTCGTCTTTGCCGCCGCGCTCAGAGCGGTTGATGCCCTCCTTGGAGAAAGCATCGCCGACGCCCTGCAGAGCACCGCCTTTGCCGAACTGGCCGCTGACGAGGTTGTTCACGTCGCCTTGGGCTTTGTCGACGGGCTCGATGCCGGTGACTTTGGTCTTGTCGAGGGTGTCTGTTGGAGATCGATGTCAGTCTCGATTCAACACAAAGGTATGTAACGGACAACCGTCCATCACACAAGTCTTTCGTTGTGGTTGTGGTCCGACTTACCCTTGGCGGCGTAGCTAGTCTTGTTGTCGTTGGTGAACCACTTGAGGTACTGGTCCTCGATCCAAGGCATCCAGTTCTCGTACTGGTTGTGGTAGCCCTCCTTCACCCACTCGAGGTAGCTCTTGCCCTGCTTCTTCTCTTGGGGGAGGGAGTCGAAAGTCTGCTTCTTCTGGTCTTCGCTCATCTTGTCCCAACTGTTGCTTGCTGAGCCAGCGGCGTTCTTGACTTGGTCGGCCATTATGATTTGTTGGTGGGCGTTGTTGTGGTTGAGTTGATGTAAGTTGTTGATGGGTGTGATGTCTGAACGACGAAAGTGTGAGTTATGTTGTTTAGTTTTAAGCAAGTGATTAGGAGCCAACGTTACCTTTTTGTTCTAGTCTAGTGTCAACGTAATACAGCTAATACGTAGATAGGTTCTCCAACTCCAGAGTAAAACAGGGCAGCATCGTCATGTTTTATTTACCCTCCCCACGCGACATCAGAGTTCACGCGGACCACGCCTGTGACGTCGTTGTACAGTCCACCGTTACGCCAACATGCCTGGGGCTGTGCTACGCCAGACCCGTAGATCTGGACTTGCCCGAGAATCAACACCAGCATGTGAATATGCCGTTGCGTGATCTGCGAGGTGGGCGTGTTGAAGATTGCTGGATTGCGTCTATCAAGATGTTCTGGAACACCGACAAGCAAGTGTGGTCGTACCTTGTCGATGAACTGGGTTGGCGAATCAGCGAAGACAACGACTCTACGTCGCCTTTCTCAACCGTCTCGTCTGGTCTTAGTGGAAGAGGCCTTTTGAGTATGCAACCGCTCTGTTGGAGATTGGCTATACTCCAGTATCGATTGTCGTTCTAGGTAGTGCTCCTGTTGTAAGACTCCGCCCGGAATATTCATCCTGGGCCCATTAGGACTCAAATGCTGGACCAGTGTCTGGCAGCTTTCGGTCACAGGCTATCCAAAGTATTCTCCGCACTCTCCAAAGTGGAGACATACACTGCAAGGTATGCATTTGCACAAATGACACTTCAAACAACGCCGTGACTGCCCCTGTTCATGTTCAAACCGTCTGACATGCGAACGAAACAAGGGTTGTCGGGCAGGGTTTGGGGTAGATCCAGCCCTAAGCGCCGACTGCCATGTGTGCGCGAGCAGATGCATGCAGCTTACCTTTCCAAGTATGTTTGTTTGTTACACAACGGCTAAAGATTAAATACTACCTCAACAAGTGCACACGTATCGACTGCTTCCTCCTCGCATGCAATCAACTCAGCACCGCAAGGTGGACCGCACGCCACGCTTTCTGACTTCGGTAACGACTGCTGCTCCACTAAGGCCGGCCTAGGCAATCATTGCCCGACAAAGAGTGTCGCATGCCTGCCCCAGTTGACTGACCACTGCCCTGGTAGGTCCCAAGGTGATTTCCCTTCTATTTTCTCCTTCTTCTTTGCTTCCAGTATTTACCCTGCTTCTTGATACGTGTCACTCTCATCCATTCGATCTGCCCTCTACACAACACAAGACCTACACGCCAAAAGCAGAAATGAACCATTCAAATCGCTCCGTGAGCGGCCGCAAACCAGTCGTCATTCCCTCAATCTACACCCAAGGCACCCGGAACTCATCTGTATCTTCGCAACCGTCTGTCTCCTCGCACCGCCCCAGCACGACCTTGTCAAGCATTTCCACCAACTTCTCCAACAACTCTGCTCAAACCCCGGTGCAAGCCGCGCCTCCCGCGCCGCCCACGGCACCGCAGAATATCGGAGTTCTATTGCTCGTGATTGCCGGCAGTCCGAGCAGACATCTCAAGAGCTATGTACAAAGTGCGTTGCTGAAGGATACAGCGATAGTGGAGGTCTTGGTTGTGGGCGAGGCGAAGGATGAGCAGGCGATCAAGCAATTTAAGGTTGAGCTTTACGGGTTGGCCGGCAATTTGAAAAGAGAGTTGTCCTTGAGAGTGGAATTCTCGCAGGGCGCTGTGACCGAGGATCAGCTCAGACAGCACTTGAGCAGCGTGCTGGACAGCAAGAGCCAGTCTGGCGGCGAAGCGGACAAGAAGGAGCTACACGGCGTGCTGTGCGACTTGGACGACCGCGAGAGTCAACCTTTGGACGTGCTGGAGATTGAGACGGCAGCGCTTATGGACCAATGGCTGCATAGTGTCGGCTTTGTCCACGCTGTTGCCAGAACATCCATCCCTCTGCTAAGAGTGGCGGCCCATCGGGCAGCTCAAGCTACACCTTCAACCGAACATCTCAAGAGGCAACCATTCTTCGCTACGACATTGAGCTCTTCTGCGGCCGCCAGCACTTCAATGCATACTACAGGTCTACGTGCTCTACTGGACAGCCTCAGTACACTTGGAAACCGTGAGATCACATTCGCATCAGCCGACACCCTTCTAGCGCCTGAGCCAGAGCCTGTTGTTCAAGAACACCAACCCGTCGTAGCACTCACAAACGGCTGGAGCCAGGACCCAGCCGAGTTCTCGCCCGGAGAATCACCTACAAAGTTGTGGGGAATGTGGTCGCAGTATCAGGAAGGCAATTTTTGAGAGATGGAAATTCTTGAAGACATCCTTATTCGACCAGCGAAAGCGAGCTGTACTATCTACTCCCATGCCCATCGCTTTTTACACCATTTGATGACATACACCAAAGCCACCAGCACCGGCACTTCGATCAAAGGTCCCACTGTAGCTGCTAACGCCTCCTGGCTACCAGCCCCATAGACCGCCACAACGACTGCAATAGCGAGTTCGAAATTGTTGCTCGCTGCTGTAAACGACTGCGTACAGCTGATCTTGTATCCAAAACCCAAGCGCCACATAACCCAGGCCGTGGTAGTGAAAACCACGAGGAAGTACACCACGAGCGGCGCACAAACACGCAGGACGGACGTTATCTGCTCGACGACGTGCAGGCCTTGCGAGCCGAAGAGCACAATGATGGTGTAGAGCAGGCCGATGAGCGAGAACGGCGCTATGTAACGGATGAAGTAGTGCTGGTACCTGTATTCTCCGATCAAAGCTCTCAGTGTCAGTCGCGTGACCACCGCAGCCGCCAGCGGAATCCCGAGAAACACCGCCACGGACGTGGCCGATTTCTCGTAGATGTCGCCGTCGATCGCGCTGCCGGATTTGCGCGAGATGACTTGCACGTAGAACACCGCCAGCGGCGCGAACAGCACGATCTGCAAAATGCTGTTGAAAGCCACCAGCACAGCACAGTAATCCGCATCCCCGCCAGCGAGATCCGTCCAGATTAAGACCATGGCAATACACCTCGCCACCCCAACGAAAATCAACCCATCGCGTAAGCCCTGCCTATCAGGCAAGAACGCCCACGCCAAAGCGGTCATGAACAACGGCATGACGATCCAGTTCAGCACGAAACTAATCGCTATCTGCTTCCACAGCTCGCGCGTGCGGAACAGCAGGTGCAGCGTCTCGAAGCGCACTTTGCACAGGATCGGGTACATCATGACTAGCAGGCCGACGGCTATGGGCGCGCTGACGCCTACGAAGGTGCCGCGTTGGAGCGCCGGGCCGGTGGAGGGGACGAGGTTGGCGAGGATGATGCCGATGGCCATGGCGAGGAGGATCCAGAGGACGAGGAAGCGGTCGAGGATTGAGAGGCCTTTGAAGGGGGGCGGTGGGGTTTCTTCTGTGGTTTGCTGTTAGGTTGCGTGTACTTGACGGTGTGAAATGCCTTCTCCATCCGTGGAATTGTGTCTTACCATCTCGACCAGAACTGTTTCCACTCTCCACGCCCTCTCGCTCTTTCACGGCACCCAGGTTGGCTTCTTCGTCCCCGTGCTCGTTCTTGCCTGCGTTGCGCAGTATGCCTCGCTCTGGAGTGTCCATGTCTATTCGTGAGAAGAGAAATTGATATCACAAGATAAACCTGCTTTCGGGTAAGAAGGCTCGCCACAACTCGTTACACAAGTATATAACTATACCTTCACCAATTATATCCTTGGGCCCAGACAGTGATACATTCGCAGCCAATGAGAGAGCGCGAGCATGTCTCCAGAAGAATGAAGGATGATCGGCTGGCCAATCACAGCGGGACAGTGACAGCCTACACCGCCATTGCGCTATTGTGAAATGTCACCACCGCTGGACTGGTGCATGTACGGATTCATCTCAGCGGTGATGATGTGTGTTTTCGTACATGTATTCGATGTCCGTGATGACATCGTGCGGGCTGTCGACGAATCCAGAATCTTGCACACGTCGCGCTCACGTAGAGAGTATACATAGTGTTGAGATACCACAACGACAACGATTACATCTTTGAGGTATCACGCGCAACTTCGTTCACAAGAACCCGTCCTTGCTTTCGTAGAGGAAATCCAACGGCGACACGAAACATGAGGTTAAAGGCTTTCAATAGTGAGGGCAACATTTACAAGAATTGCAGAGAACACGACCATTGAGTGCTGTCAAAAAGACCTTTCAATTTTTTGTCTAATTCTCATTACTGGTAATCATGCCTTTTCTTTTGTACATAGTCATACACCAACCCCACGTCATCGTTATACTTTCACACTGGTCGTACACCACTTATCTCCTCTTCTTTGGTCTGTGGCTCGGATCACGCCCATGCTTGTCCAACCTGCGCTCTGGCTTAGGAGGTACAAACGGCACGTTCTTCAACGACGCTTCCACAAGCTTGATCATGTAATTGTCGATGTGGCCTTCGAGGTTGGCAGCGGTAGCGGCATCTCCTTCTTGTGGTTCGTCATGGCCAGTGGCGCCTGGCGTAGGCGGGACGGAGGGATTCTTGCTCGTGCCATCGGCGAACTCTTCTGCGTCTTGCTGTTGTTCTTTTTGAGCTTGTTGCGCTGCCTGCACGTCCTCCTTGTCTTCGACGGACTCGAACGTTTTGGCGACAGCCTTGTCGCCTCCGGATAGGAAACGATCAATGGCGGCAGAAACATCGTCTGGCTCCTCGTCCTCTGCTCCAGCTTTGGGAGGAACGTTGTAGTCTGTGGTGAAGCGACCATCTTGAATGACAGCTTGGTCGAGCAAAGACTTCTGGTTGGCTCGTCGAAGAATATTCTCTTCGACAGTCTTCTCGCTGACCATCTTGAACACTTCCACATCACGTACTTGGCCAATACGGTGAGCGCGGTCCATGCACTGCTTGTCCATCTGCGGGTTCCAATCGAGGTCGTAGAAGATGACTGAGCTCGCACCTGTCAGGTTCAGACCCACACCTCCAGCGCGGGAAGAGAGGATCATGCACTGGTACTTGGAATCGGGGTGGTTGAACTCGGTGGTGACGAATTGGCGACGCTCCGGGCTTGTGCTGCCGTCCAGGCGCAGATACGTGAGCCCAAGCAAATTCAAGAAGCGCTCGAGGATATCCAAAGCATAGGTCATCTGCGTGAAAATGAGGCATCGCGAGCCCTTGGCCTGTAGATCACGGAGGAGGATCGTCAAACGCTGGAGCTTGCCACTGTCGTACACAAGCAGACGGGAGTCTGGGAACACGATGCTGTTCCGAATGCGTGCTTCATGAGCGTAGTCGGCAGCGAACGGATATGTCGTGTTTGCACGTATGAGGCTCTGCACCCTTGGCGGCAGCACCATGTTGAGGATCGGCGATGTTACGCCAGGTGTACAGAAAGCAAAACGAGTCAGTGTGCTTTGGAATCGCTCGCCATAGTGCTCCAAAGTAGGCAGACTTCGCTGTATCATGGTGCTGCCGGATTGAAGACGATCGAAGGCGCCCTCTGCGAGTATGAACTCGGCAGGACCGACCCTCGAATCCGCATTCGGCGTCAGCATGGAGAGTTTACCCAAGACTGCGCAACCCAGAGAAGTCTTGGTGCCTTTGACCGTCAAAACTTCTCTCAAGTCAGATCCGTATACTGGAGGTTTTGCCAAAGTAGCTTCTGTGAAGACGATTGCCTGACGAATTTGAGTCAGCCTGCCTTGTCGTTGGCGGAAGCGCTGGTATGCTTGACAGCCGGTGACGGTTGACAAATCATGCTTTGCAGGACCAAGACTCCGCTCAAGCTCTGCAACCTGTCTATTGAGATGAGCCACACCAGACAAATGTTTTGATCTGCGGGACACCAGCCTGCTCGTTCCTTCGTTTGCAGCGACAAGGAGATGCCGTGGTGTATCGGGTCGCACTCCTAACAGCTCTCTCACAAGCCTTTCCTTAACGGAGAAGGGCTCAAGAGGACTGTGTGCCATAGCGAAGCTAGTCTGAATTGGACGAGGGTCGAACAGGTCGGGGTGGTTGCAAACACGCCTGAGAGCAAGTAGAACTCTACCTGCAGACACGGCATTGCCCTGCTTGAGTTTTGCTTTTGTATCTGCGAGGCCCATGTAGTCCTGGTAGAGCTCTCGCTGCCTCTTGGAGAGCTTGCAGACAACTGTGTGCTCTGTCTTTTTGGGCAGATCCTTCTCAACTTCTGACTTGAGACGACGCAACATGAAAGGGCGCAGCGACATATGAAGTTGACTGACAACACGTGACGCTTCGTCGGACAGGGTCTGGACGCCACGGTCGAAAATCTCCTTCACAGGCTCTTTCCAGTTAGTGAGGAACTCTTCCAAAGTGCCGTGGTGTGCAGCATCGTCTTCGTCGCCAGCAGCAAGGAACGTGAGTAGAGACCAGAGTTCGGTCAACGAGTTTTGCAATGGCGTACCGGTCAACAACAAGCGAGCCTTGGTACGCAAACGGATCAGAACCTGGAAGCGCTGGCTGTTGAAGTTGCGGATATTGTGAGCTTCATCCAAGATCATATAATGCCACTTGACGTTACGCAGGGCGTTGATGTCCCTCAAAGCTATGTTGTAAGAGGTCACCACTACGTTGTAGCCACGCTTGTCCTTTTGATCGTGATGTGGGTCATTGACCCAGCCTTTTCGCTTCAGAGAGCGTTCTTCGGTCGTACCGTAATATCCCAGTACGCGGAAACCAGGAAGGAACTTCTGAAACTCAGTCACCCAGTTGAGAATGACCGAGGTAGGAACAATGACCAAGTGCGTGTCCCAGACTCCATGCTGCTCTGCCAAGTAGGCAAGCAGGGCTATCGTCTGAATTGTCTTGCCTAGACCCATTTCATCTGCCAGGATGCCGTTTGTCTTGTTGCGGTAAAGTGACGCTAGCCACTCGAGACCTGCCTGCTGATATGAACGTAAATCGCCGCGAAGCAACGTCGGCTGCGAGACAACTTGCTTGATCAGACTATCAGAGCGGCTTTGTGATGCTGGTGTTCCAGGAGCTGAGGTTTCGACAAGTGTGTGTACTGCTCGCAATGGAGCAGTGCCATCGTTGGCCGGGTCTGCAGTAGTCTCCCTCAAGACCAGATCGCCATCCACCGTGAGTTCAAAATCTGCGTATGGATCTTCTGCAGCGTCCTCTACGAGAGCTTTCGGTTCCTTTGTTTCAACGTACGGTTGGTCGTCTTCTCGGTCGTCCGGATTCTCCTCTGCGCTGGTCACTGGAGTTGGTAGACCAAGAGCCTTCTTCTCTTTGGCGGAGAACAAAGCCCACAAGCTGTTGGAGTGACCGGGGTCCTCACTCGAGATGGACTGTTCTTCGTCATCATCGCTGCCATCGATATTGTCTTCATCGGTATCTTCCATGTCTTCATCAGAATCATAATCTTCAGAGTCCATGTTGGTGGACTCGTCTGAAGAAAGTCCGTCGTCAGCATTAGGTGTTTCAAGAGCAATGGTAGAATCGTGCTCGTCTGGTGGAAGCGGTTTGCTGCTGGTATCGGCCGTTGACGGAGCAGTGTCCTTTGCTGTTTCATCTACGTCCATGGGGGAACCAGAATCACGAGACGTTGCTGGGCCATCCGTGATAGTGTGGCCAACAACACTACTATCTCTCGTCGTGGTATCTTGAGTTTTTCCGACCACCGATCCAGATTCACTGGCATTTTGTTCGTCATCGTCTTCGTCTTGCTGCTCCAGCCCGAGAGATGAACCTTGGGGTGGATCGGCGTCGCGCTGAGCCAGATATGCAGCCAGCGCATCTTCGTCCATGTCGCCTTCCTCTTCCTCGTCTTCTTCACCGCCGTTTGAGAGAACTTCGCTTGCTGAGTCGGACATGTTCTCCTCACTGTCCTCGTCACCGTCCGAGTCGCCGTCTTGGTCGCTAGCAGAATCGTCGCCAACACTGTCCTCCTCATCTGACATATCGAGATCGCTCTCCGCCTCTCCTCTTTGCCTGGCCACCATGTTCTGGCTCCACTCGAGTTGTTTGTTCAAGCGCTCCTGACGCTTGACCTCTTGCTCCGCCTCCCATTGTGCCCGCCTGCGATCATCGACGTATTTTTGTACCAACTCCCATTTCGCACGCAGATCGAAAGCGACTTGCTTTGCAATGAGCTTGAAAGTCTTGTCCGCTTCCGCCCTCAGGTCCTCCTCCGTAGGCCCACGTTTCGTCTTCCAGTAGTCCAAAGCTTCGTAAGCTATCTTCTTGGCAACCTGGCGATGGTTCTGTTTCTCCCGCAGTTGCAGATGCCGGAAGTAAAGAACGTGAGAAGCGAGGTGGTCCATGTGGCCGTATTGTAGAGGTGGCTCTTTCTGTGCATGGTCTTCGCGGTAAATACTGCAAACATCGGCGCTGAGCGGCTTGCCAGGCTGCGCAGCATCAAGGATCTTGCGACGCATGATCGCCTCCTGCTCTGCCGCCCTTTGGTGTCGAATGGCAAATTCATCTCTTGAAGGCGGGCCTCGCTCATTTTCCGAGTAAGGTTGCTGTTGCTCCTTGAGTTCGTAATCCTCGATGACCTGGTACAGATTGCGCCGCGGCGGCCTTGGTGGTGAATGTGGTACGGCATTTGGGTGGGGAGGTTCAACAGGCGTAAAGTTGTTCTGACGACGGAGCTTAAGTTTCAAGCCTGGCCGTGTTGTTTCGGGAGATTCGGAGACATCACTTTGTCGGCGCAGCTTACGCTGAGAGGTGGGCGAAGTTTGGCGACGCGAGCTGCGCGTCTCTCCGCGCCTCTTCTTCTGCTCCGAGTCGGCCTCGACATTCTCGACCGAGGGTTCGAATGATCGGGTAGGATCCAGCTCGGCAATCCGTGCTTTGAGGTCCTCAATCTTTGCCTGGTCTCCAGTTCCACGAGTAGATCGCAATGACTCCCTTGTCGGCTTCCTGGTCGGTGTTTCCGCGGCCACCTTGCTACCCGCTTTGACCTTGCTATTGCTCACTTTTACACTGCTCGCCAGTTTGTCCACAACCTTCTTTGACCTTGGACTTACACGTTTCGGCTGCGGGGTTTCAACCGTCTCTCTGTTCACACGACCACTCTTCCTCTTCCCATCCACCTGCAATGTAGTCGGTCCTTGTGCAGCGAACTTCTTCCATGGTGGACTTGGTGGTCTTGACTGTGAAGTCGCTCGGCTGTCGCTCCGGGCGCGGCTTTCTGTTTCGCTCACTGCTGGTGTGTTGGTTCCGGTGCCGAATCGTGCCGAGACACGCCGTCCATCGGCGGTCTTGATTGTCGATGTTTGTGCAGTCGGGAATTGCCATGGTGGCGAGACTCCACGCTTGCGCTTCTTGTCCGATTTTGTCTTGACTTCTGGTGCGCCTTCCTCCGCTGCCGTTGACTCTCTGCGCTTCGTACTGGGCTGAGGCGCTGGCCGGAGTGTGGTTGCAGTTTCCGGTGTTCCAGATGCCTCGTCGATATCCATCTCGTGCCCATTTGCCTGATTCAACGATTCCTCCTTAATTCCTGCCGTCCCAATCGCGTGATCCGAAGGCGAATCACCATTCTCCAGAGATGCTCCGGCAACGGCGTCCTCGTTTTTTGATGGAGACGCGTGAATATTGGCGTGTTTCGATTCCGCCGGCGATTTATCCTCCAAGCCTGGAGGTGCTGTCGCGGTCATTAACGTGGCCTGACCCCTCCAACCGTCATCGAGCCAATCCCAGAATTCCGGTCCGGGCAGTCCAGAGGTAGAGTCTGATGCGCTGAATGCTGTAGAAATGCGGGATTTGCGATGCGGGTGGCGGTTGTTGAGATATGGCTTCCGGAAGGGGTTGTGATGTGATGCGCGTGGGCCTCGAAAGCGCGCACAAGTTCACTCTTTGGCGAAGTTGCGAAACTGCCCTTACTCAGGCAGCCACGCTAGTCCAAGCCGGGCCCCGGGAAGCTCGACAACGACGGGCTGCCTTCGACAGGACGATGAGCGCGCGCATTGAATCAATTGAGTGTCGGTACCAGTCAACCCTCTCCACTCACCACCAAACCACCCGGTTCCATACACACACACCATGGCCACGGCCTTCAGAGCACTGCGCCTTGCGCAGCGCGCACCCATCTCGCGCCAGATGCCCGTCTCCCGCATCGCTTCCGCCCTTCCTCGCACCTATGCCACAGCCACCATCCGCGAGGCCACACCCGACAAGCCTGCCGACCAGGTCGAGCAGGCCAGCGAGGATCTCTCTGGAGAAGATGTTAACATGAACGGCCACTACCCCGACCCGTCTAAGACCTCGGCCCTGCCATTGAAGAGGCAGTTCAGAGACCCGCACGCAGAGTGGTGGGACCCCCAGGAGAGGAGAAACTACGGCGAGCCCGTTCACGAGGTGAGAATGAGTGCATGAAGGAATTATGGGAGGACAATGGCTGATCGAAGCTGTAGGACAACGATATTCTGGGTATCTTCACACCCGAGTCATACACTCACGTCACCCCCGGCTGGGGTCTCGTGCTCATTGTAAGTTTAAGCACATGTTGTGTTGAGAGATTGCGAAGGGTTTGTATTAACGCAGTGCAGGGCTCTTTTGTTGCCGCCTTCTGCGGCATGTTGACCGTTGTGTCTACCTACTACCCTGACAAGCCATCCACCCCTCGCAGATTCCCTGGTGGACTTGAGGCTGAGCTCGGTGGACCTAGGGCTGTCATCGCCCGCAAGACCGAGGACGAGTAGACTGTCCTGAGTTGGAGAAAGCACAGCGATTTACGTGCTTGATGGATTTCTTTGGTGTGTTGTAAATAACAATCAAGCAGAATACTGAACACATGTGGCTCTCACATATCGAGGGATTTGATCCATTCCAGCTCTGAAAAGAGACATGAAGCTGTGGATGCTCCTTTGGTACATGAGCGCATGTCCCAAACGCTGACCAATTGAAATATGCTTACATAAGCACGACAGTCAAATTCGGACGTATATTCGCGTCTATGTCCGTCTGGAAAAACAATAGCAGACTGATGAATCACCCGGCCGTAGAAGTGAAAAATGATCTCTCCTAGCTAATAACTTCTAATCGCAGAGATGTGGCTGATAGTGAGCAGCGTGCACTAACACAGACGTTCGGAGCTCGCCAGGCACCTACAGCCGCAATTGTCCGACCAACTTGGTCATCCAAAACACCGGATTGTTTTCTCAACCCTCATGCATCTGGTCTGGGAGCCGACCGTGATCATGTACTCACGAATACATACAGCGGAAAGCACCGCCACGGTCTACACTATATATGATGTAGCCACACCGGGCTGAAGGACCACTGTCACATCCATCAAAGCACCACATCAACCACCAACAACATCACCAACCCATCGTACATCCAAGTCTATGCGCCCATACCTCGAAGAAATGGCCGACATGCCCATCCCTCTATTCGGCTATGACGGCCCTCCCATGTTCGCCGACCACCCTCACGCACGCGAACACCAACACTTGACCTACCTCCAATTCCTGGCCCGCAAACAGCCAGACCAAAAGAACCACCCCAATTACCCGGACGTCGATATCCGCGACGCCGTGTCACACTACCTCATCGAGCTCGAATGCCCCGGCGTCAAAGACCCAGCCGACATCCATTGCCAATGGACCTCTTCCCGCCACCTTACTGTCAGTGGCACGACCGCGCGGCCTGAGTACGTTCCATACAGTGATGATGAGCTTCTTGCGCTGATGCCTGGAGTTTGCAGAGAGAAAGACATTCCAGCACTTCAGGATGGAGAGCAGGAGAGACCTGTTTATGTTGTCCTGGGTGAGAGACGTATTGGCTCTTTCAGGAGGCTGTTCACTTTCCCGGTTGAAGTGGAGCATGAGAGCATGACTGCGAAGCTTGAGGCTGGACTGCTGAGAATCAGGGTGATGAAGAAGTTGCACCATGTCCCGAAGGGCTCTGGAAAGGTTGACATTGATGTTGTGGAGTAGGAATTCTTTCTGTTTCTCTGGGTAGTAGTAGTTCCTGAGCTTGATGGTTAGGCGGGTGTCGTTTCTCAATATACTCTCATTTCCGCTCTGCTTGATATCATCACGAAAAAATTGATCTTGCAGCACTTGCTTTGGAGGCAATTAATCACCCACGCCCATGATTTGATGTTCTTGAATATCACGCTTCGTTGCCAATGTTGACCCAAGAACCTCATGACGAACTCCACAATGGTAGCCTGCCCAGGTGGCAGTTCAGGCGCCATTCTGATCACGTAATAAAAATTCATCGCAGACTTCTCACTGGAATACAAAAGAAAGCACCCAATGTGAGATGTTCTTTGATATCATTGAGATGGTGAAAGGCACCAACAGAGCGGATGATTTTGATGAATTATCAAATAACAACCCTGCTCAGATCCGACAATTCGGAAAAAGATCGTCGTTTGCCCTACTTAATCCGGACGTTGCAAGACACCAATCGGTCCTTCGTGCGTCCACCGCACCGCACGATCGACATCCTCTCTCGATTCACCCGCCGCGGCCGACGATCTGCTGCCGTTCAGCATCACAATCACTACGACTGTTCCGCTAATGGGCGGCCTGGGTCAACCGTTCTGTGACGCGATGATGCGCTCGCCCTCTCGCCATCCCTTTTACGCTGGTCTAGCAGTGGATCGCAACGTGATGATTCAGATGCACACTCCTGGCTGCTTTTCTGGAGATCCACCTTGCTCGTCATTGCATCTCAACTTCGCCGTAAGAGGTAGCTGCACGATATCAGAACCTCATGTCAGCGCAATGATCTACAAGCCTTGTGCAGACAAACCACCACACTACCGGTCAATGAGGCCATGGCCGTTGTAAATCTGTGGAGAAAGAAACGCTGAACTGAGAGTACCTCCTAGAGATCTCAGGATTACATCTTCGAGCTGGCAGAGTGGATGCCGCTCGTCGTTCGGCATATATGATAAGTACTCGGTGACCTTCCCGTTGAACTCCTCGAGTCATCCATTTTCTCCTGCTTTGGACACGACCTACAATATCAAATACCATGAGACTGTCACACTTCGGTGCAGGAGCGCTATTTGCGCTGAATTCTGGGATCGCTAATGCACAATTCCCACTCAAGCCTGAAGGCTTGAAGGTGTTGGAGAGCAGATTTGGTGATGGCGTGCAGATCAGCTACAAAGAGGTAAGCATTCACAATTCTTGAGCCGCGTATGCCAGTTCACCCCCGACCGCATCTCAATGGCAAATGTGGTCATCTGGACGTCCAGAGCGAATGGAGAAGTACATTGGCCACTGGTGTATCGAAGCGTGTTTCGCAGTATCTCGGTGGGAAGAATCACTCGATCATCGGTGTCCAATGGCAAGACTTTATGAGCGATAAATCGACCAATGAAACATTTACTAATTCTCCTTCAGAGCGATATCTGCGAGACGACGGAAGGTGTTCGAAGTTACACAGGTTACATACACCTGCCACCAGGTACCCTCAACGATGTCGGTGTGACCAACCAAGACTACCCCATCAACACATTCTTCTGGTTCTTTGAGTCAAGAAACGACCCAGCAAATGCGCCGCTTTCAATGTGGTTGAACGGAGGCCCAGGCGCTTCTTCCATGCTAGGACTATTGAACGGAAATGGCCCTTGCTACGTCCATGCCGACTCAAACTCTACTTATCTGAATGAGTGGAGCTGGAATGCGTACTCCAACATGCTCTACATCGACCAACCAGTACAGGTCGGATTCAGCTATGACAGGCTGC
>Ga0265797_10006285_pt1 | contig 16874 bp, 21 predicted proteins | sample P2T30metagenome_FD_192433 | JGI IMG/M metagenome (GOLD analysis project Ga0265797, IMG submission 192433) | Plant litter microbial communities from East Loma Ridge, Irvine, California - P2 T30 | ecosystem: Environmental > Terrestrial > Plant litter > Unclassified | place: USA: California...
ATATAAAAAATTTATATAATAAAATTATGTAAAGGTGTTATATAAAGGTAGTATAGTTTAATGGTAAAACGGTAGTCTCATAAGCTACATACATAGGTCCGATTCCTATTACCACCTAAAAAATTTAAATTTGATTAAATTATTAAATTATTAAATTTAATTTAAAAATTCAAATTAAACAAAAATGTTTAAATAATATGGGTGTTGTAAAAATAAAAGATAACTGTTTTCAAAAAAATAGATTTTTTAGTAATCCTAAAAAAATTAAATTAACTTATGGAGATGCAGGTTTAATAACATCAAGAGAAGGTTTAATAGAATTAGTACATTTAAGTTTATTTAAAAAATTTTTAAAAAATTTTGTAAAAAAAAAAAAATCACATTTATTGTTTATTAGAGAGAAAATTTGATATTTTGGTAGAATAAATTATGCATTACAAAAAAAATCTAAAAATTCTAGAATGGGTAAAGGTAAAGGTTTAATAGAACGAAAAATAATTAAAATTAGAAGAGGTGTTACATTATTTGAGTTTAAAGGTGTTTCTAAACCAAAAATTATTTGAATAACAAATAAAATAAATAAAAAACTCAAAATAAAAATAAATTTTTATTTTAAAAAAACTGATATTTTTTATAAAATATGATCTAAAAAAAATCAATATAATTATTATTATAATAAATATTTAATGTTTTAATTTTTTTTAAAAAAAAATTAAATTTTTGTAGAATTTGAATAATAGAAATTTAATTATTTATATGAATTTTATTACTAATTTTAGACCTATTAATACTAATAAAAATAACACTCTTTTTTTAAAGGTTAAAACTAAAAATAGAATAATGTGTAGAAACTTTATTTTGTTTTTATTATTAATAACTTTTTTAAAAAAAAATGATTTTTTTTTAAATTTTTCTTTTTTTGTTAAACCTTTTTTTAAAAAATCAAGTGTTATTTTAAGAGCACCCTATAAAAACAAATTATCTAGACATCAATTATCTTATAACAGGTATAATTTGTTAATTAAATTTAGTTTTAAATTAACAAATATTTTATTTATAAAAAAAAAAAATGATTTTAATTTTTTAGTTAAAAAATTAAAATCATTTTTTTTTTGGTTTGAATCTAATATATGTTATCAACACAAAATTAAATTTATTTTTTATATTAATTATGTAGATAATTTTTTATTAAAAAAATATTAATAAAATTTTTCAATGTTAAAATATTACAAATATAATACCTTTTTTTTTTACAATATAAATTATTTATTAAAACTAAGTAAAAATTTATTAGTTTATTTTGAGCACCACAAATTAAATTATATAAAAAAATTTAAAAATACGTTTAGATATTTACTATATATAAGTTTGTATTTATATAAATCCATTTTTTATGTATATTATTTTAAAAATAATTTAAAAAACAGTTGTATTTTCAACCCTAACATATTAAATTTTTCATCTTTTAAAAGTTTACAAAATTATTTAATCTTTTAAATTTTAATTTAAATAAATGGTACGAATTAATTTTTTTTTTGTAAATTTTAATTTTGGAGATTTCCAAATCAGAGAAAAATGTTCAATTTTTGTTAATAATAGTGTTTTTTATAAAAAAAAAATTAAATTTAAATATTTAGTTTTTTTAAAATATTTAAATTTAAAAAAATTAAATTTAAATACTAACTGTGTAAATGTAATTTATTTTTAGTTTTATTTTGTTAAATTTGTATTTTTATAATTATTTTTTTTTTTTACCTTTTTTTACCTTTTTTTATTTTTTTTGAATTTTTTTCATTAAAAATAATTTTTATACTGTAAGATTACAACCTAATTCTAGTGATTTGTTAAAACACTCTTCTATAATTAAAAAAATTAATTATAATTTTTTTATTAAATGGTCTTTTATTTTATATGTATATTTTTTTATTTTTTTTTATTTTATAAAATTAGATTTTAATATTTTTTGGTTTAACCATTTAAAAGTTAATAATTTTATTTTAAATGTTGTTTTAGTAATAATGTTATTAAGTTTGTTTGTTTTATTATGTATTAAAAATGTTAATAATACTAATGTTAATTATAGCATTGATTATTTTTTTTCTATTTTTTGTTTAATTGTTTTTATACCTTTAATGTTTTTTTCTAACACTTTATATACTTTTGTTTTTATTTTAGAAGTTAATTCTTTACTTATTTTATATAAATTTGCTGTTTCAAAATTTATTTTTAAAGATACTTTTAAAAACAATTCTAATTATTTGAATAGACGTTTACCACATTATTATTTAAACATGTTGTTTTTTCAATATTGAGCTAATTTTTTTAGTTCAACTTTATTATTTATCTCAACTTTTAATTTTATATTTTTATTTGGTTCTTCTGAATGGATAGCATTTAATTTTTTAAATTATGTTAATTATAATGTTTATTATTTTAACAATTTAATTTTTTTTTTTATTTTGTGAGTTTCTTTTTTTATCGGTTTTTTTTTAAAATTAGGATTTACTCCTATACATTTATTTAAAATAGAAGTTTATAAAGGTTTACCATTTATTTCTATTTTTTTTTATACTACTATTTATTTTTTAAGTTTTTTTTTATTTTTTATTTTGTTTGTTATTTATTATGTTAATAGTTTTAAAATTTATTTTTATTTTTTATTTTTTATTTTTTTTGTATTAGGTATTTTATATGTTATTTTTTTATTATTTGATGTTAATCTTATTAAATCGTTTTTTGCTTACAGTACAATTGTAAATGTATTATCATTTTTTAGTGTATTATTATCATCTCTTTAATTGTATATGTTATTTTATATAAATTATTCAGTATATTGATACACATATACATTTTTTACATTTTATATTTGTTTTTTTTAAATATGTAGAAATTGAAGTTTTTGTATGTTAATTCAAATTTAAATTTTGACACAAATATTTATAATTTTGAAAAAAAACCAATTGAAAAATTTTTTTTTTTTAAATATTTTTCTGTTTTTAAAAAAAAATTTATTAAATTACATAATTATAATCAAATTAGGTTTAATTTAACAAAATCTAGAGTTTCATTAAAAAGTGATGTTTCTAATTTTAATAAATTATTAAATGTTTCCATGTATAAAGGTAAAAAAGAAACTTGTTTTAAACATTATAATTTTTTTTTAACAGAGTTTTATAACATTTTTATTGAATATGATGACACTCTAAATAAATTTAAATATTATGATGTTTTATTTAAATTATTATCTGTAAAAAAAGAGTATTTCAATTTTGATACTTTTTTATCATATATTATACCTGTTTATAATTCTGTGTTTTCAATCCATTTAAAAAAATTAAATAAGTCGCAAAGATTAAAATTACAAAGAACTCATGTTCAAGAATTAGTTTATGTTAAACCTAAAAGTAGATTGAAATTATCGTTAAAATTGATAAATTTTTTTTCATTTAAACACAAAAATAATTTATATTGAAAAAGGTTGCATTTGTTTTTTTTACCATTTTTTTTAGATCCTAAACAATCATTTTTATGAAATAGACGTGCATTAATTTACGATAAAGCATTGAGAGCCTATTTAAAAAAAAACTAAATTTAAATAATTTAAATATTGTGTTATTAGTTTTAGTTGCTAAAACTTTAGTTTTAGGAGGTTGTATGTTACCAATTGCTTTAGGTGCCTTAGGTACTGGTATTTTATTTGCGGGTTATAATTTAGCTGTTGCTAGAAACCCAGAAGAATCTGAAGGTATTTTCAATACTACTTTAATGGGGTATGCTTTAATTGAAACTTTCGTTTTTATGTCATTCATTGCAGCTTTTGTTATTTATTCTATTTAATTAAATTTAATTTTTTTAATTTTTGAAATCATTGAATGCCTTATTTAATTGTAATTTTTAAAACTGTTTTAGTGTGTGTTTTTGCAATAGCTGTGAGAGGTACTTTACCAAGATATAGATTCGATCAGGCTACCCAATTGAATTGAAAACATTTTATATATTTGTGATTTATTTTTATTTTATTTAATTTATTATATTTAGTTATGTTTTTTTAAAATTTTATTTTAGATCTATTTATATGTTCAAGTAGCTCAGTGGCAGAGCGTTAGGCTGAAAACCTCAAGGTCGTTGGTTCAAATCCAATCTTGAACACATAAGTGTTATTAAATTTTTTTATTTTTTTAAGTTTTTATTTATTTAATTTTTTTTTTAATTTTTTATTTATTTTAACAAATTTTAATTTAGTTACTATCATTCTTATTCTTTTCTGTTTAAATTATTTCGTATTAAAACCTACAAATATCAAATATAATTCAAATTTAGATTTGTTTTTTAAATACTTAAAATTTTTTACAAAACATTTTTTTAGTTTGATAAATTTAGTTTATGTTTTTTTTAAAAAATTTTATAATTTTTTATATATTAAATCTTTTGTTTTTTTTAAATCTTTGGTTAATTTTTCTAATTTTTATTTAAAAAATTGATTTATTATTTGAAGACCTCTTTTTAAAAAATGATCTTATTTTGGTTATTATAGAACTAATAGATCTAAATGAATTAAATAATAATAATAATTTTATTATTATTATTTAATTACACATATTAAGTTTCTATTTTTATGGTTTAGGTTTTTACATTAGATATTATTTACAAATAAAATAATTTTTTATTTTTATTATAATTTATTTTTTAAAAAATTATTTTTTAATTTTTTATTTACTGATTTTTTTTATAAATATTTTTATATTCGATTTTTTTTGTTAAATTTTTTTAATTTAAAATTTTTTTTTTTTAATCACAATCAAACTTTTTTTTATAATAATCAATTTTTTATCAATAAATTAAATATTTTTAAATTTAATTTAAAAACTGTTTCCAATTTAAATATTATTGATAATTTTTTACTAAAACTCTATTTTTTTAGTTCATCTTTAAAATTAGTAAAAACTAATTGAAAAAATATAATTTTTTTATTAAAATTTAAATTAATAAATGTTAAAACAAATAAATTGATTTTTTATTTTAATAATATAAATACTATTAAACATAAAAAAATATTTTTAAATTTAAATTTTTTTTTTATATACAATTTTTTTTTTATATACAATTTTATTTATTTATCTACGCTGAATAGTTATTTTTTTAAAAAAAGTTTTAATAATTTTAAAAAAAATAATGTTTTTAAAAATATTTTTAATAAGAGTTTGTTTGGTTATTTTTTTAAGACTTTTTATTCTTTAATTTTTTTTAAAAATATGTATTTGTTAAATTTACTTAAATTAAATTTTTCAATTTTTTTAAATGAAAACTTTAGCAATTCTTTATCTGTTTATAATAATTTTTATCCTGTTTTCAGCAAAGATGATTTTTTTTTCAAAAATAAATTTATTAATAAGTTTAAATTTAATTTTGAAAAATTTTTTAATTTATTTATTTTAAATTTTTATGAAAAACTGTTTAAATCTTTTTTTTTTATAAAATTAAATTTAAATACTAATTTAGGTGTTTTTTATAAAAATTATTATAAAAGTCACCCGTTTTCAATTTATGATAATAATTATGATATTTATTCTATTGATGAAATGTTTAAAATTTTTTGTTTTTCTTTTATTAATAGAGATACTTCTGTTTTAATAAATTGAATTATCAATAAAATGAATAAAATTAATTTTAGAAATCATAAAAAATTTTTAAATGTTATTCAACATTTTTTGTTTCATTATAAATATTTTTTTATTTACATATTAAATATAGAAGGTTTTTTTTTAAAAGTTAAAGGTAAATTAAGTGTTGCTGGTAACGCAAAAAAAAAAGTTTTTTTTTATAAAATAGGTAAGGTTAATTTATCTAAAAAAATTAATAAAATTGAACATTCTCAAGGTGTACTAAAAAGTACTTATGGTGTTTTAGGTTTAAATTTGTTTTTATCTTATTAACCTATCTTATTAATTTTTTTATTTGGTTCTATAATTATTTTCTAAAAAAAAAGTATAATTATTTTTTAAATAAAAGTACCTTTTCTACCTTTTCTTTTTATTATAAATTGTCTGCTTTGTCTTAAACCTCTTAATGTATAAAAATTTACTTTTCTTATATTAACAATTTTTTTAGCTAAATTATTTATATTTTTAATATTGTTAGATTTAATAATAAATTTATATTTATTAATTTTTTTTATTAATGTGTTTTTTATTAAAAATATATTAATATGAGATGACCCAAAAAAAAAATTCATTACATTTTTATTTTTATAGAACCCTATTTTAAAACCTTTACCTTTGAATTTTATTTTAATAAACTTGTAAATATCAATAAGTTTTAAAAAATTGTTAATAGTTGAATTTAATAAGTTTTGGTTATTTATTAATTTTTTATGAACAATTTTTAAAATATTATTATATTTGTTTATGTATAGGAAACTTCTATCATTGTTTATAACAATATTGAATTTGTAGTTATTATTATATAAATTAATTTTTATATTATTTTTATTTTTTAAAACAATAAATTCAAATTGTGGTGGTAAAATTAAATTAATTTCTTTAACCATTACTAATTTTAATTAAAAGTACACCCCCAAGGTTTTTTTTAATAGCTTCAAAGTTTGTTAATAAACCTTTATTGGTTGATACTAAAAAAATTCATTTTTTTTTTATTGTTAATTTTTTAATTATTTCGTTTTTTAAAAAAATTTTTTTACTAGGTGTGTATAAATTTTTTATAAAATTTGTTTTATAAAAATTATTCACATAAAAATATGTAAATTTATTATTTTTTTTTATATATTTAACAATATTTAATAATATTAATAATTTTATTAAATTTGTGTTTTTTTTATTTGTTTTATATTTAAATTTTTTTTTTTTATAAATTAAATTCAGTTTAATTAAGTTAATTAATTTATGATCCATTATCAAGCGTGAATATTTATATTTTGTAAATTATTACTAATTAATAATTTTTTAGAGAAATGTCTGGATATATTTAATTTGCTAAATGTACCTTTGATTCTACCTGTTTTTACACATATGTTATTTTTTTGTTTAGATATATGATATTTGTTTTTTATTTTCGATAAAAAATAATTAGCGCTTGCTCTTATTATAGGGGTTGTTGTTTTATTTTGTAAAATACTTTTTAAAATAATTTTTTTTATTTCATTTTTTATTAATTTTTTTTTTAAAAATAAATTTTTATATATTTTTATTTTATTAGTTTTTATTTTTCTCATTTTTATCTATCAATTTCTCCAAAAACAATATCAATAGTACCCATTAAAGCAACTAAATCAGCTAAAAAATGACCTTTAGATATTTTAGGTAATACTTGTAAATGATGGTATGCTGGTGATCTAACTTTACATTTGTACGGTATATTAGTATTGTTTGATATTATGGACACACCAAATTCACCTTTAGGTGACTCGACAGCTCTGTATGTTCAATTAGATTTTACTGTAAAACCTTCACTTCAATATTTAAAGTGTTTTATTAATTGTTCCATAGAAATATATTCATTTTTATAATTATTTTGGTTTAAATGTTTTGGATTTATAAATTTTAAAATTTGATGTGGATTTATATTTGAAGTTTTTTTTATTTGTTTTTTTTGTACTTTATGTTTAGTTATTTTATTAATAACTTGATTAATTATATTTAAACTTTCAGTCATTTCATTCATTCTGATTAAAAATCTATCATAAGAATCACCATTTTGACCTACAAAACTTCTAAAATTTAAATAATAATAATTAGCATAAGTTTCTAATTTATCTAATCTTAAATCTCTTTTTATACCTATTGATCTTGACATAACACCAGTTAAACCGTAATTTATACATGTTTCATGGGAATAAGTACCAATATTAACTAATCTTTGTTTTCAAATTTTGTTATAAGTTAAAGTGTTATGTATTTCATTTAAAGTTGTAAAACAATTTTTACTAAAATCTAATATATCTTCTAATAAAAATGATGATATTGCTTTTAAATTAACTTCGTTAGGTCTATAAAACGCAGCATGCATTCTAGCACCAGAAACCCTCTCATAAAATTCCATTAATTTTTCTCTTTCTTCAAAAGCTCAAAAAATTGGCGACATACTACCAACATCTAATGCGTGACATGCGATGGCTAATAAATGATTTAAAATACGTGTTATTTCATCATAAAGTGTTCTTATTTGAACAAATGTAGCACTGTAATTAATTGTTCCTAATAAAGATTCTATTGCTAAACAATAAGCATGCTCTTGTATTAACATTGATACATAATCAAACCTATCAAAATAAGGTAGTGAATGTAAATAGATTTTATCTTCCATTAATTTTTCTGTACCTCTATGTAATAATCCAATATGCGGGTCGATTTTTTCAATAATTTCCCCATTTAATTGTACTATTAATCTTAAAACCCCGTGAGCTGCTGGATGTTGAGGTCCAACATTTAAATTCATTGTTTTTAATTTTTTTAATGTTGTTTCATCTTTAAAATTGTTAGGTTGTCATATTTGAAATATACTTCTATTCACATATATTATGTTTAATTTTTATTTTGATTTTTATAATGAGTACACTTTTACTTTAATTTTTTTTAATATAATTACTTATATTTTTATGTTAATTAATTTATTTTTAATTTTTTTTATTTTTGATATAAAATATTTTAAAACTTTAAATGAGTTAAAATTTTTCGGTAATTTACCTTTTTTATATTTGTATGTTGTTATATTGTTTCTTTCTTTTGCAGGTATACCACCCTTTATTGGTTTTTTAGGTAAATTTTTAACTTTTATTTATTTTTTTTCTAAAAATAATTTATTAATTTTTTTATTTTTTATTTTTTCTAATTTTTTTATAATTTATTTTTATTTACAGAATTTAAGATTTTTAATTTCCAAAAACATATCTAATAAGTTATTATTAAAAAATAATAAAGTTTTTTTTAATAATAATTGTATTTTTTATTTAAATTTATTAAATTTTTTTAATATAAGTAGTATTTTGTATTTTGAAGATTTTTTAATTTTTTTAAATTTTATAAGTTCTAATTTTTATATTTAAATTAGATTTTTTTTTAGTTTTATTTTGTCAACTTATTTACAATTAAATAAAAAAAATACTATAAAAAAAAAAGCTCATCATAGAGCAGCTGCTTTAAAAAACTGTCCACAAGCTAAAGGTGCTGTAAAAAGAGCAAGGATAGTAACTCCTAGAAAACCTAATTCAGCTAGAAGACCTGCTGCTAAAATTATTTTAACGAATAATAGGTGAGTGGTTGCTCATTTACCAGGTGTAGGGCATAATATTAGAGCACACTCTTCTGTGTTAGTTAGAGGTGGTGGTTCTAGAGATTTACCAGGTGTAAGATACACTTGTATTAGAGGTGTTTATGATTTTGCAAGCCTTGAAGGTAAAAGAAGAAGAAGATCTATTTATGGTGTTAAGAGACCGAACGATAAAATCAAAAAAGTTAGAAAAAAATTTAGATTTAGTTAATATAATTATATTTTTTTTTAAAAATTTAAGTGCGAGTAGATTATTTAATTACACCTATTAATGCTGTGGTTTCTTGAGCTAGACAAGGTTCTTTTTGACCGATGACTTTTGGTTTAGCATGTTGTGCTGTTGAAATGATGCATACTACAGTTAGTAGATATGATTGAGATAGATTTGGTGTTATTTTCAGAGCTAGTCCTAGACAATCCGATTTAATGATAGTTGCTGGTACATTAACAAATAAAATGGCACCTGCGATAAGAAGATTGTATGAACAAATGTTAGACCCTAAATGAGTTTTATCTATGGGTAGTTGTGCTAATGGTGGTGGTTATTATTATTATTCTTATTCAGTTGTAAGAGGTTGTAATCGTGTTATACCTGTAGATATTTATGTCCCTGGTTGTCCACCTACAGCTGAAGCTTTATTATTTGGTGTTTTACATTTACAAAAAACTGTTTATAGACAAATAGATGAGGAGGAAAAATTGACCGAAAAAAAAATTAATAATGACCAATTTGTTTGGTAATTTTAATAGTTTATTTTTTAAAAATCGTTTTTTTTTAGAAAGTTCTAAATTGATTAGGTATAAACGTTTTTATAATTTAAATTTAATATCTAATCATAATTTTTATAATAATTTTTATTTTTTTTTAAAAAATTTAGAAAAAAATTTAGTTATTTTTTTTTTATTAAAAAATTCTTTTAATAAAACCAATATAATACCTAATTTTTTATTTACTAAACAAATTTTTTTTGATTATAAAAATTTTTTTAAATTTTCTAAAAAAAATAAAATAAAATTTTTATATGTTAATAATAAAAATTTAAAAAATTATAATTATGAATTTTACGGTACTAATTTTTTATTAATTAGTAAAAATAATATTGATAATAAAGAATTTATTAATTTTAAAAACGAACACAATATAGATGTTTTTTATAAAAACAATTATAATTTTTTAATTAAAGATGATTATTTTATAATTTCTTATTTTTTAAATTTTAATTTATTTGTATTAAATATTTTAGAATTTTATAAAATATTAATTTTATTAAATTTAAATTTAATACATGAATCTAATTAATAAATATATATACGAAAATATAAACCTTTTAATAATTCAACTAGAAATAAAAATAGGATAGTTAGTTTTTTTACTAATAATTATAAATTTAAAAGATTAACCATTGGTAATGTTTTCAATTCTGGTAGAAATTTTTCTGGTAAAAAAATTACTGGTAATAGAAGTTTTTTGAATAAAAGAAATCTATCAATTATTGATTTTAACAGAAAATGGTCTAGTAATATTGCGGTGTGTTTAAATATATCAAAAGATTCTAATAGATCTTGTTATACTGCTCTAATTAAATATTCTAACGGTTCTTATTCTTATATTTTAGCCTCCCATGAGTTAAAACCTGGCAATTTTTTGTTTTCTTCAATCAAACCTTTAAAATTTATTTTTTTAAAAAAAATTTGTTGCTCAGTTATTTTAAAATATTTAGATTATTCTTCAATTTTTTTTAATATTGAACTTTTTGAAAATAAAGGCGGCAAATATGCCAGATCTGCTGGTACATTTTGTTCTTTGTTAAATTTAGATTTTGAAAAAAATACAGCTAAAATAATATTACCTACTGGTAATATTAAAACAATCTCAATTTATTGTTTTGTTACTTTAGGTAGATCTTCAAACATTTCTCACAAATTAGAATTTTATACTAAAGCAGGTTTTTATAGAAATAAGGGTTTTAGACCTAGTGTTAGAGGTGTTGCAATGAACCCTATTGATCATCCTCACGGTGGTAGAACAAAAACATCATCCCCTGAATTTACACCTTGAGGTAAAATAGCTAAAAGAAATAAATAAATTTAAAAATTTAAATAAATGGCTCGATCTAAATGAAAATTAACATATTTTACTCGTTCTATCTGAAGAAAAATTATTTTGTTTAAAAAAAAAAAATTATTTAAAAAAAAAGTAATTTTTTATGATAGATCATCATCTGTTCCAAAATGTTTTTTATATAAAATGGTGAGAATTCATAAAGGTAAGAAATATAGACGTTTATTTATAAGTGATTACAATGTTAATTATAAATTGGGTGAGTTTTCTTTCACTAGAAAACCTTATCATTTTCCTTTAAAAAAGAGTGTAAAAAGAAAAAACAACTTTTTTAAAAAATAATTTTTAAATTAAATGGGTCAAATAAGTATACCAGCAGCTAATAAATCTGGTTATTCTATGTTTTGAAATTCAATGTGAGATTCAAAACATAATTACAGTGTTTTTTTAAAACAAGATGTTTTTATTAAATCTTCATTAATTTTGTTTTTAAATGATTATTCTTCTGATAAATTATTTTTTTTTTTAAAACTAGAAACAAAAAAATCTTTCAAAAAATATTTGATTTCAAGTTTGAAATTTAAAAAAGATGTTAATTTTAAATCGTATTACAAGTTTATAAGACTTTCGGATAACGATAATAATATGTTTTTTTCTAAATTGTGAGTGTTAAGATACCAGTCTTGAGTTATTTTAAACATTTCAATTTTATCATTTTTTAAAAACAACCGCTCTAAAAAAAATTTAGAAGTGAATTTTGATAATTGATTTTTATCTTATTATAAAAATTTATTTTTTATATCACCACTTTTTAATAAAAAATTTTATTTTTAATTTTATTTTTTTGTTTTATAGATATTTACTAAATAATAAATTGATTGATTTAGATGAAAAATTAAATATTTTTATATTGAATAATAATGGTTTTGGTAAAAAAACTTTATCTGTTATAGAATCTAGGATTGAAAATAACAGTTTAACTATTATTAGAGATTTAAATAAAAATGAATGAGAACATTTTTTAAAGATATCTTATTTTGTTATTCCTTTCGGTTCTAGTTTTTTAAAAAAAAGGATGTTAAATATAGCTTTTTTAGATTTATTAACTACTTATAGAGGTTGGAGACATGTTAAAGGTTTACCCGTAAGAGGTCAAAGAACTTGAACAAATGCTTGGTCAGTTTACAAGTCTAATAATATTTTAAGAAATTTCAAAGTAAAAATGGCTAAAAAATTTTATGGTAATGTACCAATAAGAGAGGCTAATGTTGCTTATTCAGCTGAATATGTAAATTTATTATGACGTGTTCAATGAGAACAAGAATGAATTTTATCTAAAAACAATAGGTTAAAGTTTTCAGGTCATAAAAATACTATGAAAATAGATTTATATTCTATGGCTAATTATCAAGTTATGCACCCATTAAAACTAAAAAATTTATCTAAAAAACAAAAACAATCATTTAAAAAAAATTATTTTTCTTTAGGTTTTGATCCTGGGTTTACAAAAATTTTAATTAAAACAATGTTTCACACCAATGAATCAGGTTCTGAATCTGATTTAGCTGGTTCTTCTTTAGTTTTAAGAGATGAAAGATTAAATAAAAAAAAAAAAAGATAATTTTTTATTTTTTGGTTTTTACACACGATATTAATAAATAATTTATATATTAATTTTTATTTATTTTTTTTAAAATTTAATTTAATATTCTTTAATTTAATTACTAATAAATATAAAAAACAAATAAAATTCTGTTTAAACTATAGTTACCAATTTAAATATAGTTGAACTTTTTTTGAGAATGATTTGTTAAAAACATTCAATACTAATTATAATGATTTTTTTAATTTAGAATTTACTCAATTTTATAATAACACTAATTTAAATATTTCTAATAAAAAAAAAATAATTAACAGTATTGTTGATTTTAAAAAACAATCAATTTTTTTTAAAAAAACAATAAATAAAAATTTATTCTTATTAAATTATTTAGAGGTGTTTAAATATGAGGATCAAATTATTAATGATGTTGTTTTGAACGATTTACAATTTAATAAAGAAATTTTTTTTCACAACTTAAACAGTATAAATTTAAATTCATCATTTAATAAAGATATTGATTATGTTAGTTTTGATTACAGATATAAATTAAATAAATATGTTAACGATAATAGATCATTAATTTTATCTTTTTTTAAATATAATTTAAAAAGGAAATTTAAAAAAAATAAATTTTTTAGTAAATTAACAAAATTACCATTCAATTTTTTTTTATATAATTTTGAATTTAGTTTGTCTAATTTATTATTACGTTCTTCTTTTTTTTTTAATTTCAGGGATATAACATTTTTTTTAAATAATAATTATTTTTTTGTTAATGGTTCTATTATAAAAAATTTTAACCATGTGTTTAATATAAATGATATTTTTATGATGTCTTTTAATAGATATTATTTTTTTTATTATAAATATACTATAAATAAAATATATAATAATAATAAGATATCTAATTATATTTTTAGAAAAAATAAAATAGGTGTTTCACACAGGGTTCCTTTATGGTTGATTAATACATCTTTTATGAAAGAGGATTTACCTAATTTTTTAGAAATCGATTTTTTAACTTTATCTTTTAAAATAATTTATAAACCTTTCTTTTATAATGAGTGTAATTATTTATTTTTTAAATTGTTAAATTTTTATCAAAAACGTTTGTATAATTGAAAAAAAATTATTTAATGTTTTTTTTTTACTTTAATGTTTTTTTTACTACCTATTAAGGTATATCGGTGATGAAGGAAATTTTTCATATATTAAAGACATATTTTATTTCTTTTCAATACTTTAATAAATTTAAAATTAATTTTATATTTGTTATTGTATTATTAATGATTTTTTATTTTTTATTTTTTTATTTGGGTTTGTTTTTTACAAATTAATTGTTGGTTATATTTATACTGCTTTATTAATTTATAAGCTTATTTTATAAATTAATTTATGGGTGTGTATAAAATATATAATCATGTTTTAAACAATGAATTAAAAAATTCTGACGAAATTTTAAATAATAATTTTATTTTTAACTCAAATTTTTCTGAAAATTTTATTTCAAATAAATTAAATGTTTTGGATATCCAATCTAATTTTATTTATCATAATAAAAATTGACTTTATTCTTTTTCTGAAAATTTATTTTCTTATTCTTATGATTTAACTTCTTATGTTTTTTGAAATTATTTGTATCAAGATTCTAGTAAATTAGATTATAAAGTTATGTGGTACAATTCTGTTTTAAACAGTCATCATAATTTATTTATTTCTGTTATTTTAGATCAATTATTTTTTATTGCAGCTTTATCTTTACCTTATTTTAATGATTTTTTTCACCACTTATTAAATTCTGAGGAATTTAATAATTTTTTTATTATTCATCCTGAATATTATTTTATTTATAAAAACTATACAAATAGTTTTTATCAAAATTATCTATCTAATATTTATCTATCTATGTATTTATTAACTATAAACGAATCTTTTATTTCTCCTATTATGATGGTTACTCAATTTTTTTTTATTTTTTTTTTAGTTTTATTATTTATTGTGACTTACTTTTCGTATTTTAATAATATGAATACTGAAGATAATATTGTTGATCATGATTATTTAGCTTTTAATGTTACTATTGAAGCTGAAGAAGAAATTGGTTCTATGGATGATATGTTATTGACTTCAGTAATATTATTATATATTTTTTTATGGTTTTTTTGAATAAATAGTTGATCTTATTTAAGTATCACACCTCAATTAATAATGAGTATTTATTTATTTCCTTTTATTTATTTTATTATCTTATTTTTACCTATTTCTTTATTGTACGATTATGGTTCTTATTTTTTAACATATTTAAATGGTGTTGGTAAATCTTCAGTTTTAATGTTAGAATTATTATTTGATTATATTGCTGTTTCTATTTTTTTTTTAAGATTAATGGTTCAAAATGTGCGTTTAGTTTTTATGTTATTTACTTATGGTGAATTACACGAATTAGTTGTTTTTTTTAATATTGATCGAAATTTAATTTTAATGAATGAATCTTTTGTTGATGGTTGAAGTAAAACAAAAACTAATTTTAATGTTTCTAATTGGTATTTATTATTAAAATTACCTGTTTTATTATTAAATTGGTTGTATGAGTTATTTCATACATTTTTTATGGTTATATTTCAATTTATTGCTTTTTTTGCTATGATTTTTTGGTTATTTTTATTTTTGTATACTATGTTTGTTTTAGAAACCCAAGAAAATTTTTATTCATTTAAAAGATTAACTAAAAGAAATTATTTCAGTAAAATTACAAATTTTAAAAATTTAATTTTACAAAAATAATTTTACAAAAAATAATTTTAATTTGTTTTTTTATAGATCCCGTTTTTTTTTATGTTGTATAATTTTTTTATAACTTTTAAATTTCATAGATTTTGTCAATCAGGTTTTTATTTTGATTTTTTTTATAAAAAATTTTCGGAAGTTTTTGTAAGAAATGTTTTTGTTTACGGTGCTCAATTTTTTGCTGAAAAATACATGATTGAAGTTTTAACAAAAAAAATAATTGATAAAAATATTTTTTTTGTTAATAAATACATAGGTTTTTCTAATTTGAGTTATTTTAATTTTTTTTTTCAATTTGTATATGTATTATTTTATTTTATAACTTTTATTAATATTTTAATTTTATTTTTGTAATTTATTTTTTAATAATTTTTTTTTGATACAGTTAATTTTAGTAAATTTTAATATTGGTTAAAATTGAATATTAAAGAACCTTCTTTAAAACTAATAATTTAAAAAATTTGATAGTGTATAAGTATTGTGAAAGAAAGGTGAAAAGAATTTTTATAAAAAATTTAAAAGATTCTGAAATTTAATGTTTTTATCAAATGAAATTTTTTTGTTTCATTGTACCTTTTGTATAATGAACTAGCAAGTTTATTAAAATAGCAAGCTTTTTTATGAAAATTTATTTAAATAAAAGCGTATTGAAAAAATAATTAAGTTATTTTAATAAGACCCGAAACGAGGTGATCTAATTATGATCAGATTGAAAATATTTATTTATTTTTTGGTATTGGAAGATCGAACTCATAAATGTTGCAAAATTTTGAGATGAATTGTAATTAGGGGTGAAAGGCTAATCAAACTTCGTGATAGCTGGTTTTCCGCGAAACCTATTTAAGTAGGGAAAATATGTTTTTATAATATAGGTTGAGTAATTTTAAATAATAATATTTAATTATTCTTTTTTAAAAATCTTCTAATTATATTTTAATATTCATATTTATCAGACTGTTGGTGCTAAGATCAATTGTCAAAAAGGAAACAGCCTAGATTATTTATTAAAGTTTTTAATTGTTATTAAGTCTAAGAATTTAAAAATATTATTATTTTTGGGAGGTAGGTTTGGAAGCAGCCATCCTATAATGAAAGCGTAAAAGCTCACCAATTATTATAGTTATATTGTATAATTAACTA
>Ga0265797_10006286_pt1 | contig 16874 bp, 21 predicted proteins | sample P2T30metagenome_FD_192433 | JGI IMG/M metagenome (GOLD analysis project Ga0265797, IMG submission 192433) | Plant litter microbial communities from East Loma Ridge, Irvine, California - P2 T30 | ecosystem: Environmental > Terrestrial > Plant litter > Unclassified | place: USA: California...
ATCACCCCCATTTTCACGCACCACACCAACGCAAAACCCATCGTGACTGCTAGCTGCTGCTGCTGCTGCTGGTGTTCCTTTGACATCATCTCTTTGTGAGCTGCCAGTGTATCACTGTTTCCGCCCGGTACACTCGTGTTCTTCATCTCCGACACCGCAACCTCATGCGCAATGGTCATTGTTACACTGGCCGATCTTCATGCGCGTGATCAGGAGACATCATCCACTCCAGCTCAAAACCATGCAACTCCAAATCCAAAACAAAGTCAGAGTCGGCAAGTCAGCTCCACGGCGGCATTGAGGCGTCAGCTACAAGCTCTCGACAAGGCCCTCTCCAACATACAGCCAGGGCATTGCAATGAGGCCGACATTGCAAACATCACCGAGGCATGCAAGTCGTACCATGACGGCAGGACATATGTCAACGGCTCAGAAGAACTATGGCTGATGTTGAGGAAACTCTGGGCACCGCAGTTCATCCCAAACATATACACTGAAGCCTTCATGGCCTTGCTCGCAGGCAGATATCACGTGAACAATGACAAATACGACGACTCATTCTCTACAGTACGAGACTACCTGGGAAGACTCGATTGTGCATGCGAAACAGATCTAGAGGGCAAACTCGCTAGACTTGAGGACCAAGGCACGATTTTACATCCATCAGTAGCAATATGTCGCCACTTTGCTGATTCGATCCAGTCAAACCGTTTCCATTTCTCAACCTTCCCGCCGAACTCCGCTTACACGTATACTCATACGTACTACCACCCAACGGCGTGCGATTTGACTCGTATACTTTCCATCACAGCCATGGTAATAGAGATCCACATGAATTGGCTATCATGCTCGTCAACAAGCAGGTGTATGACGAAGCAAGGAAGTGCTTCTATGGGAAGCAAAACCTTTTGATCCATGCATCCGTCAGTAAAGTAGACAGCTCACTGCAAGGGCTCTCGGGCCCTATACATGATGTGCTAGACGACATGAACCCAGATACCCTCAAGCTGTTCAAAGACATTACAATAATCGTCGGGGATGTTATGACGGGTGGTCCAATCAAAGGACGTATCACTAATCCTATCAACCATGCCTTGAGCAAGCTTGCTGGTGTTGAGCGCATTTTCATCGGCTTCTTCGAGGAGGATTGCTTTCATCGGCACACACTCCCGCAACAGTATCAGGACATGTACGTGGACAAGACAAAGAAATGGCTCATCGACAACGTCCCAGCATCAGTGCGTATAGAGTGGGACCGACCCCTTGCGTCTGAATTCTTTGGGGGCGAGGATGCGGAACAGCGATTGTGGCAGGCCATACAACAGAGGGCTTGACGCTGTGTGCCATGGATAAGCTCGGCTTATTTTATACGGTCGTAAGGTGGTTTACTGTTGCTCTGGAACACCGCCTAGTATCGTACACACCATTCCAACTTTGCTATCAATGTATGCTATATAAAAACAAACGTCTTTGTGTCAAATATGCATCATGTACTACTAAAATCATAAATGCGGCGTCTCCTGTCTGAAATTCCAGGGCATGATAGCGTTCAAAGTTTGGTATCTGTATTTCTGGTGTGTCAAGCGTCATAGTGAGGTCCATTTATGTATTCCAATACGCAAGGAAAAGCAGCGTGATGCGTCTACGGGTATCTCTATCAAGAAGAAAAGAAGAGGAAGAAACCCATCGACAACCCGCACTCTCTATACCAGGAAATCCAACCCTGTCCGATGATACAATCCGGACACTAAATCATAACCCAACATAATCGCATATAATCATAACAATTCAAGCTCGTATTTATCCCCTCCTCAAAAGTCTCTGTAACGGAGATCTGGCCGGCGTCTCAACCGGTGCAGCAGCAGCACCACCATCATTCACAGTCTCCGCTACCACTTCACCTCCACTTCTCGGTGTCCGAGTCTGCATCTCCACAGCAGGTTGTCCTTGCGTCTGGACAGCCTCCCTCCTAGTCGCGTTCCTTCCATGCAAAAAGTAGTGCCAATTACGCACAGGCGGGCCCTGTGGTTGACCAGCTCTTCCTTCTTCCAACACTGCAGGCGGCATACCGGCATTCAGCGCTAATTGCTCCTCCTCGTCGTGCTGTTCCAGTGCCTCTTTACTCATGTACACGGAGCGACAGATCGGACAGCTTGTCTTGCGCAACACGAACCAGGAGACGAGGCAGTCGGTGTGGAATTCGTGGCCGCAGATGGAGAGCTTGAGGATCGTTTCTGCATCAGGCATGTCGGTCGTGGTAGTCGTGTCGTCGTCCGAGACGGGCATCGAGGCAGGGAGTGCAGCGGCATCGGTGATGGGCGTATCTGGAGAGAGTTTTGCGGGCTCTGGTGGTGCAGGCGCGTAGAGTGCTGATAGACATATGGCACTTTTTGATCCGATTATCAGCATGTCACAAGGGAAACTAGAACCACAAAACGTACCATTCCCGCTCCAACACTGATCGCGTTTCTACCCTTGGTTTCCCTCCTTCTTCTCCCTCTTGGCCGCCATCATTGCTGGTTCGCGACGACACCTCTGTAACCTCGAGTAACTTCTCCCTCGCCTCCGCCCGTCTCAACGCCGGCTTCTTGATCTTGGGCGGCGGTCGCGCGGGAACGGGAGTAGCCTGTCGTCTCCTCCTTATGCAAAACACACATAGACTTTTGACGTTTGCCTTTATATCAGCCCAAACACAAACACACGGGTTTATCTCGAGCGTGAAACCCAAAAGCAGGAAAAAAAACTTACAAAGGCGCTGCAACCGCAACAACGAAGACGGGAATCAAGAAGCTAAAAGCTGTAGGCGTCATACCGGACCCGCCAACGGTATCGCGCCATTCGCGCCCTAGAAGCAAAGGTCCGTGATCTGATATCGCTGGCATAGCAAATGTGTGATATCGATAAGTTTTTTGGGGTGTTCGGTTTGGGTGTGGGGACTGGGGAGGGGGGGATGCAGGTGGGACACAGTGCGGGGAAGAAGGCGATGACGGACGTAGGCGGATATACCGGCAAATAAAACTGATTGCGCGTCCGTTTCTCGGGAAAACTTACGACTCCGACAGCGAAGCGCGGATGTTAGAAGTTGTTGTACCCGGGTCAGCAGCCTCCGTGTTACAAGTAAGAAAAGAAGGGCTGAGGATTATTGTTGTTGCTGCTTTTTTTTCCCTTTCGCAAACAAGTAAGTGGAAGGGTCCAGATTATTGTTACTGTGCTTGCTTGTTTCTTTCTTTCTCTTCCTCTCTCTCCCTCCCTCTCCTCTTTAATCGCAACTTTCACACAGCTGACCCTGCCGGATGTCGAAACAGCCGAGCAACCACTAATCGTTTTGTATGACAGCTACACATTCATCCTTCCACTGCTGGTCTTACCTTCACAGCCTCCACCACCGCGTATGTTTGCCACCAGGAGTAAGCATTGGTATCCTTTCGCGATTGCGCAACCCTGTCTTTCCCAGCTCAGCCGTCGGTTCAAGAAAAGCTGAGACTGGCTGGCGTCCTAATCCATCCTAGCCGCTTCCCACTCGTCATTGCAGTCAACATCTATTGCCCTCGTCCCCTCAAACACTATCTTTACTCCCTACAAATCGTGATTAAAAGGCTTCTGTTTTTTTCTTCCTAGCAATTGTTGTACCGCATGTTATTGTTGATAAGATTGCGTTTTTTTTTTCGCCCGATGCCCAAGGCCACGGTTCCTGCCACACCAACCAGAACGCCCCAAGCAAACACCAGCCCTGGGCTGACGTCTGACACGGTACGCTAGAACGCCACTAAGCGTCTAGATTCCTCTGGGCGTCTCCAGTGGCTACGCACAAGCGCGGCGTTCGGGCTTGGTACGTGGTGGAGCGGAAAGTGTTGGCATGGCTGGGCGGGGTCCACGTGGGTCGCCTGTTTGGGGGGACGGGAGGCCTGAAAATCGAATGGCGTGATGCCTGAAAACTCCGAGGCGCGGAGTTCTACGAGGTTGATGTCCTTGCAAGGTGGGTATCATGATGTTGAAACGTTCTGCATTGTAATGCTGGTCGCAGGGGTTAGGATTTTCTTTTTTGTCACAGTCAATGCTCTGATGAAGTCATTCATTGTATCTTCATTACTATATAGACGTTACACAACTATGAAAAGCCTTCCAATCATAGCCATAAAGGCATAAGGTATCGCGATCGCAGGCTATGCAAACAAAAGAAAATATCCGTCTGCTGGGCCACGCATGGCTCGACAACAGTTCAGAGCTCCCGATAAACACAATCGGCCACTACTGAGACGACTTCTTTTCAGCGTCCTCTCCGTCAGTGCTAATAGCTGTGCTAAGGTAGCGCTCAAAGACACGCGACTCAAGATCGATGGACCCCCTTCTTCCACCACCGTTCTTGATTTCTTGCTTCCTGAAGTACACTCGCTTTGCCCACTTCCACGACTCGATGCCGATGAAGAAAAGGAACGTAGCAATGAAGACAATGGCCCATTCCCAGCTGATTCCCTTGTGCCTGAAGACTGTGTCGTTGATGACAGGGATATACAAAACGGGGAAGATGGTGACAAAGGCGAAGATGATGGAGAAGAAGAGGAACTTGTTGCGCCAGACATCGATAGCCCATTGCGTAAAGTATTTCTTCGACCCTGGCTGCATCCTGAAGAACGATCGACGCATGTCCAACATCTGCCATGCCAGGAAGACTGAGAACCAGGTAAGGCAAGCAAAGGTTGTCGCACGAGCGCGGAAGACGGTCTCGCAAGTGGGGTTGTACGACTCGTTGCAATTGTATCCAAGGTCACCATCACCGAAGCCAAACATGACAAGGGCGAAGGAGCCAAGGCAAAGAGCAGCGATCCAGAGTCCATAGACGAACATGTCAAGGATGACCTCGAGTGTAAAAACACCACGCTTGAGCTGCATTCTGTTAGTATGTAGTCTAGGAATATGACTTGAGAGGACAAACTTACATCTTGGGGAGGGCGGTCGAGAATGTCTGGAGCAGCAATCTCAAAACCGAGGCCCATGTCAGGCAGGGAGGAAGTGATCATGATAATCCACATGACTTCAACTGGAGATACCGGGAATACTGACAGGCCACTCTGATCCTTGAATGCAAGACCAATGAGCAGAACGCACGCCTGCGCAATGTTCTGAGCCAACAAGTGGAGAATGAATTTTTGAATATTGTCGAACATGCGACGACCCTCCTCGATGGCATTGAGGATGGACGCGAAGTTGTCGTCAGTCAACACGATATCTGAAGCGTCCTTGGCTACATCAGATCCAGTGCCCATTCCGATACCTACGTCTGAGCGCTTGAGGGAGGGAGAGTCGTTGACACCATCGCCGGTCATACCGGTAAAGGCCTTTCGTCTGTGTAGGGCGTCAATCATGCGGACCTTGGTGTTCGGGGCGCAACGAGCGATGACAAGTGGAAGTAGCGGGAGTGCGTCGATTTCATCGTCGCTCAGCTTGTCGAACTGAGAGGCGGTCATGACCATGGCATCGGTGGTTTCCTTTGGTAGGGTGCTCATGTTGGAAGGCACGATACCAACCTCGATAGCGATAGCTCGAGCAGTACCAGGATGATCACCAGTAAGCATGTGTACTTCGATACCCGCCTTTTGGCACTGACGCACCGAACCGGCAGTTTCAGGTCGGGGTGGATCGTAGAGACCAACAAGGCCGCGGAATATTAGGCCTTGCTCGATGCTCTCGCGGTTGAGGTCCTCTCCCTTCTGTGGTGCAGGGCCGTCGTACTCCTTGCTGGCAAGAGCTAGAACGCGCAGGCCCATGGCAGCTAGCGATTCCATGTTGGCCAAGATCTCCTCACGATAGTCATCTTCCAACTCAACGATAGATTCGCTCTCGTCAGTAAAGACGTGCGAGCACGAGTAAATGACGCGCTCAACAGCACCCTTTGTGAAGACAAACTTCTTGGAGCTGGCTACTTCTTCGAAGATAACAGACATTTTCTTGACATCGGAATCAAATGGAAATTCAGCAAGCTGCCTCCACTTGGGTGAGTCACCACCGGCATGTTCAAGACGGTTCCACTGGAAACGAGACGCAAAAACCTGGATAGCGATTTCGGTAGGATCACCTCGCGCGTTCCATTGACCTTCATCTGTCTGGTGGACGTTGGCTAGGTTGGCGAGAGAGGCAACTTTGAGGTAGTCGACAAGGTGCGGGTTGTCCTTTAGTAGTTCCTCATAGCTTTGGGTCTTCTCGTCCATGTCAGGGTCGATGTGCCTGGGTTGCTTGGGATTGTAAGACAAATCGCCAACGGTGGGATTGTGTGGCTGGTCAGACTGGCCAACAGAATAGGTGCCCATTGCAGGGATCCACGCCTTCTTTGCAACCATCTTGCCTTGTGTCAGAGTACCGGTTTTGTCTGAACAGATGTCGGTCACACCGCCCAAGGCCTCGAGCGACTTGAGGTTGCGAACGATAACGTGACGTTTAACCATGCGCTTTGTGCCAGCGGCCATGGTGATGGTCAAAACAACGGTGAGAGATGCGGGGATCATACTGAGACCAGTGGCAACAGCGTAGATGATAACCTCGCTGTTGTTTGAAAAGCTATTGGCAGCCAGCACGATGATTGCACAGATAACGGCAACACCGAACAGGAGGATAGCAAGACGAGCAAGCTTCTTCTGTAGAGGTGTTCCTACATTAATACCGAGAAAGTGACCGACCGCATCAGCTGCAGTCAATGACCATGCCTGAGCATATCGGTGCGGCTTTGCCTTGCCATTGGGCTTGCGCTTGACTTCACGGACGCGCGAGCCCTTTTGTCGAAGGGACATGGCAATGGAACCAATTTCAGTGTACATTCCAGTGGCAAATACGACACCACGGGCGCGGCCTTTGGTAACAGTCGAAGAACTGTAGGCAACGTTGAGGCGGTCGCCGGGGCCGGTGTCTTCGTCAAAGACCGCGTCGCCATCCTTGTTTACTGGAAGAGATTCACCCGTTAGAAGAGCCTCGTCGGTTTCGAAGTTTAGGGCTTCGATGATGCTGCGTTGGATTTAGTGATGTACATGTGGATTTTGGTGCGGGGAAGTGTACCGAATATCCGCTGGGACGGTGTCACCCGTCTTCAGCTCGATCAAGTCGCCTGGTACAACCTCGATAGTTGGGATAGTGACAGTCCTTCCATCTCGAGCAGCGGTAGCTGTGGGAGAGGAAAGCGATCGAAGGGAGTCCATGGTCTTTTCAGCATTGAACTCTTGGACAAATCCAATGATGACGTTCAACAGGATAATGGCGGTTACTACACCACCCTCGATCCATGACTGGATAGCAAACGAGACAGCCATAGCAGCAATCAAGATCTGAGTACATGTTAGCGTGTTATGAACTGAGTTATGACCAAGTCTGACTTACCAGTGTCATTGCGTTGGCAACCTGCCTCAGCAAAATCTTGCCTGGCTGCACTCCGCCATCTTCACCCAAGTCGTTGTTTCCGTGCTTCTCATGTCTTGCTTTTGCTTCCGCAGTAGTCAGACCGTCTTCAGCATTGCACTTGATCTCCTCGACGACCTGCTTCCATGAAAGGGCGTGTGCGGGCTTGGAGAGTGGCTCATTGGACTGGCCAGACTTGTGGCCCTCAATGGACGGTTGCTTCTTTCCCATAGTGAGTGATTTGGGATATCAAGAAGAAGGTTGATGAAGTCAAGCAATCTAGATCCGGGGACTTTGGAACCTTTAAGCATCCAAGCATCCAAGCGGAGAGCGCGGGCGGCACGCATACATGGCGAAAGCCAAGGACCGTGCGATATCGAGAGCTTGGCGTAGTGGGAAACATCCTGGGACCGGTGCAGGGACGTCACCTTCGGTCACAGTCGGCAATATCCAACAAAGAAGATGCAAGTACGCAAACGAATGGTCAGACGCCTAGATAAGGCGGATGGTGCATTTCCCATCCTACTTGTCGACTAGCCCGCGATGATTGCATAGGCCACACCTGTTTTGAACCAAACCAGATTGTATTTGTGTGCGCCATAGCCTGGAAATGACGATGGCGGGGGGTTGATGACGGCCGTTTGCAGGTGGGGTGAAGGGACACAGAGTGGCGAGGTTGGTTTGGTCAAGCCAAGCATCCCGCTCGCCTAGGATCCGCCTAGCCGATCTAACCCTCTCGGCGCAGCTGTGAAAGTGCCGACTTCCGCACTGAAGCCACAGCACCTGGCCACCGTCGTCATCTGCTCCGGCTTCCAAGAGTACCAAACTGCAAGGCTTGCCAATACGGCTCTCGAATCAGGGTGCCAAGCGTTGGTTTGCACCTTATCCCAGTTACTCATGGCACCAGCTGACATCGCGTCACTGCGCATCCTAACGGCAAAGCTTATTACCAAACGTGCCAAAAGCGTCTTTTGCCTCCATGTTTATTGGAGGTAGCTCGGAGTCGGCCTCTTGGTGCTCTTATCTGCTTCCGGTGGCTTGACATACATGGCCAGGCTTACAGTAAAGGTCACGAGACTTAGCAATTCTTTCCAAGCTTCCCAGCCATGACTTTGCGGCTCCGCCTTGCTCCACAGTTTCCATACCGGTTACGGAATATTCTAGACACTTGCTAGGATTTTGTGTTTGGAAATGCTTGGCTCATCAACCATCGTTCGTCATGGGTACCCTGAAGTGTTCGGGACGTTGTGAAGACAAAATCACCGATTCATGTCAGCATTCCAATGGCATACACAGGGCCTACCATGTCTCTCTATTTTCCAAGACTCTCTATCTAGCGACCTGCCGTGTGTAACCAACGATATGCGAACACCCCATACCAAGACCTAGGTAGCAACTCGACATACAACCCCGGTTTATCCCACGCCTTGGCATACCTCAACCATTGCCTGGATGTAAGCCAAGAATTTTCATCTTTGGAACAGCCCCGCGGATCGCAAGACAATAATGGCACCTGCCGCGATCTCGGGTCCTGAACAGGATGGCTTGATCTTACATAGCTCGTCCTAGTCCCAGCGCAATATCCCCCCGACGAGCAGGATTGAAATTGCACTTGCCCTTCGCGCGACTACATCGTCATCATGTTGATTACGGAATACATGCCTGATTTTTTGGGCCATGATACCAGAGCCATGGGTAATGGGTAATGTTAGAGAAACTGCGACCTATACGAAGATCAAGGAGCAGTCCCCAGGACCTCAGAAAATAGTTCCCGAATGCGAGGTAGGAATATCTCTTTTGTTGATAATGGATTGGTACATTCAAGGTAAGAAATTTCTCCAGTGGGTTGATAACAGCGCCTATGGTGTTAATGAGCAAAGGAGCTACAGCAATAGCAAACCTACCGCAATAGATATACAACGCTCGGCACGGATCGATTAGGAGACATCTCCCAAGGCCTTTTCGCCTCAAAAATTACGTGACTTCACGTTTCTCCTATCAATGGGAACAACGAAGCGACCCAATCTGCTCTGTTCGAGTTTTTAGTGGGCTAGCTTAGCGACTTGCCAGCTGTGCTGAAGACGATCATCTCAATATCCTGGAGACTGTTATCTGGAACACGAATCTGGTTCGAAGTTACACGGCTGCCCCATTCGCCCGCTTTTTACCCATGTAAATGACAATTTGGCATAGTTTCTGCAATGCTTCCAAGAGCACCGGAATAGCCATTATAAGGTATCGAGCACTACTTTTTTTTCTCAATAGGATCCTCAACTACAGTGAGATTACTGCTCTCAATGCATGGCATACTTGCGATTGAATTCATGCAAGTTCTGGTCCGAACCTGAGTTGGTACGCTCTTCACTACTAATCACTTCGCGCATACATGCGCTCAGGGAATTTCAGCTACGTGACAATGGGCATATGGTTACTCTACTAACATGTTGCCACAGTACTTGTAGCTGTACCGAGGGTGTGGAAAAGAAGTGGACGCTTTCCAAGAAGTTCGCGCGTAGTGTCAAGGGACAGGACATGAACTTTCCACCACTCAACACACACTTCCATGTCAACAACGTACCTATAACGCGCATGGTTCCAATATGAAGAGCAGCTGCTCAGGTTGCATTATTCCAGTGGTCTTATGTTGATCCTAGGCTATGGTTGATCCACAAGCGGCCCTGGGCTCTGAAGAGGATGAAATCTCTAACGTCAAAGCCGCTAGCAACAAGGCAAACAGTTGTTGGAACACGAACAACAATGGTCGCGTGACACTCTTGTCGCTTGGAAACCCCTAGCTCAAAGATGGTTGGTGTGCTTACAGCTTCAGGCTTAGCGTTCCGCTTTTCCGGCACTTCTTCCGGCTCATATCCGGCCTGCGACTTCTGACTCCGCTTTCTGAACTTTGACGAGAACATGTGAACTTGGCAACACATTTTGGGACAATGGATAGCGATAAGCCTCAGCCAGAAGCATGCGCTGATAGCGATGCGAGATCCTCGGCAGCTGCGCCTGCGTGGACACCCGCTAACGGAACGAACTTACTTGCAACGCCAGAGGCGAGTCCAGGCAACGGGGTGACACCACCAGCCAAGAGAAGGAGAGAGGACAGGGAGAGGAGCAGAGTCAGTAGGGCTTGCGACCGATGTAAGAAGTGAGCTTGTGTGACTTCGGTGTCAACTGCACGTGTTTGACGCGTCCGCTAATACAACTCTAGGAAGAAGACGAGGTGTACTGGGAGATGCCCTTGCGCGTTGTGTTTGAGAGCCGAACTGCCATGCGAATTTACCGCATCGTATACCCGAGGCAGACTCCCTTCGGTCATAGTTGACGATTCGGCGATGATGACGACTCCACAGCCTCGGCGGCGAAAAGAGAGCTCGATATCAGAGACATCTACCAAAGACGAGCCCGCTGTGACGACATTGAAAAACCCACGCATCTTCCCAGGCTTTTCAGTCTCTATCGATCAACCAGAGTACCCTTGCGTCAATGCCGCCAACCCAAACACTGCTAGTGTCGCTGCTGACTACACCAACCCTCCGTCTTCGCGCGACTCGCCTGTACCTCAAGGAGGCCAAAGAGACCAGCAAGGCCATTACGTTGGTTCCTCAAGTGCTGTTTCTTTTCTGATTCGTATTCAGAGGCGCCTACATCAGGACTCCTCTCTATCCCATGACTCTACCATTTTCACCTTTGGTGATGCTCCACTCCCAGAGTTTGATCTGTCCTTGTTCCTACTGCCGCCCAAGCCTGATGCGCAGAGACTTGTGGAACGGTACTTTGACTATGCGGCACCGACGCATCGCTTTCTGCACCGACCTAGTATTGAAAGATTGGTTGAAGAATTCTACGAAACTCAGGGTGAGATGAGAGGCAAGGAAGACGGTAAAGCGAAAGCTGCACTATTGATGGTAGTTTTCGCACAGGCGCAAGCATACATGCCTCCTGGCAGCACTGTGCGGGATAACAGGTAAGATGTCCCAGCAAGGGTGATGATGCATGACTGACGGATACAAGTGCCCGCTATTTTTTCGCCGCCGAGCATCAACTCTCCAAAGAACGTGGCGCTGTAAAACTAGCAAGCGTACAGGCACGATTACTGCAGTGTTTTTATTTACTGACGCAATCTCGAATCAACCACTGCTGGAGCCTTTTCGGCACGCTTTCACATCTTGTGCTTGCCATAGGCTTGAATCGCAGCAGAAGATGTGATCCATCAAACAACATAGACTATGTGGAACTTGAGTGTAGAAGAAGACTGTTCTGGTGTGCGTATTCTCTGGACAAGTATCTCGCTGCAGCACTTGGCCGGCCACGCACTTTCAAAGACGAAGATATTGATCAGGTACATGATGCTAGGCATGTTAAACTCCAGATTCGCTAACAATGATTCTAGGAACTTCCAACGGTGGTGAATGATAACGACCTTCTTCCAACATATATCAAGCCCACGGCCCCAAATTGCCACTCTGTAATGACAGCGCCAGTTGAGCACATCAAGCTAACGCGCATCGTCTCTCTCGTGCTACGAGATCTATACTGTATTCGGCCTCCAAGTCTAGCTCGGCGCATCGAACTATCAACGAAATATACGTCGGATCTACACGCGTGGCACAACTCGCTCTCAGGTTTCCTCGCAGGATCGGGATTCGAAGGAGGTTTTGACAGCCAGTTGTTGATACCCATCTATCAACGCCAACGTTCCGTGCTCAACTTGGCGTACCACCACGCGTTGCTGCTCATTCATCGTCCCTTTCTACTAAGAGATTTCGCAAGCTTGACGCATATGCCCACACACCCCAATTGGAGCGCGAATCCAGTCAGGACTCATGATACATCGACTAACATTGCAGCTTGTCTCGAAGCCGCCATGGCAATCGTACGCATTGTCGATGACGTTTTCATCTCATCGAATCTGTTCCGCTCCTTCTGGTTCACGCAGTACTATGCGTTCTGTGCTGTGGTGGTATTGTATGTCCATCGCATTCAGCAAGGGTTGGGTGTCAAAATGAAAGTAGAAAGTGAGGGCTATTTCGAGAAGGCAGTCATGTGTCAGAGACAGCTGGAGACTGTCAGTGACACCGACTGCCTTGCACGCCGGTACTGTCTGGTGCTGGAAGAACTGAGGGTCGAGGCTGCACGACAATCGGGAAGACTACTGAACCCGGTACCAGCAACTTCTGCGTCGGTTACAAAGGAGGTGAGCCATCTCTATAGTGCGCATAGGCTTTCCAAAGTCTTTGTGTCCTTGCAACGTATCTGCAGACGCACACTGACAGTACATGTCTAGAACCCGACCGAAGCAAACTCCGACGTTCAGCGATCAGTGATACTTCCCATGCCGACATCTACGCCACAAGATAATCCCCCAAGTCCTCCTGGGGGTCTATCAAATGCTCTGTACAACAGCAACGTCCCACCCACGCCGGACAGTGCCGCAGCTTTCAACAACCCCATGTTCACCTCTGATCTCTTTGACTGGTCTGACTTGGCGAGCTGGGGACAGTTTGAGGGTCTTGTAACTGCCGGTAATGGCATGTATGATCGAGGCCTGTTAGGGGATGACGGTGATTTCCAGGTGGACTTTGGGCTCGGGCAGTAATTGAATATAGTGGTATTGGTAATCATGATAATATCATCGTATAATCTTACTTTCTGGCTTGCTTTTACAATCTTTTGATATATTCTAAAAAACTTCTACAGCTTCTTGTATATTGCCATTGACGTGTTCAGCTCAACCATTTCCCCTCGATCCACGCCAACCCCTCTTTGAGCCACGGCTCTTCATCCTCCTTCATGGCGCCGTCGAATCCATGCTCCATGCCCTCCCTGACCGTAAACTTGACCTCGACCCCCTCTTCCAACCCCTTGCACTTGTCCACAAACGCTCTGCTGTCCTCAACATCAACTGCCGAATCAGCATCTCCATGAATAATCCACGTCGGTGGCAACCACGTCTTCTCCCCCACCAGCCCAATCGGCCACATCTTCTCCTCCTTGCCAAAGTATGTAAGATAGTGCCCGTAGGTAGCCAACGCATAGCTCAACTCCATGCGTGCAGGCGGCACAGCCGAAGAAACCACAGTCCCAGGCGCCATAGTCTTGAGATGCTCTGCCAGCACCGACTCGGGGGGACTCGGCATCCCAAAGAATGTGGGACCGGGTTCATGGCGTAGATATTTTGTCATTGGGTACTGCGCAAGTATGGCCTTTATTTTTCCCTTTGGCTGAGTAAGACCGCTCATCAGGGCCATGTAACCGCCAGCCGAGTCACCCGACACGAGGACTTTGTTGTAATCGAGGGCAACCCCGCCGCCCTCTGCACTATCAGACTGCGAGTTTAGGAATTTCTCCACAGAGCCAGCATGAAACCAGGACCAGAAGTCGGCGAGGTCGGATAGGATATCCTGGCCGGTGTGCTCGGGGACGAGGCGGTAGTTGGGCAGGACGACGATGGAGGAGGTGCGGTGGATGAGGGGGATGAAGAAGGCGCCGATCCAGTCGGCGTATAGGCAGTCGCCTGTTACCTATCGTTGATCTTAATTTACCTTTTTTTTTCCAACCCCTCGATTACTCATGGTATCTGTATGCTAGGCCAAGTGCGTGGTGAAGAGAAGAAAGAAAAAAAGATGAAATAGGAAATGTAGATTTTTAACATACCAGACCTCCGCCATGGAACTTGACCATGACAGCATGTTTTCCCGCCTTCAAACCTTTCGGTACTAGAATCCCGGCTTCAATTTCATGTTCACCAATCTTCTTGTACGGAATTCTATATACATTGAAGCTGTCAAACCGTGTTTCGGGTGTTGTATCGTCAAGAGGTGCCATCTTGCCGGCTTTGGACTTTTCTTATCTTGCTCGATAAATCAGTCAGGTAGGTGGGTGTATTTCTAGTAGGCAATATCAAGACAAAGAAGAACGGTAGCAAACAGCAGCAGATTGTATGTTCAAGGTGGAGAATTCTGAAGCCAGGTCCCTGGCGAGGTACTAGCCAGGAACAGAGAACGGGTGTGAGTGTAGATATACGTGGACTTGCTTGCTACAAGTACGCTTAAACGGTATGAAAGTGGGGTAAAGAGGGGTTGTTTGTATACGTCATTTGTCAGCATGTTCCTGTGTGACCTAAACTGATTGTGTAAGGAAACATGTTACTGTGCCTGCTTCTGAAAAGATGACGAGTAGAGGCTTGTTGAGAAGCTATTTTATGACAACGAAAGCATGTGAGTCATTACGCCCTTCAGGCTAATTGCTGAATACTCGACGTTTCCGTGCTGTGCTAGAACGCCTGGCCTGTGTATGTTTGAGATGATTCTGAGAACATCACCAAGTTGCTCTATGTAATTGACTGATGCTGTTAAATCTTCGAGGAGCAAACACACACGTGCGCAAGGCGGCATGGACAAAAAACACTCAAATTTCAATAATGGATCAGCATTACTACCAAATGCAAGTCTTTCGTTTCCCTACACCAAGTCCCATAATCACTCTAACCCCAGCCCTTTTCAGTCAGATACGCAAACACATACTCCATGCTGTCAGCTCAGCGCCCATTCCATCCACGTCATGCGTCTGAACTGATAGTATCCTCGCGGTGCCTCGCGCCCTCTTACAGATTTGTCATCGAGGACACACGATAAGGAAACCAGCTAATATTCGTTCCAAGATATTTGCTAGGTTCTGTGTAGAGGGTAGGGAGGGAGAGCGCATGCTAAAGGCAGAGTGGATGGGTAGACAAAAGGGAGGCCTAGAAGCCACCGCGAAGCGCAAGCACCAAGTGCAGCGTAGCACCACCCTCAAGCTGATAGTCTGACGCCGTCTTGTCGTCGTTCCTGTGAGCGTTGCATTAGCTTTGTTTGTTTTGATATGTCCATGAACAGACAAGGCGAAAACGTCCAACGTCTTGGATAGGTCCTAGGACAAGAATGGACGTACATTTGCTTTCCTCCGTAGATAAGACGCTGTTGTGCTGGTGGAATTCCCTCCTTCTCCTCAACGCGCTCCTTTATCCTCGAGACCTGAATACTGTCAGCTTAACTTGTTCGCGCATCGCCACTATGAATCGTCCGCTGTCTGCGCATACTTCTAGTAGAGACAACCCGCTTGGAATAGTGTCTACGATGCGTGTGCGGTGCAGTCGATGGAATGAGCATACCTTGTAGTCTGCCTCGATGTCGAGCTCAATCTCTTTGCCAGTGAGTGTTCGTACTCTGTTCCTAGTTAGCTTTTCTTTTCTCGAATCATCGCAAATTCCCTGCTACTCTCATAACGTACTTGATCTGCATTGTGGTTTTCCTTCTCTCACTTGCGCTTCAGCGGCGGTGTTGGGCAGGCAAGCTTCGCGACGTTGTGTCGAACGATTTAGGGTCGCGAGCGTATATAGTAGGGAACGGGATTTTCCTATGGTGTAGGAAGATATCGGGCGCGTAAGGTTAGACAATCGACAGAAGGGGCGGCTGTTGGTTTGCTCTGGGTGAGCCTTGGGTCCGTCAGGCTGCTGAACAACGGACCACAGACCATCATGGTGGGGCACGCGCGCCACGAGGCGGGGCAACTGTGGCTAGTACGTGCTAACCGTATGAAGGACGATTCTCCAAGCCGTCGTCTGCAAGGCACACAAAGTGAGTCCCACGTGCTTCGAGACCCAGTTACCTGGATGAAAATGATTTTAATTGATAGGCCATTTCCAGCGAACCCATGGAAGTGAGTCTATGCCAACTACTAATACTACTTGAGTGCCGGTGGGTATCGGGCTGGAATTGACGCAGTAGCAGTCAGTCTATCGCAGATACCTGTAACATATTCTTGTCCAAATCAATACAAAGTGCAAACCAAATCTCCTAGATGATATCCAAGACTTGCACCAAGAAAGAAAGAAGAACAAAAGAAGAAAACTCTACAGTTGCTCAAACCCCACCCACCACCTTGTCAACAACCCATCACTTAAATGCGTCTGACACACAAGCACGCACCCACTCTATGCCACAAGCAACGAAGAAAACGCCCTCAACTCCGCGGCACAAAACGCCTCCATTGTAACACAACTGCCCAGCTATTCCACAGCAAGGAATATCACTAATCCTAATTTCAACCGCCCGTCTCCCCAACTCCAGAACAGGCCAAACAAAGCCCGCTCTGTGCACCATAATCTAAATATCTCAGCTCAGCACTATATACCACTCATCTCCCCCCGCTCCTTCCACTCCTTTCACTCGATGACCTACTCTACTGCAAACGTGCCATCTAAGACAATCATCTCTCCTCGCCCCACTCCCTTCCTTCGCACCCAGCCTCACCGCTCCCGCCCGCAAAAAAAAGCCAAGAAAAAGAAAGCCTCCCCCCCCACTCCATCCCCCTCACCGGAAGTAAAAAATCGGAGGGAGAGACCCCTTCCCCCTTCCAGCTAGAGCCAGACCAAACCGCCACCGTCGCCGCCCGGAAGTCACCGAAGCAAAAAGTGAGCGCAAAGGAGTGCACTCAGTTGATCTTCTCAT
>Ga0265797_10006287_pt1 | contig 16874 bp, 18 predicted proteins | sample P2T30metagenome_FD_192433 | JGI IMG/M metagenome (GOLD analysis project Ga0265797, IMG submission 192433) | Plant litter microbial communities from East Loma Ridge, Irvine, California - P2 T30 | ecosystem: Environmental > Terrestrial > Plant litter > Unclassified | place: USA: California...
TGTACCAAAGCCGATGGTACCAGCTCATGGCGAGATCTCATCCACTGAGATCGCTCGGGTTTGGGAGTGCTCTCTCGCTGGTCGACGGAAAGTTAGAGTGCACCCAAGCTGATGGCAGCACAGACATTCGTGACATTCGTGACATTCGCCGGCGAGAAAGAACTGAACGCCAGTGTTCGGCTTGCCGTCACTCGTCTCACTCATCTCACTGTGGCCGTGGCTGCTAATTTTCAACATCTCACAGGACCGCACAAATACCTACGATTTTCTATAGGTGCATGCAAACCAGATTCGTACCACCAGCCTGATAGGCGAGGGAGAGACGAACCTCAGGATGCTAGTATCGAGCTTGCCGTTACTCGTGTGCTTTTGCCATACTGGGGCTGTCGATTGTCAACATCTCACACAGTTCGAGAGCAGTCCGCACATCTACCTTGTATTTGTACTGTTTGGCGGATTACAGCCTTCTTGCTATCAGCCTCGGATGTGATCATGCGGTATCATACGGGCTTATATGAGGTACAGAAGTACATGCACTGCGCATCCGCCGCGCCACTTAGCCGCATGGCATTCATGGGCCGCACCATCCCACCTCGTTCTGCTCAAACAGGACCTACCTCCGCGACTTACGGAATGTTCCTTTATCTCGCTCCCTCCACGTCGAAAGGAAGTCTTCGATCTTCCCAGAGTTCCTCGTTCGTGTCAACATCCATGGGGAGACTGACGCAAAATGCAAGCCAATACATCGGATGAGATCCTCGATGACTACGGCTTCTCCGAGTATCCTGCGGCAGATACGTTTCATGTCGGATTGATCGCTCGCCAGGCTGCAACCGCAAGCTCCGGGCTCGGATCAAAGCGCATCCGCCTGGTGAAGATAAGCCCAGGTGCGCCAGGCAGTACAGTCGAATGCGAAGTCGGCCTGTTCTTCCTGGACCAAGCTCCGAGCAAGGATCAAGCCCCTCCGGGCTACACGGCCGTCTCCTACACCTGGGGTTCTCCCCTGGGCTTCCGCGAAATCCGTATTGGAGGTCGGCCACATAGGGTGGCGAAGAACCTCTGGAGGTTCTTGGATCAAGCTAGAAAGCTTCGCAATAAGGAACACCTGACACGCTGGCTCTGGATCGATGCCTTGTCCATTGATCAGTCGAATCCCCAGGAGAAGTTGGACCAAGTCGGGATCCTTTCATCAATCTTCAGGAACGCGGAGCGCATGATCATCTGGCTGGGGCCATCTTACGCGAACAGTGATCTTATCCTTGCGTTTGCAAGCCTCCATCCAGACAGTACACCGAGACCACCAGAGGATCCTATACCACTTGTAGGCCCAATTTGGTCTGCTCTTCTTGGTCTGTGTGAGCGGCCGTATTGGAGTCGACTATGGGTCTACCAAGAACTCAAATCTGCCTGGGAACCCAGGCTCATGTGTGGAGAAACAATTGTTGCATTGAGGAGGTTCCAAGCATACCTGCTTGAAACAGTGGCACTCCAATTGGCAGATGGAATCGACGTTCTGCCGGAAAGCCTAGCGGCGAAGATTCTCAAGTTGGCTGAAGATCCTGCGAGCAAGTCACTGGTGGAATTGATCCACGAGACGAGCCACCTATGTTGCACAGATCCGCGTGACAAGGTTTACGCAATCCTCAACCTCGTGTATACTGGGAAGCGAGGCATAGAAGCTGACTACACCATCACGGTGCCCGTGCTTCTCAACCGGATTCTGAGAAACTTGCACGAAATGTCTCCCCCTAGAAGCTTGCACCATGTGGCCGAGCAGTGCGTGGAGCTCGAGAGGCTGTTTGGAGAGCCTCTGAATTCCATCATTGACTCCCAAGGCCCATCGGAACTCAGCCGACACATCGATCCTCTTGCGAAATTAGCAAGCCGTGCGGCGCCTACAGGGATGAAGCTGTCTCCCCCCAAAACCTTGCTCCAGGTGGGCGAGCAATGTAAGCGACTGTTCGGAGAGTCTCCGAACTCCATTTTCGATACCGGACACATCAATGCTCTTGAGCGATTCGCGAGCCGTTCGAGATTCATAGAGTTGAAGCTCCAAAGGCTGTTGGAATTCCGAGAGCATTTGCAGTCCCATGAGCTGCTGGACCTCCAAGGGCTGTTGGAGTTCCAAGAACTGCTGACGCTCGCCACTTGGTTGCTTTCGTGGTGTGTCTTCTATTCCCATGACTCTATTCAGCGGCTCATTTCTCGTCCGTTTCACCGCATTGCCGCTGGAGAGAGGCTACCCTGGGAGGAACCAGATGATGTACCGACACCCGAATTCGATTCGCGGGAGGTTGACTTGTACGGACAGTAATCGTAGACGTTTGTAGCTGCTATTGCGCTGTTGTTTTCTTCGCTCGACGATTTTAAATCTTTTGATGTCATGTCTTCAGGGGCAGCGGGTGCTCTCCAATCCACCCAAAGCATGATGCTGTCTTTGTTCAGTGGCCGCATCTTTGTACGCGTTGCTATCGACCCCTCAGCGGTACCTTGAACCTCATAAACACTCAGATACAGTGATTTTTCATTCTGAGCTCCCTAATTATTCTCAAGTCCACGGGGGTGCAAGTATGCGGATAACGTAAACGGCCTTGTCATGAGAGACTTCGGGACATTAAAACGTTCCAATCTCGGTGCGCAACATGGGGATTTGATGGAAAGATACCAGGCCCTCGCTACCACTCACGCAGCTCGCGGGGCTTTTCGTCGTCCAGCAGCCGCAGCCCATACCTACTCCTCGTTAGCTTCACCTTGAGATCCTTCGCGGCTTCATCGATCAACTTTTGCTCGTTCAAGTCGCCGACCTTAACTACTATTTCGTGATCCAAGCCATGAAACAATGCAGTCACAAGGCTGTTCTTCCACACATGGACTTTCACGCCTTCCGTGTTGCGACCACACCTCCAAGCGATCGACACCACGAAGCCGACGGCGAGAACATACAAAAGAAGCGGCAGAGTGACCCAAGCCCACTGGATGGAGATGTAAACCTCGCTTACAAAGACGACGCCCTGTGCCATGTCGCTAGAGCTCATGCGAAGCGCGGTCGTCATGGCGTTCGCAACGTTGTCCATAGCCTGCTGCAGACCAGTCTCGTCCTGATCGAAGGCTGCGTCGATGCCTTGGATCTGATCACTTCCGAAGAACTCTCCGCCGTCGGGAGGCTGGCGACTTGCAGTTCCGCGTAATTGGCGGTCCATCCAACTCGTCATCTGGACTTGAGCTGCATGACCAACGCGGAAAATCCTTTGTTGGCCCGGCGGCTGCAAGAAATACAGAGGGATACATGCTGCGGAGTCTGATTGGAGGTAGCCGAGGTAGAACTTCCTGGCAGTCTCACTGTTGTTTGACCATGTGTCGTGCTCGGTTTCGATTAGCTCGCCGTTATGCTGCACAGCGCTGATGTTCTTCACGCAGTACTGCAAGACACACTCCTGGGCGAATGTGACGTCGTCGCCGGAGTTGGTCAGCCCGCGCAATCGCAATACGAGTATATCGACCATTAGAGAGCCGCGTTCGGCATATGCGATGGACAGGTTGTTGAGCGTGAAGTCGTCGACGGTGCTGTAAGCTTCACTGTACATGTGAGCGGTTGTAGTTATGTTCATGTACGTTGGTCCTTGTGACGTAAGGATTTCCTTCGTAGTCAAAGTGAACCCATTCGGAAGGTGAAAATTGGAAGGTCCACCGCCGTCGAAGTACTGAGGTTCAATGGGTACGCGCTTAATCTGATCCGTGAGGTTCGTGCAGCTGCTGCAAACACCAAGGGTTTGGAACGGTGGCCAGGTACAGTTGCCACTCGGACAAGATGAGGTCATGTTGAATGTCGAGTCCAAAGGGCTGACGACCCCGGCGTACGCCGCAGCTTTCATGGTGAGATTTGCGGCGAAGGAACCACCCACGCCAGATGGACCGTAGTCGTAGGCTACAGGTAGAAGCGCCGAACCTTGCTCGACGTCCCGGAACTGGTAGTGGATGAGCTGTTGCAAGAAGGGATTGACTGCAAGAGTTACCACCATGAGCAGTGCGCCGAGCGCAGGCAGTGTACCGTACCAGTTGCGCCTATAAAAGAGCTTGATGCTCCCGTACGGTCCGCGGCTGGCGCCGTCGATGTGTCCGAGATGCGACAATGTTCTCTGCGAGCGACTGAAAAGCAGCCACTTGCATTGCCCCAGGGCACCACCGAGAGGATTCATCAGAGTGAACATCGCCACAGTCGATATGGTCGAGACGATTGTGTTGATAGAGATGCTTGCGTGCCATTCGGAGAGGCCCAAGCCGTTGTAAGACGCAAGTATGGCGATGCCGGCAGCCAAAAGTGCGCAGGCGAAGCACAAAGCGAGGAAGTCCCATCTCCACGGGCCGTATCTTACCCAATAGCGTTCGACGTAGTTGAAAGGGTTTAGTTGGGAGGGGCCTGCCTCCACTTACGTGCTCGAAGCATGCTCGGCGACTGATTGAGCTGCATCAGTCTTTGCTGCCGTGCATGAGGTTTATAAGGTCGGTCTCTCACCTGCGCTCTGCACCGCAACGTTCGTCTCGCCTGAACCAGGGAGATTCTGCGTCGGTTGAGCTTGTGCCGTCTCGCCTGAATCAATACCGGCTTCCGGCTGTGAGTCTCTCATTCTGGAACCAACGTGAGCAGATCCATGGGCGGTATTGGTTAGCGCTGAGGAACCTGGCAGCACTTGAGTAGCGTTGACATTTTCTTGTAAGTCGAGATCGTTCGCGGCAACAGGAGAATAGTTTCCTTGCGCTTCGTGGCTGAGAAAAGATGGTGACAACGGAGACCCAGGGCTGTGCAGATTTTCGCCAGCTTGTGCGCTCGCTGCGATGGCCGGGTCCATTTGTGAGCTCATGTTGACAGCTCCAAAATTGAGGTCGATGGCCGCTGGAGTGTCAAGGGAGGAAGAAGAAGGTTTTTGGAGCATCCCACTCTCGAGGGCTGTGTGGTTTTGGCTTATATATGTGACGACAATCGGTCAGGCTGAACAGCCTTCCAGTATAGCTCAGCCTGGTCGCCACGTGTAGCCATGCTTCACAGCAAGTCGTCAGAAGGCGTTGATATATCCTGTCAGGTTTGAAGACCTCGGAAATCAGTCTCCTGGCGAGATCCGGCATCGTAGGCGACCTCACCACCCTGGACTGTAGCCTTGAATAGTGAGGTCCTGAGTGCATGAATTAATCAGTTTCTTTTATGAGGCCTACCGTAAAGCGACTTCGGGCCAAGCAGTTTGAGGGTGGTCAGCACTGCATGCACAGCCTTGGGACATGAGTGCAAAAGAGAAGCTGATGCGGCCTTGCAGTGCCGGTGGCATAGTCTAAGCGGCTTGATTGAGCGTACAACAACAGAACTTTACTCTTGGAGCCGAGATTGGCTTCCAATGAAGTCATATAGTAACACGCATCAACGCCTTCGAGGGAGCATAGCATGGCGATTGCATGTGGTCGTCGTGTGCAGGTATTTTGTATGGAGGAGTCCCTTGGTCGGAGTGAGCAAGAACTCCGAGGTCGGGATAAGACGGGGTGACTGCGTGCCGGCCCGCGATGCCGCCGCCGCGAGGAGAGAGAGATGCTGGCGCGAGATGCCGACTTCACTATTGATACCAGCAGCATCTTCGACGTCAATCTCATCCGCCAAACACAATTTCAATCACACATACCAACCGCAAATATGGTCGTCTACTACCAACTCCCCATGCTCGGCAAGGTCGGCTCGCACTACGTACGTCAACACCCCGGGCAACAAGACCTATCGGCGCGGAAACGAGGAATAGAAGGAGGTGGAAGAGCGCGCTGAGCGGGCGTCGTCGCATACAATAGCATGGAAGAATGGGAATATGGGCTGACTTCTCGCGCATAACAGCTCGCCATGGGTGTCCTCGGCACGATGTTCGGTGGCATTGCCCTCCTTAGCGGCGGCAGCTCCAAGGCTGTCCAGCAGTCTCCTCCTATCAAGGCCTCCAGCAGGGGCGAGGAGGACTTCATCCAGTATGTTGAGAATCCGCTTGCGACACACTGCGACGCGATTCCTCAGATGTTATGGAAGATCGGACAAGGAGCTAACACACACGCGAAGGAAATTCCTCAAGGACGCAGAGGGCGAGAAGAAGCACTGAGCTGGATACCATTGTGTTGTTTCGATAAGATTGCTGGCGAGCTGAAGGAGACGGACCTGTTGTAGAACTCCGAGCGGCTGGACGATCATATGGGAGCTCTTTAGCTGAGAGCATCTCAACACCCGGCAAGCCGAGCTCACGTGTAAATATACCTTTAAGCGGCAACATCTGCTTTCAGCAAGCATCGGAATCGCTTTGTTCACACTCTTGGGTACTAGTCGAGCCGAGTCTTCTTCATGTAGGTCTGGCGGATCGCAATGGAATGGCCGGAATGGCTCCGCCATTTTCTCATCCAACACCCTCCTCTCTCTCCAGCTACCAGCGCTGTGACTTACTCTGTTACATGACCCATAGACAGAGGCGCAGTGGTCAGGCCGTCTGATCTATGCGATTTACTTCTCCACCGAAGGCTTCGTCCGTGGTTTGCGAACATCACCGCAATACTTTGGGATTCACGAACAGGTGTTCTTGGCCGTCGAAGAACCTGGGCCCGGTCTCGTTGGCCTCTCATGTTCAGCAACACGGATCTGGGAGCTAACACGTCGTTTCCCAGTGCACTAACACTCACACAGTATTACGATTTGGTAAATTGGCATATGACGAGTATCACTCTAGAACTCAGAACATGTCCACACTTCATTCTGAACTACATCTAACATGCAGAACCATCTCCCCGACCCCCGAACGACCATACAACACGAAAGTTGCGACCTCTCCGACTAGCATCACGGCCCGGCTGGGGTCAGACCACCCAACATCCCACCGACACTGCTTAAGACGCCACCGAGGAGCCCGGTCGACTTGACCTCAGCGCACTCAACAACAGGCATGCCATCACCACCCTTGTAATCCCCGCAACAGTACGCCTTTCGTTCTTTCGTGTCTCGGCAAGTGTTAATGAAGTCATTTGCGGTTTCTGGATTGCCCGGCACTATCGCAAAGATGTGTTCAGTACGTGTCAAAATCCGGTCAACGAGGAAGCCGCATTTTCTGGATTCCTTTCGTCTGCGGAATACACTTACCGCTCACGCAATCGACAGCTCCACTGCTGCAGCATCCGTAGTCGTAATACTGGAATCTCGGGTCCTTGAAGTTTTTGCACGGCAAGGGTGGCTGTGAATCTTCACGTGGGATGACAAGAGCCATGGCGGAGGCGGTGAAAGCCAGGACCATTGTTGTGGTGAGCTGCATGGTGCGAAGAAGTATTGGCTCGTCCGCTAAGGCTATCCTTGAGTTAGACTGTTAGGAATCTGTTTCTTGGAATGGCGAAGGGAACGAAGGTAAACATAAGAGCTTCGCCACAAGTTCTCCGTCTGATTCATGGCCCTTCGTATTCACGACACAGAAGACGAAACCATCCGATGGTTTTCTTTCGGGCGCTGAAAACGGGACACGACTGAACGGCTGGTTCGGTGTCTTTGTCTTTATCACAACGCCGTCAGGAAATTCTCTCGTAATTCCGGAATCCGCGTGACTATTTACCTTAGATCGGCAGCTACCAGACAAAGAAGTTCAGCTCTCTAGACCAGCACTCTCATACATGGCTAGGCTAAATCATGCCTCCGCCGCGTCCTCCGATCAGTTCGAGGCGGTCCGCTCGTTATTTGGCAAAAAACATCGCAATCGACCCATTTCGCCGCAACGAACTAAAAGCGATACCGTGGACTTCGGCTATATTGCTGGTTTTGAGAATCAAAAATTAAGCATCTTCATTTGGCTCTATCATCACCCCCTTTCGACACTCGAAATGCCAGGGGCAAGTCAGCAAAGCGACCGCAGTCTTTGTTCCCACTCATACCAGAAACCGTCGGATGGAAGGAGTGACATCCAGACGGCATCGCTCTCCCTCGAGCCAAATCTCAAGGACGCGGCAATACTCAAACGGACACACCAGCTCACGCGATAAGACCACCGAAAACACCACCACCGCCAAGAACTGGCCCAAGTAGGCCTCCGGAAGACGCTGTCGGAGTGGGCGATGAGGTTGCAGATGGAGTCGCTTTTGGAGGTGCCTTGACCTCGAAGCACTCGATATCGCCACGCAAATCGCTGGAAGCGCAGCAGTTTGCCGTTCGCCCTGTCTTAGCACAGGTGGCGACGAAGTCACCCGCAGTCGTTGGATAGGGGTTCGCTAGTGCCGGAAATGTTTAGCAAAGTCTTGTTGACAGTGACGGGAGGTCTCCCGACGGGCCTCGTTCTGTTGATTAGACTTACGATTCTCGCAACCAACTGGACTCTGACCACCAGTCTGACAGCATGATGGGCTGAGCTTCAAGTCCGGGTCATCGGCAGGGCTCGGACAGAGGGGTGGTGGGCTGTTGGTAGCTTGACGTGGCAAGATAGCCATGGCAGAGGCGGCGAAAGCCAGGATCATTGCGGGGAAGTGCATGATGTTCGGATGGTTGATGAGTTGGATCGGAAGACTCGATGATTGATGGCAATGATGAGGTTGTTGTGGAGTTGCTCAGGAAGTCGAAGGGATGAGACGGAATACAAATACCTCGCTCTAGGTCGTCATTCGAGCTACCACTTTCTGCCCGAGATCCATCAAACCAACACATCGCTGAAGACCGAAGCCATCTTCGTAACGATCGTCGAAATGGCTGATCTTGTGTGACAGTCTCGGAACGCCCTCGCTTATTGACTCGCGAGAGGAATGATCTGCCTACGAATCCCGTGCGTTATCAGTTTTCGGATCTGTGTGACTCTAAGTTCAACAACAGACAATAGAGAGTACAAATCTGCATGGTACCGTGGCTTGATGGACCGATCAACTCCGAGATGTCCAAGGTTCATCGAGGCGTTCGGTGGTTATATTATCGAAAAGCGGCAAGCGAGCAGTAGTTGTCTTTACTATAGGCCGTGGAAGAGCCACAGTGGGGGCGGAGAACGCAACATGTGTTGTTGTGATCAACTACATGGTACTTGGAGCTACCACTTATGCTGTGTCCTCTGCAGGTCCGCTGAGCGATTGAAGGGAGCAGGGCGGCATTCCTTTCATACGCCTGAACTCACTCGGCAACAAGTCCAGAGGAGCGGCATAGTCGCTGTAGTCGAAGGACTGCATCTTGGTCGATGGGAGTTGCTGGTGCGGTGGCGAAGTTGCGCTCGGATATGCTGGACGCCGATTAGCTGCGGTGGCGGTCGCTTTGGTGGCTGCGGACCTTGGGAGTCGTCTTCGCGTCTCGTTGCTCAACCTGTGTAAGCAATAAGACCCAGAGAGAGATCGTTAATTGGGTTTTGCATCTTAGACCTGTTATCACGGTCGGACTGGCAGCACCCAGGACTGCCTTACCGGTCCTGCTTTGTTTGATTTGTTCGGTGTTCTTCGCCATCGACTCATCTTGTTTCGATTTTCTCGAATCTCAGATGTGAACAGAGTGGTCAATCATCGATCACCATCCACAGTCTGCGGTCGGCCAAAGCCATTTCCGCAGATATGCTCTCACGACGACTGCAGCCAATACGACATGACACGGTTAGGTGTCTTTTTGCGACTGTCTTGCAAACGCTCTCCGCTCATTGTATTAGGAGGGTAGTACCCTAAGAACCCTGAATGCCTAAGGCAGGAGCGCCTGAGAAGGAGGTAGGTGACGACGCCCTTTTGGTCGTCGACGAGGAGCAAAAGAAATCAATCGTTTTCCGATAGCGCCCCCTGCTCCTGGCGTCGTGCCGCCCTATGCACCTCCGTACACACCGAAACCTGTCAATCGAACAGGTATCTCACCGGTACTAGTATGTACATGATGTGCCAAAGCTACTGGTATTACCGCTTGTAGCAACCGCACCGAATGAGCCATTCGAATTCATTCTTGAGATTTGGTGAGCACCTTACTGGCATAAGGGCGCTTTCGACGTACGGAAGTCGCTGATACCACCTTGTGTTGACAGACTTTAGCGTGAAATGAGGAATGGTTGCCGTTTCAGAGGAGACATGGTCACCTCAAATTTGTTAATTGCCTAGTACGCTACTGGTTCTCCTGCTCCGCCACCTTCTCGAATGATACTACTCCCAAGACCCCAGCTCAAGCTTTTCCAAAAGGAAAAAAAGCATGAGCCGAGACGGCTCTTCATCTAATCATCGTCCTGAATATCGACAACAGTCTTGGTCCACTTGCGCGCCGGCACATGGCGGTTGAACAGGATATCAATCTCACGGAAAGATCTGTCCTTCATCTCCGGGATGAACATCCAGGACAGGACGGTGCAGAAGAGCGCGGTGCCGGCCCAGATGTAACCGCTCTTGCCGCCCAGGTTCCACTTGTCGCTGTTCAGCATGTAGCTGGCGAGGAAAATGCAGGGGATGTTGACCAGGTAGTAGGCGCCGCGGCCGATGCCGGTGGTGAGAGGCCTGAGGCGGACGGAGGGTGTCTCGCCGATGATGACCCATGACGAGGGACAAAGGGGTTGTCAGCGGGTGTTCTGATGCGTTGTGGGAGGTGTGGGAGGGGAACGGGGGTGTACGGGGGCAGGTAGGGGCTGATCTGGGATTTCTTTTGGGATTCTTTGGGGAAACAACTCACGCTGGACCCAAGCAGAAGAGGACAGAGACGATCAAGCCGAGAGATGCCTGTGCGTTGCTAGCTGCGGTTTTGGCAGCTAGGGAGCTGCCGCCGACTGAAGCTGCAATACCAAGCGCGACCAAGAAGACGCAGTTGATGGCTTGGCCGTAGACGTAGATGGTTCGTCGTCCGAGGTATGTAGTGAGGACCCAGGATGCCATGACCATGAGCCACTGCAGGGCAGAGGTGGCGAGACCCATCGCGAAAGCGGTGTTGTCGGCCATACCGGCTTCTGTAAATTTGTCAATTTTCAATTTTTTTCGATTTCGTCAACATCTTATGACAATTTGAGCGCCAGCGACACTTACGCTTGAAGAAAAAGACTGCCTGATTCGCTATGAGGTTGCCCGTAAGGTTCTGAGAAGCATACACACCGCAGACAATCAAGGTGCGGTAAAGATCGGTTCCCTTCCAGAGTTCGATAAGGTTGGGTTTTTCGATTGTCTTCTCAAGATTGATGGTGCGTTGCATCATCATGACCTTGTCGGCTGGGTTGTCCATCATGCCTTGACGTCCAAGACGTTTGACGGCTTTCTCTGCTTCTGCAAGACGGCCTTTGCGAACAAGCCACCAAGGCGATTCCGGAGCGATGAACATCAGGATGGCAAGCGGGGTGGGGAACATCCATTGGAGTGCGATTGGCATCCTGGTGAGGTGAAAAGGTCAACGAGGAACCTCTTGGTCATATACGCATTGAAGACAGACTTACCTGTATGCCGAGGCATCAGGCTGGGCTTGGTAGTGGTAAGTGATACCGCCGACGATGATCGAGCCGATAGCCCAGAACATCTGCAACATCTGCGTCGCCGGTGCTCTCAGTCGCATGGGCACGATCTCGGCGCAATATGCAGGTGCATTAGCAATGAAAATGCCCCATGGGATGCCTTCCAGAATCTGAGATGCGAAAAAGACTCCGTTGCTTTTGGCGAAGTAGAAGACGAAGATGAAGGCGTTCAGGAACATGAGGCCGCCGATAGTTGCCCACCGATAGCCGATCTTGGTGGTGATGGGTCCCGCGATGAAGACGCCGATGAGGGCGCCGAGCGGTCCGCTGCATTGGAAGGCTGATTGCCAGGAAGCTTCGATGATGTAGCCACCCTCGACTTCGCTGTACACACCAAAGTCTTCCTGGAATTTCCTTGTGGCTACGAACTGTCCCATCAAGAAGACGCAGTACGACTCCATAATCTGGTCGTCACGTTAGAGCTGCTGTACCGTACCAAGACGACTGGGGAACTCACGATTGTGCTCGACATGACGAACGCCCACCAACTGGCCGCGGGATAGGCCTTGACGGCCTGCATCACGGTCATGTCATGTTCGATGTTCTCGGCATCGATGGCGCCGCTCTTGTCGTATCCGCCCTTCTCGCCGACATGGTGATCGCTCTCATGTCTCTGGGCCTCGAACTCCAGAGCAGTGGAGGTCGGCTTCTCACTGATGTTGTTGCTCATGTCGGCGGCGACTATGAACTGGAAGTGGAGAAAGAGGTGGAGGTCTGTCTGGAGGGCGAGGGGTATGCGTCGCTACATATGTACGTGTAACCGCAATCGGCGCTTACTGTACCCATGTGTGCATGTGAGACGATCGTTAACCGAGTCGAACGCCTGGGCTTGTGAGTGCTTGTTCTCTGACCCGCTTCCGATGTCTCTCCTCATCCCGAGCGAGCGCTTTGTCCTATGGGATGAATCGATAGGAGCACATTCAGCCGGAGGAATGCTCACGTGGTGTTGTTGTCGTTGCAACGCCCGTTCATTCGTCTGTTCCCCGCATGAACTCGCGTGGCTTGTCTGCCCTAACCGCCACCTCCACTCTCCACTTTCGCTTGGAGGTTCTTCTTCATCCAAGATTCTCCTTAGCCATCGTCTCTGATTGCACTTCAGCATTTCGCAGACGACTGTCGAAAAGGTACCTCGCTACCAGGTCCAGGCGGCTGATTGAAACAACAAAACCCACCAGCCCATCCCTCTCCTTCACAAGCACCAAGGATTACGGAGTAAACCCGAGATGGAGATCTTGATCAAGGTCCGTTCTGCATGTCATTCTTCCATCAGAGTTGCTGACGATCTGGTCCCCGTTCAGCTGATGTTTACCGGAAAATCGTGGACGTGGCAATCTCCGCAACAGTCCAACCGAATTTCGCATCTCGGTTGATGAACTGGATGGGACTCTCATTAGCCAGGCGGTCGGATGAGCTGATTGTAGCTAGCCAAGCCTGTAAGATCTTGTCATCAAGCTAGGCTGGCTTACCGAGGCTTGTTAGGGTATAGTCTCAGAACAAAAGCGGTTGTTTTGGAGTTGATGCGAGATGATAGATGGAAGAATTAACCTCGACCCTAACCCTAAAGTTCTGGGCCAATGAGAAGGTTTGATTTTCGCCGCAAACACACCCACCCACCCACCCCCGAAACTAACTCTTTCTCACTCCGAAGTCACGTATATCGGGAAATCACTACCTTATCACGATTACCTCGTCAAACGGTCAGTCAAGCTGAAGCTATAGCCTGACTATATTCCCATCAACCAAGCCACTGGTCGGATTAGGCAATACCTCATCATCCAGGCCGCGATCCTCTACGGAGGCTGGAACCTTGTGGTCTTACCGGTGTCAATGGAAGTGTCAATGGAAGTTCCATGGCCTGGCCATTCCTGTATCTTGCCTTCAGAATGCTACCCTGGATAGTCAAATCACTACCGGAGTCGCCTAAACTCTCACTGCCAGTCGTTACTAATGCAGTGTTGGCCCCTAGCCACACCGACCGGACACTTGCTTCGATCATGCGACCAGGATTGTACCGCTGTTGATTGATGTTGATCGCTTTATTGACAGTAGAAATTTTGGAGATTCTTCTGGCAATCGCCTGGCGGGGAAAGCCAGGATCGTTGTCACGGTGGTGATTGTCTTGAAACACCACCTGGAATACCAATGAACTTGGAGCTCACACTTCAACCAGCAGCCTCGAACATGTGTGTAACGATGTCCCTCGGATCGGCTGAACGCGAACAAAGGAGTCCAATCTTGCGGAAGCATTCTCAGTCCCGTCACCAAAGTCGAAGCCATCCACCGGCCAAACCGCATCGATCTACTCCAGGACGGACGAATAGTTGATGTCAAGGTGTGTTCCGGATCACCTATATTCGCGAGCACCGCGGACTTCAACATTTCCCCCCCGCTCATTGACAACAACATGGTGCAGTCAGACTGGCTTGGTACGGGATGATATCACATTCGAACTCGAGAGCTGCTTCACACTTGACTCTAGAACAACCTGATGTTCCAGTACTATATGTTCGACTTCCGAAAGACAAAGCAATACATCTAACGTGGTCTCTCCGACTCTCACACCACGATCCGCCCGAACACACAATGCCATCACTTCTAATCCGACTTCCAACAGATTGCCATCGGCCAAATGTGAGGCTGTGAGCGCCGCTCCAACCCTCAGCTGGTACTGTTCAACCCGGCTGGTACTGAAAGAACACTGTACTCAATGCACCTCACGGTAACCCCGTCGACGGGGTCAGGTTCGAGGCCACTGCCGCAACAATACGCAGAGCGTCCACTCTTTGCACAAATTTCCATCAAGTTTTGCGCCTTGGGTGGAATATTCCAAAGCATCGCTGATTCGAACGGTCATCAGTATCATCCGAGCCAGTATTCAGGAGTGGCGCCGTTGGACACTTGAAATCATACTCACGCTTGAAGCAGCCGACATACTTGCTAGTTGGACAGCACCGGGGACCATATTTCGAGTCACCAGTGAGCTCGAGACACAAGTTGTAGCTGGGATCAGTCCCGCCGGTATTGTCAGGAGCTGTTTGTCGCCGTACAAGAGCCAGGGTAGGGGCTACGAGAGCCAGGATTGTGGCTGCGGTGAGTTGCATGTTGAGAAGACGTGAAGACCGTTGTGGAGTGGTTGTTGTACTTCGGAGTAGGGTTGGCGTATGTAGAGAATTTGAGGACATTCGAAGGGATCAGACGGCATACAAGTACCTGAATTTGGATCCCTCTACTCGGATCGTGGCTTGTCGATGGCCTGCGACTCATCGCCCGTGATCCATCGGACGGCGTTGGAGACCGACACGATTTGGGCGAACACCGTTCAGTAGCCCACATCCGGACAAAGCTGCAGGGTTTGTTCCGTATCACTGTCCAGCAACGCCTTCGCTTGTCATGAAGCCTCTGAACTACTTCTGGGTGTGTCCGATGTCCCAGGGATCTGTGTGACAACGGCTTGAGATCGGCAGGCAACAGACAAAGAATTCTGCCTCTTCAGGACTACACTGCAGCATGCAGATACGCTACTGTTCCCCATCATCCCCGAACTTAGTGTCTACCATGGACACACGGTGGATTGCAGGCCACCTGAACTAGCTTTGCAAGCGCTGGTCGTCCAGGAACACTTTCTAACATCCGCCTAGTCTAATCTATCATTGATAACTCAGTGTCAACTTGCTTGATAACGTTCTATGCAGCACCGAAGCAGACGAAAAATGCAGGATGAGAAATGGCATGGCAATCACAACGCAAGGTAGGTTGGGTCGGGACTTGAACAAACAATATATCATCATCCAGATCCCAGAGACTTGACTACTCAAGCCCGCTTCCCACAACACGACTCCCACCAAAAGGGTATTCCGAATCAGGCGAGAAGGCCTCCCAAAACGTCCTTGATCGGACTCGGAGGCATCACGACTTCAAAGCACTTCTCCGGAGCAACTTTGAGTGAAAAGCTGCCTGCGTTCGATCCGCAGCAGTACGCAGTGCGTCCACTATCAGAACAAGCCGAGATGAGTCGCTCTACTTCCTGCTCGGTTGACAACGGCACTGTTGTTGGACGGAATTCTTCTGGATTGAGATGTCAGCGCACAGGTTGTTATGTACGGCTCACGTCTGTGGCGCCTCGCGACAACACTTACGGATCTTGCAACCGCCGAGACTGCCGTCCTGGCAGCACTGATAATCGATTCTTTTGTATGGATAGAAATCGACCAAGAAGTCATCACACAGTCTGGGTGAGCCGCGCGAGATCGTTTGGCGTGGTACAAGGGCCTCGGTAGAGACTACGAGAGCCATGATTGCTGCTGCGGTGAACTGCATGTTGAAGAGGCGTGAACACTGGTTGTAGGATATCGTGTTTCGGTAAAAGGCTGGTCTGGGACTTTCTAGGAAGACTAACAGACTGCATATTAATACCTTGCTCCGGACCGCCACCTGGGACAAAATGTCCTCTTTCGTGGCCCCTTGGTTCATCATGACGTCCGAAGTTGAAGGCAGTACCGCGAGAGCTATTTGGCGGCTGATGTCGATCAAATCGGCATGGCTGGTGTCGTGCTACTGTCTTGGAACGCCCTCGCTTATTGCACGGACCCAATAAGCTCTTTCAAGCTCTGCATCTTGTCTAAAAGCTTCGGTAAGCATCAACAGTCTGTACAACGTACGCATCGAATCGGCGAACAGCACACAAAGAAGCTTCTCCATCTCTAACGCCGTGTCCCATCCAACCGATCATCTCCGTGGTACACATGTTGGTCATGATGTTCAAACACCGTTTGATGACGACAGCATCTCATGTTTACTGAGTTGACATGGAAGGGATCTCGCGATCGAAGGTGAGTGGTTGCCGATGGTGGCGGAGAAAGCTAAAGACGTTGTTGCGGTGATTGCATGATACCTAGAGCTATGCTGACTAACAAGGCCCGCAAGGGCGATGCAGACCCACTCGGTTGTTGAGGAAATCATCTGACATCTAAGCACTTTTCCCGAACTCGCACCAAGTGATGGATCGTCGATATCGATTCATAGTCTCTCTCCACGACGCGAAAGACCGATGCAAACTTCGTGACCACCGTTGAGCAGCACTCAATGCATAACCTGAGTTGGCTGGTTCAATGCATCCTCGCGTGTTTTCGTGCAGATGAATCTCCAAGAGGTTCGTTCAGCTCCTCGAAACCACGCCCTCGCTTCAGTGTCGTGAAGTTCGCGAGTTCTCGGATTCCAAGAAGACAATCGAGCTCCTCAAGAGAATTGGGCGCCGTGGAGTCTACATTTGCTGTATCGCAAAGTGTATTCGGAGTGATCAAGTGCGGCACGACCTTGGCCATGTCCGGCCAGCTGTAGCCTTCCAGACAGTCGCCCACAAAAGCGCAACGCCTTTTCCACTTCTTTTCCACAAGCACTCTGAGTCCGAGC
>Ga0265797_10006288_pt1 | contig 16872 bp, 15 predicted proteins | sample P2T30metagenome_FD_192433 | JGI IMG/M metagenome (GOLD analysis project Ga0265797, IMG submission 192433) | Plant litter microbial communities from East Loma Ridge, Irvine, California - P2 T30 | ecosystem: Environmental > Terrestrial > Plant litter > Unclassified | place: USA: California...
CCCGCGTCGCCGCCGAAATCGGCGAGTCCGACGCCAACATCACCTATGTCGGCATGGACGAGGACGACGAACACATGATGACCCAGCTGCGCTTCACCATCCAGGTGAAGGACCGGGTGCACCTGGCGCACCTGATCCGCAATCTGCGGCGGGTGGCAGGGGTCAACCGTGTCGAGCGCGAACGATCGTAGGGTGGACGGGGGCGCCAAGCCGGCTTCGCCGTCCACGCGGTGATACGCGACGGATGATAGATAACGCACGTGATCGGAGGAACGGTTGATCATGCGGTGTTTGAACGCGTGGACGGCATAGCCGGCTGCGCGCCCCGGTCCACCCTACGCCACAACCATCACACGCCGGCCAGAATATCCGCCAGCGACTCGAACTGCAGCGGCTTGGCAAAGTGCGCATCGAAGCCGGCGTTCAGTGCCAGCTGGCGGTCGGCTTCCTGGCCGTAGCCGGTCAGCGCCACCAGGCGCAGCATGCGGGTGTCCGGGTCGCGCCGCAGGCGGGCGGCGATCTGGTAGCCGTTCATGCCCGGCAGGCCGATGTCGACGATGGCCAGGTCCGGCCGTTCGCGCCGTGCCAGCGCGATGCCGTCGACACCGTTGTCCGCCTCGAACACGCGGTAGCCGGCCGCCGCCAGCTGGGCCGAGAGCATGTGGCGCGCGTCGTTGTTATCCTCGATCAGCAGTACCGTGGAGACCGCCGGTGCCTGGGCGATGGCTGCCGCCGGTGCCGCTTCCGCCGCCGTCGACCCGGCAGCGCCGGCGTCGTCGCCCGCCTGCCGCAGCGGCAGGCGCAGCGTGAAGGTACTGCCCTTGCCGCTGCCCTCGCTGGCGGCCGTGATGGTCCCGCCATGCAGCGTCACCAGGCTGCGCACCAGCGACAGCCCGATGCCGAGCCCGCCCTGGGCGCGGTCGAGCGCCACCGCGCCCTGCACGAAGGTCTCGAACAGGGTCGGCATCAGTTCCGGCGCGATGCCGACGCCCGAATCCCTCACCGTCAGGCAGGCTTCACCGTCGTCCGCGGTCAGCGCGATCTCGATATGGCCCTGGGCCGGCGTGTATTTCAGCGCATTGGTCACCAGGTTGCCGACCACCTGCTCGATGCGGGTACGGTCGGCGCGGATCCAGGCCGGTACCAGGCGCACGCTCAGTTGCTGTTCGACCCGTCCCGCCACACGCAGCGCATCCACCACCGATTCGACCACCGACGCCAGCTCGACCGGCCGCATCTCCAGCCTGACCTTGCCGCGCGCCAGCCGCGCCAGGTCGAGCAGATCGTCGACGATGCGCGTCAGGTGCTTGCCCTGGCGCAGCAGGATGTCCTGGGCATGGCGCTTCTGGACCGGATTCACGTTCTCGATGCGCAGCAGCTGGGCCGCGCCGAGGATGCCGCTGAGCGGATTGCGCAGCTCGTGGCTCAGCATGGCCAGGAAATCGTCGCGGATGCGTACCTGTTCCTCGGCCAGCTTGCGCGCCTGCTGCTCGCGCTGCAGCAGCGAGGCGCGCTCGGTCTCGGAACGGGCCAGCTTGATGCCGGCTTCGCCAATCGAACGCTGCAGTTTGTCGAACTCGGCGATGCCGCTGCTGGCGGCGGCCGCGGCGCTGGCCGATGCCAGCCCGCCGCCTTCGCTGAGCCGGGTCGCGGCCAGCGCCGCGCCGCCGATGGCGCCGGCCAGGCGCCGTCCGAAGAACACCGCCGCTGACGCCGCGCACAGCAGCGCCACCAGCATGCCGGCGGCGGCCAGCTCGCGCTCCGAACGCAGCAGGGTCTCCAGCGCGATGGCGGCAAAGATGGAAATCGGCAGCAGGATGGCGCCGATCATGATCAACAGGTATGCGCGGATTCTCATTGCGTGGAAAGACGGTCGGGCACACGGGGCCGGCACAGCGTGCCGGCGCTACTTTGTCATCGCTTATTTATTAGCAAATATTCATTATTAATTATGCACGTTTTTCGATTATGGCCGAGCACGCCGGTGCAGCCGTGTGCGGGGCCAGTGCCAGAATGGCATCGAAGGCGGCGCAGGCGCCGGCACAAGCCTCGCGGATCTGGTCCGGCGTGCGCACGTGTTCGCGCACGCCCTGCATGAAAGAACGCCAGCGCGGGCCCGGGCCGGCGGCGTCGCCTTTCAGGTAGCGCAGCGGATGCGGGGCCAGTTGCGCCGCCAGGCGGCCGTACAGCACGGCGCCGCCCAGCTGGGAACCTTCGATCACGTAGCACACGCCCCAGCGCCAGGCCGGGCTGGCATCGCGCGGCCAGGCGGTCTGCGGCGCCGCAGCTGGCGTTGGCGTTGGCGTTGGCGTTGGCGTTGGCGTTGGCGTTGGCGTTGGCGTTGGCGTTGGCAGCGCAGCTTGCGCTGTGGCCGGCATGCCGGGTCCGCCCGGCCCGGCCAAATCGGCCAGGTCGGCCAAGTCGGCATCAATCAGCGCCAGCCGCGCCGCCTGGTCGAAGCGCGGGCCGTCGTCGAAGCCGGCCAGCCAGGCCTGCAGCGGCGCCAGCCAGGCTTGCAGCATGCGCAGGTGGCGCGCGTAATCGTCGAGGGATGCGTCGGGGGCGCCGATCGGCAGACCGCTGTCGAGCTGCTGGTGGCGGCTGTCGGTGGCCGCGCGCAGCGCCGCCAGGGAATCCGCAGGCTGGACGCCCTGCTGGGCGGCCTGCTCATTTGCGCGATTCTCGGGCTCATTTGAGCGGTTCATGTGATCCGGGTAAAGATGAAAACCGCCCATCTTACCAGCCGCGGCACGCCCCTGCCCGGCGGCTTCCAACTATCCGCCAACGGCGCCACATCAGTCGGTAATCGGCTCCGGATACGACACGCTCAGGATTTCCAGCTCATCGACACCCTGCGGCGTCTGCAGTGTCACCACCTCGCCTTCGCGCGCCTTGGTCAGCGCGCGCGCCACCGGCGACACCCAGCTGATCTTGCCCTGCAGCGGGTCCAGCTCGTCGATGCCGACGATGGTGACCGTATGCTCTTCGCCGGCCTTGTTCAGGTAGGCGACGGTGGCGCCGAAGAACACCTGGTCGTTACCGGAATGCACAGAGGGATCCACCACGAAGGCGGAATCGAGGCGCTTGGTGAGAAAACGGATGCGGCGGTCGATCTCGCGCAGGCGCCGCTTGCCGTAGATATAGTCGCCGTTCTCGGAGCGGTCGCCGTTGGAGGCGGCCCAATGCACCACGCGCACGACTTCCGGCCGGTCGACATCGATCAGCTGCAGCAACTCGTCCTTGATCGCCTGGTGGCCGGCCGGGGTGATGTAATTCTTGGAGCCAGCCGGGATCGCCTGCGCGAGCGCAAGGGCTTCGTCCTCGTCCTCGTTGTCGGACTCTTTTACAAATGCTTTATTCATAATCCTTATTGTAGTCTTCTCGCCAACACGATGCCGCCGAATTGGGAAAAGCGTGGCGAGCTCGCCTCACCTTTTCCCGTATTATTCGAGGCATGACACGAGCCGTCCCACGAACCCGGCTGTTTGCGCCTTTGGTGCACATCGCCGCCCTGCTGCTGTTGCTGGAAGAATGGTGCTGGACGCTCGGCCTGCGCCTCGGCGCCTGGGTCGGGCGCGCGCCGGGCCTGGCATGGGTGGAAGCGCGCGTGCGCGCGCTGCCGCCCTACGCCGCCCTGTGCGCCTTCATGCTGCCCGGCCTGCTGCTGTTGCCGGTCAAGCTGCTGGCCCTGGTCGCGATCGCCAAGGGCCATGCGGCGTCCGGCATTACCACCATCGTCGTCGCCAAGCTCGGCGGCGCGGCGGTGGTCGCGCGGCTGTATGCGCTGACCCTGCCGACGCTGCTGGCGGTGGGCTGGTTCGCGCGCTGCCACGGTCTGTTCATGGTCTACAAGCGGCGTTGCATTGCCTACCTGCGCGCCAGCGCCGCTTTCGCCCAGGCCGCGCGCCTGCTGCGCGGCATCCGTCTCGGCTGGCAGCGCCGGCGGCGCCAGCGCGTGCGCCGCGCGGTGCAGTTCGGCGGCCGCCATGCCAGCCCGGCGTCGCGCGTGCTGCGCCGTTTCGTGGTCCAATGGCGCGCGCGGCGCCGTGCCGATTCAGACTAATAAGAGCATCGCCATGCGCCACGCCGACGTCACCCACCCTGCCCCGCATTCGTCCCCCATGCTGGCACCTGCCATGCAGGCCGCCGCCAGCGAGATTTATTTGGCCGACGCCGCCACCCTGCAACTGGTCGACGTCAACCAGGCGGCGCGCCAGAACCTCGGCTACGACCTGGCGCGGCTGAATGCCATGACGCCGCTCGATCTCGCGCCCGAGCTCGCGGAGAACGAACTCCGGGCCCTGCTCGACGCGATCGGCGACGAGATCGGCGCCCAGGCCCACCTGCGCACCCATCACCGCCGCAGCGACGGCAGCAGCTATCCGGTCAAGCTGTGCATCATGCGCGTGGTGCGCGGCGATCGCGTGCTGTTCCTGGCGATCGGCGCCGACTTCGCGGTGGACACCGCCGCCGGCGCCGTGCAGCAGGATTACCAGGCGCGCTTCAACGCCGTGGTCAACCACACGCCGGGCCTGGTCTACCAGTTCGTGCTGCACGCCGACGGCAGCACTGCCTACCCTTACCTGAGCGAAGGCTGCGCCGCCCTGCTCGGCCTGGGCGTCACCGAGCTGCAGCAGGACCCGGCGCGCTTCCTGCAACTGATCCTGGCCGACGACCGCAAGCGCTTCGAGGAGACGATGCAGTCCTCGAAAACCACGCTCGAAGGCTGGAACTGGGAGGGCCGCATCTGGATCGAGGCCTGGCGCGACGTCAAATGGATCTGCCTGCGCGCCACGCCGGCGCCGCTGGCCGGCGGCGGTGTGCAGTGGGACGGCATCATGACCAACGTCACCGCCAGCAAGCTGGAACAGGAGGAAGCGCGCCGCTCGCGCGCGCGCCTGGCCGAGCTCACCGAACACATCGAGCGGGTCAAGGAACAGGAACGCACCCGCATCGCGCGCGAGATCCACGACGACCTGGGCGGCAACCTCACCGCGATCAAGATGGCGCTGGCGATGCTGGCCGGACGCCTGCCGGACGATCCGTCGCTGGTGGAAAAGGCCGACTACCTGGACCACCTGGTCGACCGCACCATCGAGGCGGTGCACCGGATTTCGCTCGACCTGCGTCCCAGCACGCTGGACCTGGGCATCGTGGCGGCGCTCGAATGGCAGGCGCGCGAATTCGAGAAGCAGTTCGGCATCGCCTGCATCTTCCGCAGCCCGGACCCCGACATCCCGCTGGCGCAAGACCCGGCCAGTGCCCTGTTCCGCATCTTCCAGGAAGCCCTGACGAATATCGCCAAGCATGCCGGCGCCACCCGGGTCATGGTCAACCTGCGCCGCCAGCGCAGACGGCATGAAATGAGCTTGATCCTGAGCATCTGCGATAATGGCCGCGGCATCACCGCGCTCGACCGCACCAAACCGCAGTCCTTCGGCCTGCGCGGCATGAGTGAGCGCGCCGCCGCCCTCGGCGGCACCTTGACCCTGGCGGCGGTGCCGGGAGGCGGCACCATGGTGACCGTCAAGATCAGGCTGGCCGCTCCGGCGCCGGCCAGGAATACGGAATCCACCGAAGCATGAGTGAAAAAGCCAGCATCCGCGTTTTTATCGCCGACGACCACGCCATCGTGCGCGAGGGCCTGAAGCAGATCCTTGCCGAGCAGCGCGACATCGTGGTCGCCGGCGAAGCCGAAACCGGCCTCGATGCCGTCAAGCTGTTCCGCAAGTCGCGCTGCAACGTGCTGCTGCTCGACATCTCCCTGCCCGACCGCAACGGCATCGAGGTGCTCAAGCAGATCAAGAGCGACAAGCCGGAGCTGGCGGTGCTGATGCTGTCGATGCACCGCGAAGACCAGTACGCGATCCGTTCGCTGCGCGCCGGTGCCGCCGGCTACCTGAACAAGCAGAGCGCGCCGCGCGAACTGGTGAATGCGATCCGCCAGGTGGCCGCCGGCCAGCGCTATGTCAGCGCCCAGCTGGCCCAGGCGCTGGCGGCCCAGATCGGCGAAGACCACGACAAGCCGGTGCACGACACCCTGTCCGACCGCGAATACCAGACGCTCACCATTATTGCCTCCGGCAAGACGGTGAGCGAGATCGCCCAGGAGCTGTCGCTGTCGGTCAAGACCATCAGCGAATACCGTGCGCGCCTGTTGGCGAAAATGAAACTCAAGACCAGCGCCGAGCTTACCCATTACGCGATCCGCAACCAGTTGGTGGATTGAATCCACCCCGATGTTGGTTCGTTAAGACAGTTCTTAAGACTAATGGGTATTCCGGCGGCTGTTCTATCGATCAGTTTCCCAAAAGATAGATAACATGACGAGAATAATTATTTCAAGCAGCAATGCTCGTCATGTCCAATCCTATTCCACCGTCAGGCAACCCGGCTGCAGCTGCGACACCGGCTGCGAATCCCGCCGACACTGCCCGCGAAGCCTTCCGCCGCCTCGCCACACGCCGCATCGCGCCTACGCCCGACGCCTACCGCGATATCTATAACGAAATCGCCGGCATCCCGGCGGCGCCGGCGGCGCAGCCCGGTATGCAGGCCCAACCGCAACCCGACCCGGGCGCCGAACACGTGCTGTCCGGCTTCGCCCAGCGTCTGGCCGACACGCCCGGCGAACTGGCCGAGTTCGGCCTGCGCTTCAACCGCGCGCTCAAGCAGCACGACTGGGACGGCTATGCGCGCACGCTGTCGCAGCTGGCCGAAAAACATCTGCGCCGCCATACCCACCCGGCACTGGCGCTCGGCGTCGAAGATGCCGAAGCCAAGCTGCTGCGCGACCTGCTGAGCCGCACGCTGAGCTTTGGCCTGGCCTCGCTATTGACGGGCACACCGGCGCTGGCGGCCGAAGCCGAAGCGCTGGGCGCCGCGGTCAAGACGGCCCACAACGAAGAAGCGCTGCAGGACGTCGCGGTGCGCCTGAAAGACCTGTGCTACCAGATCGAACTGAAGCGCGGCGATGCGTCCGAGCAGCAGGAACTGCTGCTGCGCCTGTTTAAACTGCTGCTGGAAAACGTCAGCGAGCTGCTCGAGGACGACAGCTGGATGCGCGGCCAGATCGCCGCCGTGCAGGACTTGATTGCCGGTCCCCTCGACGCGCGTGCGCTGGAAGACGCCACGCGCAGCCTGAAGGATGTGATCTTCAAGCAGGGCCAGCTCAGACATGGCATCGCCGACGTGCGCGCCACCGTCAAGGGCATGATGATGACTTTCATTGACCGCCTCGGTTCGGTGGCGGCGACGACCGGCAATTTCCAGGAAAAGATCGGCGGTTTTTCGGAGCGCATCCGCGGCGCCGCCAATATCGAAGAACTGAACGACGTGATGGAAGCGGTGCTGAGCGAGACCCGCAGCGTGCAGGCCGAGGCGCTGGCTTCGCGCGACCGCATGCTGGCGGCGCACCAGGAAGTGCAGGATGCCGAAAAGCGCATCCGCGAACTGGAAGGCAAGCTGCAGCACATGAGCGAGCTGGTGCGTGAAGACCAGCTTACCGGCAGCCTCAACCGGCGCGGCCTGGACGACGTGTTCGAGCGCGAAAGCGCGCGCGCCGACCGCCGCGGCACGCCGCTGTGCGTCGCCCTGCTCGACCTCGACAATTTCAAGAAGCTCAACGACACCTACGGCCACCTGGTCGGCGACGGCGCACTGCGCCACCTGGTGAAAGTGGTCAAGGACACGCTGCGCTCGATGGACGTGATTGCCCGCTTCGGCGGCGAGGAATTCCTGATCCTGCTGCCCGAGACCACGGTCGAGGCCGCATCGAGCGCGATGGTGCGCGTGCAGCGCGAGCTGACCCGGCACTTTTTCCTGCACGACAACGAGAAAATGCTGATCACGTTTTCGTGCGGGGTGGCGCTGCGTCACCAGAACGAAGACCAGGCCAGCCTGATGGCGCGCGCGGACCGGGCGATGTACCGGGCCAAGCAGAGTGGCAAGAATCGGGTGGTAGTGGCTGAGTAATGCCACTGGCAGAAAAGTAACCACCTCGTCGTTCCCGCGCAGGCGGGAACCCATACTGAGTACCCGAAGTTTGTATTCCTGATACATCCGAGCTGTTTCTAATGTACCGAATTCTGTAGTTCAGCTTGGGTCCCCGCCTTCGCGGGGACGACGTGGAGGGAAAAAATAATTTTTTCAGCCCTCAAGTTCACAAAAAACGCGCCGCCAAGCATCCGCATCACCGAATAAAAAAATTGACCGTCGAAAATTTTCTTATTTACGACCATAAAGTTTTCCGGGCCCAGTACGTTACCTCAAACAAGAGCAGCGGTTTGAATGTCGCAGAACAGCGTGACAGACCAAAGCGAATCAGTGGCACGTCGCCACACCCTGCAAGACCAAGTGGAGAAACACCATGGCATCCGTAATCAATACCAACGTTGCATCCCTGAACGCCCAACGCAATCTGTCGGCGTCGCAAAGCTCGCTCAACACCTCGATCCAGCGCCTGTCGTCGGGCCTGCGTATCAATAGCGCAAAAGACGACGCCGCCGGTCTGGCCATCTCGGACCGCATGAATTCGCAGATCAAGGGCATGACCCAGGCGACCCGCAACGCCAATGACGGCGTGTCGATGGCGCAAACCGCGGAAGGCGCCCTGTCGAGCTCGGGCGACATGCTGCAGCGTATCCGTGAACTGGCAGTGCAATCGTCGAACTCGTCGAACTCGGCCAGCGACCGTAAAGCACTGCAGACCGAAGTCACCCAGCTGACCTCGGAACTGAACCGCGTCGCCAACACCACCGAATTCAACGGCACCAAGCTGCTGGACGGCTCGATGGGCACCGCCAACTTCCAGATCGGCGCCAATGCCGGCCAGCTGATCTCGATGACCGGCTCGAACTTCCAGACCAACACCTACGGCGACAACCGCGTGGCCAACAGCGCCCTGCAGGCAACCGCCGACGGCGCCTACACCGGCGGCACGCTGAACATCAACGGCTACCAGGGTTCGAAGCCGCTGACCGTCGCCGACAATTCGAGCGCCAAGACCGTGGCTGCCCAGATCAACGGCGCCACCAGCGACACCGGCGTGACCGCGACCGCCAAGACCGACGTCCTGATCAAGCCGACGGCCGAGAAGTCGTTCACCATGAAGCTGAACTCGGACAACAGCGATGATGCCGATGCAGTGACCATCTCGTTCTCGACCGGCAAGGGCGACGGCGCCGATGCCTACGCTTCCGCGATCAGCGCCTTCAACGCGCAGACCGCCAAGACCGGCGTGACCGCCGCCTACGATGCCACCAACAAGGGCATCAAGCTGACCAGCGCCAGCGGCGAAGACATCAAACTGGAAAACACCTCGGCTGCCGGCAACACCGTGGGCGTGCAGAACTACTCGGCCGACGGCACCCCGAATGCCACCGATGCGATGACCCTCGACAACGCCCAGAAGTCGGTCAGCCACGGCCAGGTCACGATGGACTCGGAGCAGAGCTTCTCGGTCGACGACCAGACCGGCCTGAACCTCGACGGCGACGGCACCAAGGGTGCATCGCAGCTGAACTCGGTCGCCAAGATCGACATCAGCACCTTCGACGGCGCCCAGCTGGCCATCAAGATCGCCGATGCCGCCCTGTCCTCGGTCAACGGCCAGCGCGCCCAGCTCGGCGCACTGCAGTCGCGCTTCGATTCGGCAATCTCGAACCTGCAATCGAGCACCGAGAACCTGTCGGCATCGAAGAGCCGCATCACCGACACCGACTTCGCATCGGAAACCGCGAACATGACCCGCGGCCAGATCCTGCAACAGGCAGGTACCTCGATGCTGGCCCAGGCCAACTCGCTGCCGAACGGTGTCCTGTCGCTGCTGCGTGGCTAATCGCTGATTAGTCCTGCGTCGTACCGCGGTCAGTGATTCCTCGGCTGAAGAAATTCAGCCGAGGAATTTTTCGTAGGAGACCCACATGAACATCCAGCCCCTCGGCACATCCGTCGCCATCAAAGCGGACGATCGCGCCACCAGCACGGTCGAGCAAACAGCTGCGCCTGCAACCAGCGCCGCCGCAGGCGTTGCCAAAGCATACGCGGCCGATGCCGCCCCCGCCTCGCGCGCGGAGGTGACGGACGCGGTCAAGAAAATCAACGACGCCATGCTGGCGTCGGCGCAGAGCCTGGAATTCTCGATCGACGAAGACAGCAAGCACATCGTCGTGAAAGTGATCGACCAGGACACCAAGGAAGTGGTGCGCCAGATGCCGTCCAAGGAAGCGCTCGAGATCGCCAAATCGATCGACAAGATGCGCGGTCTGCTGATCGACCAGACTGCCTGACCGGCGTTCCTCTGCCACATGCAGCTGCTCCCTCCGGGGACCGGCTGCATTTTTTTTGCCTGCGATTTTTCTTCCCGCCTCGCCGCTCCCGCTCAGCCATTCAAAACAGAAATAAGCCGGTTTTCCTGCTCTCAAGAACGAATTGCTTCTGTCGATAATGACTTACATTATCGCTTTCACGGGAGAAACATATGGCGACTATTAGCTCAGCGGGTATCGGGTCCGGCCTCGACGTCGACAGCCTCGTATCGAGTCTGATGTCGGCGGAGTCCGCTCCCCTCAACAATTACGACACCAAGACCGCCACCTACCAGAACAAGCTGGCGGCCTACGGCAAGGTCAGCGCGGCGGTGGGTACCTTCCAGGCGGCACTGACCTCGCTCAACTCGTCCTCGACCTTCAGCGCGCTGTCGGCCAGTTCCAGCAACAAAGACGTGCTCAGCGCCACCACCGGCACCGGCGCGGTGGCCGGTAAATACAAGGTCAACGTCACCCAGCTGGCCCAGGCCCAGAGCCTGGTCAGCGGCGGCAAGGCCAGCACCAGCGCCATGATCGGCGCCGGCGCCAAGACCACCCTCACCTTCCAGTTCGGCAGCGTCAGCGGCGGCACCTTCGGCACGGCCGGCAGCGCGCTCGGCCTGGGCGTCGGCACGTCCGGCATTCCGAGCGGCTCGCTGACCGTCAACGGCACCGCGATCTCGACCAACAGCACCACCCGCAGCGCGCGCGACCTGGCCGACGTCATCAATGACGAAAGCGACGTCACCGGCGTCATCGCCAAGGCCGGTACGACCACCACCGCCGCCGATATGTTCAAGACCTTCGGCGACGTCGGCGTGGCGGACGGCGGCAGCTACACGCTGTCGGTCGGCGGCGTGAAGGTGGCATCGGCCCAGGCCGGCGACAGCGTCACCGCGGCCTCGCTCGACAGTGCGCTGGCCAGCACCGCCACCAAAAACGCGCTGGCGGCCGCCAACATCACCGTCACCGGCTCGGCCGCCAACGGCGACCTGCAATTCCTGGCCGCCGACGGTTCGGACATCAGCGTGACCGAAGACGTCACCGGCAGCGTCACCGGCGGCATCGGCAAGACCGGCGCGGCCAACACCGGCTCGACCGCGACCGCCACCGCCGGCGTCACCCTGAGCTCGGCCGACGGCAGCCAGATCGTCATCGCCGGCAACAACCCGGCGCTGGCCGGCCTCACCGCGGGCAGCAACGGCAGCTATATCGGCGCCGGCTACACCCAGGACGGCGCCCAGAACATGGGCACCGTCACGCTCGACACCAAGGACCAGTCGCTGCAAGGCATCCGCGACGCCATCAACAAGGCCAACATCGGCGTGACCGCGACCATCGTCTCGGACGGCAGCGCCAACCCGTATCACCTGGTGGTCACCTCGAACAAGACCGGCGCCAGCTCGTCGATGAAGATCAGCGTCGGCGGCGACGGCGAGCAGGCGCCCGACGCCGCCATCGCCGCCCTGATGGGCTACGATCCGGCCGGCGCCCAGGGCCTGACCCAGACCAGCGGCGCCCAGGACACCAAGCTGACCATGAACGGCATCGAGGTCACCAGCAAGAGCACCACCGTGGCCGATGCGATCCAGGGCGTCAGCCTGGACGTGGCCACGCTCGGCAGCAGCACGCTCACCGTGTCGCAGGACACCAGCACGGTGTCGGACTCGATCAATGCCTTCGTCAAGGCCTACAACACGCTGAATTCGACCATCGCCGGCCTGACCAGCTACAACGCCGACACCAAGGTCGCCGGCGCCCTGCAGGGCGACTCGGCGGTGCGGTCGATCCAGTCGCAGCTGCGGCGCCAGCTGACCGCCTCGGTCGAAGGCCTGGGCGGCAAGCTGACCACGCTGAGCCAGGTCGGCATCTCGTTCCAGAAGGACGGCAGCCTGGCGGTCGATTCGAGCAAGCTGAGCGACGCCATCAAGAACAACTTCAGCGACATCGGCGGCCTGTTCGCGGCGATGGGCCAGGCCAGCGACGGCGGCATCACCTTCGACAAGTCGACCGCCGCCACCAAGCCCGGCGAATACGCGGTGAACATCACCAAGATGGCCAGCCAGGGCAAGGTCGCCAGCACCAAGGAACTGATCGGCTCGACCAAGATCGCCGCCAACACCACCTGGACCGTGACCCTGAACCAGACCGACCCGGCCTCCGAGAGCAAGGTCCAGAACATCACGATCCCGGCCGGCACCTACGACAACACCCAGCTGACCGCCGTGCTGCGCGCGGCGATCAACGGCAACAGCACCTTCTCGGGCGCCGGCGATGCGGTCGAGGCCAGCGTCGACGCCAGCGGCAAGCTGACCCTGTCTTCGAGCAAGTACGGCGAGATGTCGAACCTGACGCTGGCCTCGGTCACCGGCACCGCGGTCAGTGATCTGTTCGGCGACGCCACCACCACCAAGGGCGAAGACGTCGAAGGCACCATCGGCGGCGTGGCCGCGACCGGCAACGGCCAGAGCCTGACCGCGGCCGCCGGCTCGAATGCCGAAGGCATCGCGCTGACCATCAAGAGCGGCGCCATCGGCGACCGCGGCAGCGTGACCTTCTCGCAGGGTTACGCCTACCAGCTGACCAACCTGTCCGCCAGCTTTACCGGCAAGGACAGCATTTTGCAAAGCAAGACTGACGGCCTGAACGTCAGCATCAAATCGGTTGCCGACCAGCGCGACAAGTTCAGCGATCGCCTGACCGCCATCGAAGCGCGCTACCGCGCCCAGTTCACCTCGCTCGACACGCTGTTGACGTCGATGCAGAGCACACAGAGTTATCTGACCCAGCAGCTTGCCGCGATCGCGGCGAACAGCTGATCCTGGATTTTTTGGAGAATCAAACGATGTTTGGAACCATGAAACGCGGCGTGAATGCCTACGCCAACGTGGGCCTCGAAACCGGTATCGCTTCGGCCTCGCCGCTCAAGCTGATCATCATGCTGTACGACGGCGCACTGGCGGCCCTGCTCGGCGCCAAGGTCAACATGGCCGCCGGGAATATCGCGGCCAAGGGCTCGGCGATCTCGAAAGCCATCACGATCATCGACAACGGCCTGCGCGCCTCGCTCGACAAGAGCGCCGGCGGTGAAATCGCCGACAACCTGGACGCGCTGTACGACTACATGAGCCGGCGCCTGCTGGAGGCGAATATCAAGAACAACGTCGCCATCGTGGAAGAAATCCATGGCCTGCTGGCCGATCTGCGCGGTGCCTGGGTCTCGATCGGCGACAAGGCCGAGCAACCGGCAGCGATGCCGCCCGCCACGGCCATGCCGAAAGCCCCCACCCTCGCCAGCGCCTGAGGACATGATGAACGGACACGAAGTCGTATCGCTGTATGAAGCCATGGTCGGCATCACCGACCAGATGCTGGCCGCCGCCACCGCCAGCGATTGGGACCGCCTGGTCACGCTCGAGCAGCAGTGCGCCGCCTGCGTGCGCCAGTTGAAGGCGGATGGCGACAAGCAGCCGCTGGCCGGCCAGGAGCGCACCCGCAAGGTCGACGCGATCCGCAAGATGATGGCCGCCGACCGCCAGATCCGCGACCTGACCCAGCCGTGGATGGCGAAACTGTCCGCCATGATCAACAACAAGGGCACCGAACGCCGCATCGCGCGCGCCTACGGTATCTGATTCAGTGCTGCCGCGCGATTCCATCCCGCTGTCCCAGGTCGCGCGTACCGCGGCCACGGTACCGGTCGCCGATCCGCGCCAGCAGGCCTTTCAACGCGCGTTTGCCGGCATGGTCGGGCAATCGATGCAGGCCGAGGTGCTGTCCAAGCTGCCGGACGGCTCCTTCGTGGTGCGCGTCAACGATACCGCGGCGCGCATGCCCCTCCCCGGCAACGCCCAGGTCGGCACCCAGGTGGCGCTGACCCTGGTCGCCCTCACGCCGCGCCCGACTTTCCAGGTCGGCAGCGGCGCGCCGGCGTTTGCCGAAGCCGGCCCGGCGCCCGGCGAAGGTGCGCACGCCGGCACGCCGACGCCGCTGGCTTACCTGGAAGGCAAGGACGCCGCCGCGCTGATGCGCACCTCGGCGCTGCTGGCGCAGACGCGCAACGTGGCCGGCCTCGGCAACGGCGCCGCCAGCGACGCCAACACCTCGATCAGCAGCGCCGGCAAGGCGCTGGGCGACGTCATCGCCACCGCGCAAAAAGCCGATACCCAAGCCACCGCCGCCCTCGGCCGCACGCCGCTGCTCGGCGCCGCCAGCCTGGATGCCGGCAGCATCGCCGGCGCGCTGCGGGAAGGCATGGGCAAGAGCGGCCTGTTCTACGAATCGCACGTGGCCGAGTGGGCGCAGGGCGCGCGCGCGCTGACCGACCTCAAGCAAGAACCGCAGGCCCAGGGACGGATGCCGTCGCCGTCGGACCCGGCCACCGCCCAGTTCATCAACATGCAGCTGACCGCCCACGAGCAGGCGCGCGTGGCCTGGCAGGGGCAGTTGTGGCCGGGCCAGGAGATGCGCTGGGAAGTGGAGCGCGACGCTTCCGACGGCAGCGCGTCCGGCGGCGGAGACGACGATGAGGGCGGCACCTGGCAGAGCCGCCTGACGCTGCGTTTCGGCGCGCTGGGTGAAGTGGCGGCGCGCGTGGTGCTGTCGGGCGACCAGCTGCATATCCGCCTGGACGCCGCCAGCGCAGTCGCCGGCGCGCGCATGGAGGCGCAGCGCGCCCGGCTGGAACAGGCGCTCGGCGCCGCCGGCATGCCGCTGTCGACGCTGGCGATCCATGCGCTGCCCGTGGCGGCACCGACGCCACCGGCGGCAGTGGCGCAGGATGGACAAGCCGATGGATAAGAAGACGGCGGCGCGGCGCCAGAACGCCGTCGCGCTGGCCTACGGCGCCGGCCAATCGGCGCCGCGGGTCGTGGCCAAGGGCCAGGGCCTGGTCGCCGAACAGATCATCGGACGCGCCCGCGACGCCGGCGTGTTCGTGCACGAATCGAAGGAACTCGTGGCCCTGCTGATGGAGGTCGATCTCGACCGCCAGATTCCGCCGGCCCTCTACCGCGCCATTGCCGAACTATTGGCATGGCTTTATTATATTGAGTCAGCGCAAGCCTCTGGCGGGGAAGCCCCTCCCGCCCCGGACACGGCGCTGCTCCTCCCACCCAAAACCCCGGTTGGAACAGATGCAAGCAATCACTGAAGCAGAATTGGAAAGCTGGCACGACTACGAAGTCGAGTCGCGCAGGGAAATCGTCGCGCTGCTGCGCCAGATCTCGGAGAAGAAACAACTGATCCGGATGCTGGTCAAGGGCGAGGCCGACGTCTGCGTCACCTCGCTGCTGGCGGTCGATGCGGACAGCGGCACCATCGTCCTCGACCGCTCGATCAGCCAGGAGCAGAACGCGCGCATCATCGCCGCACCCAAGGTGATGTGCGAGACCTCGCTCGACAAGATCCGCATCCTGTTCCATGTGGGTAACCTGCGCGAGACCCGCTTCGAAGGCAGCATCGCCCTCGCCGCCGACCTTCCCGCCAGGCTGATCCGCCTGCAGCGGCGCGAGTTCTACCGCATGACGACGCCGGTGACCACGCCGGTGCGCGCCACCATCCCGCTGCCGCCGGCACTCGGCGGCGGCAGCACCGTGCTGCCGCTGGCGGACATCAGCTGCGGCGGCATCGCCCTCCTCGACAACAAGCACCAGCTCGGTTCGACGATCGGCGAAACCTTCGCGAACTGCCGCATCGAGGTGCCGGACGTCGGTCCGGTGACGACCTCGCTGCAGATCCGCAACTCGATCGAGATGACGCTGCTGAACAACAAGACCACACGCCGCCTCGGCTGCCAGTTCGTCGACATCTCGCGCGCCAACATGGCGGCGGTGCAACGCTACATCACCAAGCTCGAGCGCGAACGCAACGCCCGCCTGGCCGGTCACTAACCCCGCTTCGGGGTCAGAGCACAAGCACGCGACAATTCGGGGTCAGAGCTCAGTCTTTAGAAATGTCTTTTAGGTAAAAATAACAAGGCCGCTGTTGCGACGCCCCGGAGGGCGAGGCGACAGCGGCCTTTTTATTACCTAAATCAATTGATTTTGAAAGTGCTCTGACCCCGAACTGCGGCGCGATTGTGCTCTGACCCCGAATCTCCGCGGCCCCGCTTTGATTGCGGTCGTTCGGCTGCCGGGCGCTGCCTGGCCCGGGTTCCTGTTATGTTGGTGTCATCAACCAATCCTGGAGCCCCCGATGTCGCCGTCCCTCAAGCCCTTGAACCAGCAAGTCATCGTCATCACCGGCGCCTCCAGCGGCATCGGGCTGGCCACGGCCCAGGATGCGGCAAAGGCGGGTGCCAGGGTGGTGCTCGCCGCGCGCAGCGGTGATGTGCTGGAAGCCATTGTCGCCACGCTGGTCAAGCAGGGACACGAGGCGATCCACGTGGTGGCCGACGTCGCCGACCGCGACCAGGTGCAGCGCATCGCCGATGCCGCCATCGACCGCTTCGGCCGCATCGATACCTGGGCGAATATCGCCGGCGTCACCATCTACGGCAAGCTGGATGAAGTGCTTGATGCCGACAGCCGGCGCCTGTTCGACGTGAATTTCTGGGGCATGGTGC
>Ga0265797_10006289_pt1 | contig 16871 bp, 10 predicted proteins | sample P2T30metagenome_FD_192433 | JGI IMG/M metagenome (GOLD analysis project Ga0265797, IMG submission 192433) | Plant litter microbial communities from East Loma Ridge, Irvine, California - P2 T30 | ecosystem: Environmental > Terrestrial > Plant litter > Unclassified | place: USA: California...
TCGTTGACCAGATCTACGCAAACATGTTCGGCCGCGCTTCGTCGACCACCGATGGTCGTTCGTACTGGGTCAACCTGCTGAACGAAGGTAAAGTCGGCATCAGCACCATCGTTGCTGAAGTCGCTAACGGCGCACAAGGCGCTGACGCTGATTCGGTCGAAAACAAGGTGGCTGCAGCTACCGCCTTCACCGCAGCCCTGGACACCGCAGCTGAACAAGCTGGCTACAACGGCACCTCGGCCCTGGCCCTGGCAAAAGCCTTCATCACCGGCGTGACCACCGACGCAACCCTGACCAACGCTATCGCTCCAGCAGCCCTGGAAGCAACCGTTGCTGGCGTCGTCAAAGCTGGCACCCCATTCAGCCTGGAAGCATCGGTCGAAACCCTGAGCGACGCTCGTGAAGCGCTGGCTGACTTCCTGGAAGACAATGATCTGGACGCACTGGCTGATGCAGACGCTGTCGAAGCAGCACTCGACGAAGAAATCGGCGACGCTGCAGTCCTGGTTGCTGGCTTCGACTTCGCTGCTGCAGAAGTTGACCTGGCAGGCTTCGACGGTGAGCGTGCTTCGGTTCAAGCTGTTCTGATCGCTGACGCTGAAGAAGCGCTCGCAAAAGAACTGTCGGATTCGCAAACCGCACTGGCAACCGCACGTGCCGCAGCTAGCGCCGGTGTTCGCGCTATCGCTGACAACCTGGCTGGTGCAAACGTTGCTTTCGACGAAGCCGAAGAAGCAGCTGCAGAAGCTGTTCTGACGCAAAATGCTGCTGTGGACTTCGTTGAAGCCCGTACCGGCACTCGTGCTATCACCATCGCCTACAACACCGAAACCGTGACCGAAACGGATGAAGATGGCGAAGAAACCGAAGTCGAAGTCGCAACCAGCGATGTCAAAACCGTGACCATCGCCGCAGGTGGCACTGATGCTGCTGCAGTTGTCCTGATCAACGAAAACCGTGCTGGCAACCTGCAGCTGGCTTCGTCGTCGATCACCGAAGCCAAGTACCCAGGCGTCACCGCGCTGCTGGAAGCCCTGCGCGCTAACCAGGATGCACAGCTGGATCTGGATGCTGCAACCGAAGCGCAAGCTGATGCGCTGACCGAATACAACGCTACCGGCACCGCCGGCGCCCCTTCGGCCGCAGCTAAAGCAATCGTCGATCGCAGCGCTGACGTTGCTGCTGCTCGCGAAGCAATCGAAGACTTCGCAGAACTGGTCGCTGACTGGGAAGAAGCCGTTGCTCTGAAAGACGAGTACGAAAACCTGAACGATGACGTCGCTGCAGCAGTGAAGTCGTTCACCGACAACAGCTATGTTGCTCCATCGTTCCTGGACGCTGCTACCAAAGCTGCAACCTCGGGTTCGGACATCTTCCTGCTGGATAGCGACACCGATGCAGTCACCATCTCGAGCTTCGGCCGTAGCGGCAACGACACCATCTTCGTTGGTAGCACCTTCAAGTTCAACGAAGGCGATCTGGAAGACGGCGACAACGCAGCTCTGGAAGTGTTCTTCGTGCAGAACGGCACCCGTGCCGAGATCCACGTCGAAAACGCAGCCTACGGTTCGGACAGCGATGACGTCACCGTGATCACCCTGATCGGTGTGGATGCTGAAGACCTGGTCTTCAACAACGGCGTCATCACCCTGAACCCTAACGCCTAATGTAACGCCCGCCTAGCGGGCTTGCAGAAACAGCGAAAAACCCGCTACCGCAAGGTAGCGGGTTTTTTTATTTGATAATGATGTCGCGTAAGGGCGACGCATGTGTGATCAAAAATGCCACTCTTTGTGATGAATATCACAAAGCCGGGAGCTTTTGCTGCATAATGGCGTGCTAGCAGTTACTTGTTCTTCGGCAACTGCAGGATTGGGCCGGCAATGGCCTGACCATGATCCGTCACCTGGCTATCCATGAAAAAACTGCTAAACGAAAAAAACGAGATCGAACGGGCTTTGCTCGCTTTCAAGAGTACTTTCATCACGATCGGTGTCTTCAGTGCCATCATCAACCTGCTGATGCTTACGCCGTCACTGTACATGCTGCAGGTATATGACCGCGTGCTGGCCAGCCGCAACGAGATCACGTTGTTGATGCTGACGTTGCTGATGCTTGGCGCCTTTTTGTTCGTCGCGTCGCTTGAGGTGGTGCGTTCCTTCGTGCTCGTTCGCGTTGGCGCCAAGTTTGACATGATGCTCAACAAGCGCATTTATACAGCCGCGTTCGAGCAGAATCTTAAAAAGGCGGGCGGCAATGCCGGCCAGGCATTGAACGACCTGACCAGCCTGCGCCAGTTCCTGACCGGGAATGCGTTGTTCGCCTTCTTTGATGCGCCCTGGTTCCCGATCTACCTGTTTGTCATCTTCATGTTCCAACCGGCGCTTGGCTGGTTCGCGCTTGGCGGCACGCTGATTCTGATCGTACTGGCCATTGTTAACGAACGCGTCACCCGCGCACCGCTGTCCGAAGCCAACTCGATGGCAGTTGCTGCCAGCACGATGGCAACCAACAACCTGCGCAATGCTGAAGTTATCGAATCGATGGGCATGCTGCCCAATCTGATGGGCCGCTGGTTCAAGACCCATGGGAAATTCCTGTCGCTGCAGGCGGATGCCAGCCAAAAGGCAGGTACCATTGGCGCCATCACCAAATTCGTCCAGAGCGCTCTGACCTCACTGGTGCTCGGCTTCGGCGCCTTGTTGGTTCTGGAAAACAAGCTCACGCCGGGCATGATGATTGCGGCCTCCATCCTCGTTGGCCGCACGATGCAGCCGGTCCAGCAAGTCATCGGCGTGTGGAAGAGTTGGAGCAGCACCCGCAGCGCGCACGAGCGTCTGACTAAGCTGCTGGAAAATAACCCGGAGCGTTCTGCTGGCATGGAGTTGCCGAAGCCGACAGGTAGCCTGCTGGTCGAGGCAGTCACCGCAGCGCCTCCCGGTTCGAACAACCCGGTCTTGCGTAGCGTCAGCTTCGGCATCGGCGCTGGCGACGTCCTCGGTGTGATCGGCGCGAGCGGCTCGGGCAAGTCGACTCTGGCGCGTCTGCTGGTCGGTATCTGGCCGTCGATGATGGGCAAGGTGCGTCTTGATGGCGCCGACATCTATCAATGGAACAAAGCCGAACTCGGCCCAAGCATTGGTTACCTTCCGCAGGACATCGAGCTATTCAGCGGAACCGTTAGCGAAAACATTGCTCGTTTTGGTGAGGTCGATGCGGAGAAGGTCGTGACCGCATCGAAGCGTGCCGGTGTGCACGACATGATCCTGCGCCTGCCGAAAGGCTACGATACACCGCTTGGCGATGCCGGCGCCGGCTTGTCCGGAGGTCAAAAGCAACGTCTCGGTCTGGCTCGTGCGATGTACGACGATCCGTCGCTGATCGTGCTCGACGAACCCAACTCCAATCTCGATGAGATCGGCGAACAGGCTTTGGTCAGCGCAGTGAACGACCTGCGTAAACATGGCAAGACGATCGTGTTGATCACCCATCGCCCAACCATCCTGAATGCAACGACCAAGCTGCTGGTGCTGAAGGAAGGGGGCGTGCAGGCATTCGGCCCGACCAAACAGGTTCTCGCCGCGATCGCCGAGGCCAACAAGAAGGCGATCGAAAGTGCGCAACAACGCGCCATCGCTGGTCGCCCACAGGCCGGCGCAGCAACTGCAACGGCCCCAGGCGCGCCTGCAGCGCACGAGGCCACCCCAGGAGCGCAGGCTGCACCGGCTGCCGCGCCAGCTACTACCGGAGATTCGAACTGATGCAATTGGTGAAGAAAGATGCGGCAGAGGTCATCACGCACGACGTGACGCCGCTTGAAGTGAAGACCGACGCGAAAGCATTCAACCGCATCGGCTGGATCGTCGTGCTGCTGGGCTTTGGCGGCTTCCTGCTGTGGGCGCTGCTCGCACCGCTCGACAAGGGTGTGCCGCTGTCGGGTACCGTGGCGACCGAATCGAACCGCCAGGCTGTGCAGCACCAATCCGGTGGCACAGTCCAGGAGCTGCTGGTGCGTGACGGCGACGTGGTCAAGAAAGGCCAGGTTCTGGTGCGCATGAACCCGATCAACGCAAAGTCGGCCTATGAGGTCACCGAATCTGCTTACCTGTCCGCGTTTGCCAACGTCGCGCGCCTGACCGCCGAGCGCGACGGCCAAAAAACGATCAAGTTCCCGGCCGAGCTCGAAGAGCGCCGCACGGAACCGCGCGTCATCGAACTGATGACGCTGCAAAACCAGTTGCTGATGTCGCGCCAGAGTTCGCTGCAAAACGAGATGGCTGGTATCGATGCCAGCATTGAGGGTCTCAAGATGCAGATCTCCGGCCTGCAAGAGTCGCGCGACAGCAAAAAGGAACAGGTGGAATTTCTGAAGGAGCAGCTGGGGGGTATGCGCGACCTGGCGAAAGAAGGCTACGTTGCCCGCAATCGCCTGCTCGACCTGGAACGCACCTACGCCCAGCTGGGCGGCGCCATTTCGGAAGACATCGGCAACATCGGCCGTTCGCAGCGCCAGGTGATCGAGCTGACGATGCGCCGCGCGCAGCGTCAGCAGGACTACCAGAAGGAAGTGCGCAGCCAGCTGGCTGAGTTCCAGAGGGAAGTGGATGGGCAACGCGCGCGCATGCAGGCACAGCGCTTCGAACTGTCGAACGTCGACGTTCGCTCGCCGGCCGATGGCACCGTTGTGGGCTTGGCCGTCTTCACAAATGGCGGTGTAGTCCCTTCTGGTTTCAAGATGATGGACATCGTCCCTAGCAATGCGCCGATGATCATCGACGGCCAGTTGCCGACCAATCTTGTCGACAAAGTGCATCCGGGCCTGCCAGTCGAGTTGATCTTCTCGGCATTCAACACCAATAAGACGCCGCACATCGACGGCGAGGTGACCCACATTTCGGCCGACCGCAGTGTGGATGAGCACACCGGCATGCCGTACTACAAAGTACACGTGAAGGTGACGCCGGAAGGGCAGAAAAAAGTCGTCGCCCACAAGATGGACATTCGCTCCGGCATGCCGGTCGAGCTGTTCGTCAAGACCGGCGAGCGCACCATGATGAGCTACCTGCTCAAGCCGATCACGGACCGTGCCCACTCGGCGCTGAGCGAGGATTAAACCATGGCGTCGACCAACAAGTTTCGCCTACGTGGCCTGGCGGTGGGTGCAATGATGGCAGCCGGCATGCTAGGCGCCGGCAGCGCCGGCGCAATCACCCTGGAGGAGGCGTACCAGGCCGCGCTCAAGAACGATCCGGTGTTCCGCATGCGGTACTTTGAAAACGAGAGCGGCAAGGAAAACGCGGTCCTGGGCCGCTCGCAGTTGCTGCCGCAGATATCGGCCAGCCATTCGATTAACCAGAATCGAGTGGACCGCGAGTACATGAGCGAAGGCCGGATCAGACAGGATTACCCGAAATACCTGAGCCGCTCCTCGGTCGTGCAACTGCGCCAGCCGTTGTTCAATATGGATGCGATCCAGCGCTACCGCCAGGGCAAGGTGCAGAGCGCCCAGGCCCAAGAAGCCTATGAGGCGGGTGCCGACGAAGTCTCGGTGCGCCTGGTCACCACCTATATGGATACCTTGTTCGCCGAGGACCAGTTGGCGCTCGCGCGTGCCCAGCGCGACATGCACATCGAGCAGCAGAAGGTGAACCAGTTCCTGTTCGAGAAAGGCGAGGGCACCCGCACCGACATGCTGGAAACCCAGGCCCGGCTCGATGTGGCCGAAGCCGCGCTGGTCGAAGCCCAGGACCATGTGATTGCAGCGCGCAATACGCTGGCCGGCGTGATCGGCATGGATCCGGGGACGCTCGACCAGATTGGCGCCAACTTCCGTCCGGTGACGCTGGACCTCACCACGTACGAGGAATGGCAGCAATTGGCGCTGCGCCAGAACAATACGTTGGCGGCAGGACGGCTGGCAGTGGAAAACTCGCGGCTCGAGATCGGCCGCAACAAGGCGGGCCACTTGCCGCGCGTCGACATGGTCGCTTCCTACGGCAAGAACCTCAGCGAGACCTTGAGCGTGGCAGGGCAGGACACGCTCAATCGCTCGATCGGCCTCCAGGTGAGCATACCGCTTTACTCGGGCGGCGCGATCAGCGCGCAGACGCGCCAGGCCGCGGCCAACTACGGACGTGCCCAGGCCGAGCGAGACGCGCGCACCAATGAGATCATGGTCGAGCTGCGCCGTTCCTACGACCTCGTACAGAGCAGCGGTCGCAAGATCGATGCCCTGGTCAAGGCAGTCGATTCTGGCAAGGAACTCGTCAAGGCGACCGAGCAGAGTATCAAAGGCGGGATGCGCATCAACCTCGACCTGCTCAATGCCCAGTCGCAGCTGACGACCACCCAACGCGACCTGGCCCAAGCCCGGTATTCCTACCTCGTGGGCCTCATGCGCCTGCGCGCCGCATCGGGCACGATGGCCCCGGACGCCATCCGCCAGATCGGCGCCTTCTTCCGCTGATCGTCACTCCGGCCGCCCCTGCAGGCGGCCGGATCCCCCCTCTCAGGCCTCGCCCTCGAGTAAAGCAATTTCTCGTAATTCGCAGCAATCCTCGTTATCTCGCATTCAAAACGCCTAATTTCATGGAAATGCGTTCAATGCGTGCGCCGCTAATTATTCGTTTTGAGTAATATCGAAACACTAATTATTTGCGGAGGTAACAATGGCAATTGCGGAACTCGATATCCAGGAACTGTACGTGGCGTACTTCAACCGTCCAGCCGACGTCGCCGGGCTGGATTACTGGAAGGATGCGCTCGACACAAATCCCGATGCACTGAATGAGATGTCGCGCAATTTCTCGACGTCGCAGGAATACCGCGACACCTTCGCCGGCATGGACAGCCGTGCGGTAGTCAGTGAGGTTTACATGAACCTGTTCGGCCGTGCGGCTGAAGCCGCTGGCGTGGATTACTGGGCTGGGATGCTCGACAACAATATGATCACGATCGACAATGTCGTGACCCAGATCGCCGACGGCGCCAAGGGGCAGGATGAGATCGCGTTCATGGGCAAGATCGCCGCAGCCACCCTGTTTACCGACCGCCTGGATGAGCCGAATGAATTGGCCGCCTACAAAGGCGACGCCGCCAACGACATCGCGGCCCAATTCCTGGCCACGATCAAGGACCTGTCGTCGGCCGCCGATGCGCTCGACACTGATGTGGTCGACGCATGGATCGACCGCATCGTGGACGCGCATGCTGCCGGCGAAACCGCGCTGGTGGGTGTGCAGACCGGCGTCGAACTGCCGATCGTGTGAGGCATGCGCAGCGTCGACGCTGCGCAATAGCAATGAAGGCCGGCGCGGTCTCGCGCCGGCAGCGAGAACATCAGGCTGCTGCCTGGCCCGGCGCCTTCTCGTCGCCTGAACCCTGCGCCAACTGGCCCACGCAATGCGGGCACGACACGCCCACGACGTAGTCCGACGACAGCTGCTGGCGCGGCGTCACCACGGCGCGGCAGGCGAAGCACTGCACGGTCTCGGTCGGTTGCAGTTGCGGATTGAGCGCGGTGCGGTAGTCAAACACGAAGCAGTCGCCCGTGTAGTGATCTCCACCCACTTCCTCGAAATACTTCAGGATCCCGCCCTCGAGCTGGAACACGCGGTCGTAGCCGATTTCCTTCATGTGGATCGCGGCTTTTTCACAGCGGATGCCGCCGGTGCAGAAGGTCACCACGGTCTTGCCCGCCAGCTCTTCCTTGTGCTCGGCCGCGACGGCCGGGAATTCGGTGAACTTGTCGATGCGGTAGTCGAGCGTGTTGTTGAACGTGCCGACGTCCACTTCGAAGGCATTGCGGGTTTCCATCATCACGACCGGCACGCCGTCGTCATCATGACCCTGGTCGAGCCAGCGCTTGAGCGTTTTCGCCTCCACCACCGGCGCGCGGCCCAGTTCGGGCTTGATCAGCGGCATGCGCATGGTGATGATCTCTTGCTTGATCTTCACCAGCATGCGCTTGTGCGACTGCTCAGCCGACAGGCTTTCTTTCCATTGCAAGTCCGCCAGGCGCGCATCGCTGCGCACCCACGCCAGGAAACGGTCGATGTTTTCGCGGGTGCCGGACAGGAACATATTGATGCCTTCCGGGGTCAGCAGGACCGTTCCCTTCAGCGCCAGCTCGTTGCACTGGGCCTGGTATTGCGGGCGCAGCTCCTCCAATTCTTCGAGGGTGACGAATTTATAGGCGGCGATATTGACGTACTGTGGCGCGGAGGACATGGCGGAAGAGAGGAGGAAGAGAGGAAGAACAGGGCGATATTATAAGTCAGCCGGACCTGACGACTGCAAATACCCGACTATTTCAGGGCAGTACCGTTACAATGTTTGTCTCTGACAACGGGGAAGCGCATGCAGTCGCTGAACATCCAATACAACCCGCGGATCGATCAATTGCGCTGGCTTGCTGCCACGCTCGTGTTCCTGTTTCACTTTCATCTGGAATACCGCCGCATCGGTGGCACCGGCCTGAGCTCGCCGTGGGCGGCCCTGATCGTCGAAGGGCACACCGGGGTAGGGCTGTTCTTCACCCTGTCGGGCTTCCTGTTCATGCTGATCGCGCTGCACCAGCGCCAGATCGTGTATGCCGACTTCTTGCGCAACCGTGTCTTGCGCATCATGCCGCTGTACCTGCTGATCTTCCTGGTTGCCACCTCGATCGGCCGCGACAAGTTCCAGCCGGCCGACCTGCTGTACGTGTTCGCAACCAACCTCGGCATGGCGCCGACGTCCGGCACCCCGATCACCGGGGCGGCCTGGACTATCTCGCTCGAATTCCTGTTCTACCTGGTGTTCCCGTTCCTGGCGCGCTTCGCGATGGAGAGCGGCATCCGCTACCTGGTGGGCTGGCTGGTGCTGCTGCTGTTCTTCAAGGCGGCCGCATTTACGGTCAATACCAATAGCACGCTGATGTATTTCAGTACCTTCGTCGGCCGCTTCGACCAGTTCATCATCGGCATGATCGCAGCCATGGCGTACGCGCGCCATGGCGCGCTTCTGCAGCGTATCGCGCCCTTGCTGGTGCCGGCCAGCATCGCGTTGGTGATGTGGGATACGGCGCTGATGAACCGGCTGGCGAGTTTCGGCAGCGTGCCGCATTCGCCGTTCTGGATCGTCTGGTCGCTGATCGAAAGCGCCGGCTGGGCGTTGCTGATCCTTGGCTGGACCGCCTTCAGTCCGCGCCTGCCGGCGATCCTCGAGCGGGTGCTGACGCATGGCGGCAAGATCAGTTTTTCGTTCTACCTGCTGCATATGGCGTTGTTGCACCTGCTCGCTACCCAGGTGGGGACGGTTCGGCCGTTCGAGATCGGCTGGGCGGATGCCCTGTTCATGATGATCGTGACTTACGCCGCCACCTGGGGGCTGGCGACCCTCAGCTATCACATCGTCGAAGAGCCGTTCTTGCGCATGCGTCGCCGCTACGGTGCGGCTGCCAAGAAAGATGCGGCTCCGGTCGGTTGAAGTGAGTTTCTTGATTTTCGGTATCTACCGATTATCTATGGGGAATACATAAAATTGCTGTCGAGAAGCTCATAAAACGTCAGCTAAATACGACAAAACCGCAAAAACACTAAAAATGTATGTGTCTGTAATCTCACGTGCATAGATACTTGGCCCTCGGCAATTTTCGCCAGGCCTACCTTCTATCCTCATGAGCACATTCAGCACCTACGATTCGACGGTCAACTCCTTCTACCTGGCCTTCTACGGCCGTCCTGCCGATCCGGCTGGCCTGGCATTCTGGTCGCAGCATCTTGCCGCCAGCAATGGCGAACTGGGCGTCATCACCGAGGCCTTCGCCACCTCGGAAGAAGCGCAAGTGCGCTTCGGCGCCGATTCGGTCAATGAGCGCATCAGCGAGATTTACCAGCAACTGTTCAACCGCACCATCGACGCCGATGGCCTGGCCTACTGGACCGGTGTGGTCGAGCAGGGCAATGCATCGCTGGCCGACGTCTCCATGTCGATCCTGAAAGGCGCCATTGGCAGCGACGCGACCCTGTCCGCCCTGCGCCAGCAGGCCGCCGACGATTTCACCGCGCAAGTCGAAGCATCCGGTACCCAGTACAGCGGCTACGCATCGATCGAAGCGGCCCGCATCCTGGTGCGCGCCGTGACTGCGGACGCTACCCAAACCGATGTGGCCGAGCTGGTCAAGGCGGCAGTGTCGTTCGCCGATACCGCCACCAAGACCCCGCAAGTGGTCGAAGCGATCGCCGTCAACACCACGCTGCTGGCGCTGTTCGACACCGCACGTGGCAAGGGCGATCCGGTCGCACTGGCCCAGGCTCTGGCCGACACCGCCAAGGCCGCTGCCGGTGACCCGGTCACGCTCGAGTCGCTCCTGCGCGGCGGCGGCATGGACAAGGTGCTCAAGGTGATGCCGGCTGCGGCCACCCTGAAGGACGTGGTCAAGGCGCTGGCCGACGGCGGCCTGCCGGCTGCAGTCGAAGTCGTGTACCCAACTGCGCCAACCGCGCCGGTCACGCCGAACCCGACACCTGCCGGCATGAAGCTCTCGTTCGACAGCGTCGATCAAAGTGCAAACGATCATGTGATCGACGATACGACCAACCTTGCCTACGCCAACGTCAAGTTCAAGTACACCGGCCCCGACCTGGTCAAGGGCCAGCATTTCGAGTACAGCCTCGATGGCGGCGAATCGTGGATCGACCAAGGATTGGTGGAAGATACCGTCGCCAATACCGTCACCATCCTGGAACTCTATCTTGGAGGAGCGCGCCATGAAACCCGCGTCGGCGATGTGTCGACCCAGGACATCGTCGCCGCGGCCAACGTCACGACCAAGATCCAGTTGCGCGCCGTCGAAGGTGAGCGCAAGATCGCCGACATCAAGAAAGACATCGTCTACGACAGTGCGGCGCCCAATGCGTCGCTGATCTTCGTCGGCATCGACGGGAAGGACAGCGGCAACACGACCACCGCCAAGGTAGTCGATGTCGACTTCAAGCTGACGGACGACTTGGGTGCCGGCGACTTCGTTGAGTACCGCATGCAGGGCAGCGATGCCTGGATCAAGCTCGACAGCAAGTATGTCACTGACGGCAACGTCACCATCCCGGGCGTCGACCTGAGCACGGCCGACCAGACCGTCCAGGTGCGGGTGACGGATAATGCGGGCAATGCCAACGAATTCGTTCCGAAGCTCATCGACGGCCCGGCCGGCGTCGTGCTGCAACCGAATGTGCTGATCATGCCCAAGAGCGCGGGCATCGTGGTCGGCACATCGCTGGAAGGTACCTTCAAGCTGGTCGACGGCGACAAGTCGACGGCCCTGGAGGCAGTCGAACTCGGTCAACAAGAAGGCTACGTGGCCTACTCCATTGGCGCACAGGAAAAGGTCGCCAAGGGCATTTTCGAGTTCACGCCCACCGGCGGCACTCCCATGACCCCTCCCTTGGTTGCCAATTATGTGGTCAACCTTGGCACCAACGCCGGGGAGACCCTGTCCGGAGCGATCGTGTGGGGCTTTGACGGCGACGACATCATTACCGGCACTGGTAGCCAGACCAACCTGTTCGGCGGCGACGGCAACGACAAGATCACGGGCGGCGCCGGTCGCGATCTGATCATTGGCGGCAAGGGCGGCGACCTGATCGATCTGGGCAAGGATGAGGTCTCGGACACTGTGCAGTACGAACTGGACGAGGTGGCCGACCTTCCGTTCGTTGACAACGCCAGCACGGCTGCCATCGACAAGATCAGCAACTTTGGAGTGGGCGACTTGCTGCATATCGGTATTCAGTTTGCCCAGACGCCGGTACTCAAGACCGATTACCTGAGCGCCGGCGGCAACCCCGACGAGTACGCCATCATCCGCGGTTCGGACGCAGGTGGTGTTTTCATTAAGGGCGCGAGCGCAAGCGATGACGACTACATGGTCCAGTGGAGCAATGGTGGGAAGGTCAACAACACCATCCTGCACAATTTCGGCACCACGGCGCCGAACCTGTTCGCCTATTCGGGCGGCTCGATGCTCGTACTCAAGCCGACCATCAATGCCGACGTCGAGGACATCTATCTCAACCTGGCATCCGGCACCAGCCTGGCTGACCTTCGCGTCAAGGACGGCTACATCACGAACATGGCTAACCTGGGCACGTTCAAGCTGGAGGACTTCAGCACCGGCGACGCCAAGCCAGTGCCGGGCTACGATGCCCTGCCGGGCAACGAGTCGGTCCAGCAAGGCAGCACGCTGGTCTTCAAGACGGCGCTGTCGGCAGGCCTGTTCAAGATGAGCTGGGCGAACGACACCTTCCAGACCATGGATGGCTTCGTGAATGCGGATGCGGTGTATTTCGCAGGCGGCGCGGGTGACACCGCAGGCGACGCCGATGCTACCTTCTCTCATCGCGGTTTTATACTGGACCAGGCTCCAGGAATCATCGACAGCGACGTGTCGCGTGATGCTACCGTTGTCAACGAGGGCTTCATCACCAACGGCCTGGGTCCGGTGCGTATCGACACCGGCGGCGGCAACGACGTGATCGTCGACCAGGGCAGCGACGTGACCGTTGTCTACGACCGCATCGACGACAGCGCACAAGACCTGATCTTCGGCTTCGGCAAGGGCGACACGGTGATGCTCGACGGCGAGATCGCCGCCGTGCTGAACAAGGACAATAACGTCGACATCGCCTGGGTGGGTGAAGGCGACGATATTTTCGCGACGACCGAAGGCGCGACCGTGACCGTCACAGGCTACGCCACCATCGGCACTCCTTATGGCGGATGGGGGCCTTTCAGCGGCGATCTGCTCGAACAGCTCAATCTCAAGCTCAATGTCGCTGGCATCCCAAAGGGCGAGCATCTGCTGATCCTGGCGAACGGCGACCGCGGCGACAGCAATGTGCTGTTCCTGTACCAGAACACGGATGACAGCGGCAGCATCGAAGTGGCCGAGCTGACGACGATTGCGATGTTCGCCAATGGCGCGATCGCGACCGGCAACATCGAGCTCGTCGGTACCCAGATCGAGGGCATTATCGGCTAAAACAGGCCGTCTACCGATACGAAAACCCTGCCCGCGCACGTTGGCAGGGTTTTTTCATGGCGAAGCCAACCCATGCCGGCGCAATGGCACCTGTCGACTGACGCCTCAGGCCAGATTGTCAAGCGCATCGGTTTACGCAGCAACAAGTCGCAAATTCAAAACACTAATTCACAAAATTCACAAATAAAAATCAGTAATTCATATTTTCCGATACCGATCTATCTATATCGGGTGGTTGCGTGAGGAAATTTGCTACTTTCTGTAGGGAAAATACGACAATACGGTAAAAACCGAAAATATGTGTATGCCTGTAATCTCTCGGATAGAGATAATTGGGATGTGGCAACTTTCGCCATGCCTACTACTGTTATCTCACATGAGCACACTGAGCAATTTCGATTCGACGGTCAATTCCTTCTACCTGGCCTTCTATGGTCGTCCTGCCGATCCGGCTGGCCTGAAATTCTGGTCGCAGCATCTTGCCGCCAGCAATGGCGAACTGGGCGCCATCACCCAGGCTTTCGCCACCTCTGAAGAAGCGCAGGTGCGCTTTGGCGCCGATTCCGTGAATGAGCGCATCAGCGAGATTTACCAGCAACTGTTCAACCGCACGATCGACGCCGATGGCCTGGCCTACTGGGCCGGCGTGGTCGAGCAAGGCGATGCCTCGCTGGCCGACGTCTCGATGGCCATCCTGAAAGGCGCCCGCGATACCGACGCGACCCTGTCGGCAATGCGCCAGCAGGCGGCCGACGATTTCACCGCGCAAGTCGAAGCGTCTAGCACCCAGTACAGCGGCTACGCCTCGATCGAAGCGGCCCGCGTCCTGGTGCGCGCCGTGACCGCGAACGCTACCGAAACCGACCTGGCCCAGCTGGTCAAGGCGGCAGTTTCGTTCGCCGACACCGCCACCAAGAACCCGAAAGTGGTCGAAGCAATCGCCATCAACACCACGCTGCTGGCGCTGTTCGACACCGCACGCGGCAAGGGCGACCCGGTTGCGCTGGCCCAGGCCCTGGCCGATACCGCCAAGGCTGCTGCCGGCGACCCGGTCACGCTCGAATCGCTGCTGCGCGGCGGCGGCATGGATAAAGTGCTCAAGGTAATGCCGGCTGCGGCCAGCCTGAAGGACGTGGTCAAGGCGCTGGCGGAAGGCGGCCTGCCAGCCGCGGTTGAAGTCGTTTATCCAACCGCGCCGACCGCGCCGAGCACCCCGGGTTCGACTGCATTCAAGCTGTCGTTCGACCACGTCAAGGAAAGCTTGCAGGACGCCAAAAAAGATAACGTCACCAACGTCAGCCTGTCGGACGTCACCTTCAAGTACAGCGGCAACCTCGCTGAAGGCCAGCGCGTCCAGGCAAGCGTCGATGGCGGCGATCACTGGAACCATTTCAAGATCAAGTTCGACCCGGTGACCAGGACCGTCACCGTCCAGGATGTCCATTTGGGCCAGATGTCGTACATCACCTCGTTGGCGTCGCCAAACATCTCGATCCAGGCGATTGCGCCGCAGAACGTGACCACCACGGTTACCCTGCGCGTCGTCGATGCCGAGGGCAAGGAAGTCGCATCGTTCATCCCGTTCAAGCAAGACATCATCTTCGACGGTTACGCGGCAACGCCAGGCATCAAGTTCGCCACGCCTGTGAGCGAGAATGGGCTCCACCTGGGACCGACGCAGGCTGCGGCCGCTCCCAGCGCCGTGTACGAGGTCGAGGGCATCGAAAAAGGCGCCAAGGTCGAATATGGCACCAAGATGCCAGTGATCGATAACGGCGCTAATGTGATCGTTAACCCGGGCACCGAGTGGAGCACGGAGAAGCCTGTCCTGAAAGAAGGCAAAATCACCACCTTCGACATCCGCCAGACCGACGTGGCAGGTAATGTGAGCCTGATTCAAACGGTCAATGTCATCCTCGACACCATCAAGCCAGTCGGTACGCCAACCATCGCCCTGGCGCAAGAGGATAGCGGCGCCACACCTCCAAATAACGACGGCGAAAGCGGCAGCGGCGGCAATGTCAGCAACGGCGATGACACCGGTGGCAGCGCTGGCAGCACCGGTATTGCCGGCAACACTAACGGCCTTCCGGTCACCTCCGGCCCGGTTACCAACACTCCGACCGTGACTAACCCGAATACCGTCAATCTCACGGTCAGCGGACTGGATACCGAGCTGGATACTGGCTGGGAATACAGCACCGACAAGGGTAAATCGTGGATTTACGGCGGTACCAATGATGGTAGCGGAAGCGCCCCGCTTAGCCTGGAAAAACAGATCACCGGTCCAGTCGTGGTCGTGGTGCGCCAGCTCGACGCGGCAGGCAATGTCAGCCCGCAGTCGATGGAATACAAGATCGATGCCATCGAGGCGCCGGCTTTCGTCGTCGGTGACGAGCACAACATTCTGTTCATCAGCGGTTCGAGCACCGACAGTGTGCTGGTGGACCTCACCACCGATAGCTATACCCGCGGTAATCTGCAGGAAGTAACGTACTCGCAGAAGTTCGCGCTGGTCGATGCAACGAAGTATGTCGGTGAAGTCACCGTGAGTGGCACCGTCGCCGAGATCATCTATGCGAAGGAAGGCTTCGTGGTGAATGGTATCGATGGCTACGTCATCGCCGATACCAAGGCCCACATCTTCAGCGGCGCACCTGGTGAACGCGTCTTCACTTCGGAATACATCGAGCTTCTGCTGAACGGGGCTGATGGTGTGACGCTGAGCGACACGCTGTCGATTGAAGAGCAGGGCCTGTTCGAAGGGCTGGCGGATTTTGACATGGACATGTTGTTCGCCGATGTCGATACCCAGGCTCCTGAGCTGCCTGTCATGGGACTCAACGTGGATAACGGCATCCCTGGTGACCGCGAAACGACCGTGGGCGACGTGATGGTCATGGCGCTGGAATCGGACGGCTCCTTCCAGTACCGCACCAGCGAACAAGGCCAGTGGATGGAAGGCGGCAAGATTGTCGACGGCGAGGCGATGATCACCCTGACCGGCGCCGGCCTCAAGTATCTCGGGGTGAAGCAGTTCGATGCGGCTGGTAACGACAGCGAAATCGCTCACTTTACCTTCACGCTGCTCCTGGAACAGCAGTCGGATCCGGAATCGGACTCTGCCCCGGCACAAGGCAATGGCGACGAGCAGCCCGCTCAGTCGGACACTCCGGCCGAGGGCGACGGCGGCGAAGCCGGCATTATCGGCGTCGCGCCTGCCGACTTCAACCCATAAGCCTGACGTCGGTTCTTGATGCGAAACCCTGCCGCGGTTGCGGCAGGGTTTTTTTTCGCGCCTGCCTGGATGGATGCAGCGGCCAGCCCAAAAGCGGCAAGCGTGCGCCACATCTCCTCGACAATCGGCGATGCTGGAACCCTCGGCACCGGCGTGCGACTGTGCCGCCGCATCGACCGACAGGAGAGCCATGCAAGACTGGTCCGACGGCTACATGACCGAAGTGGCCTACACCTTCGGCTACTCCCCCGAGCTCAATCCCCTGCGCGCCCGACGCCGCCAGCAACAGCGCCATGCTGCTGTACTACAAGGACCAGGATGGCAGCGGCAGTATCAACGCCAATGAACTGGCGCTGTTGGCCACGTTCTTCGACGGCGTGCCGGAGATGGGGCAGATCACGCTGGTCGGCACCACTCTGTAAGCGGCCGGGGCGAAACCTGCCGCCGACTCGCTGTTGCAAATTGGCGGCAGATACGCCGGCCCGGCTCGCGGTAAAATACGGGGATGACTTCCCCGACTTTCACCCACCTGCGCGTCCACTCCGAATACTCCATCGTCGACGGCCTGGTCCGCATCGACGACCTGGTCAAGGCGGCCGTCAAGGACAGCCA
>Ga0265797_10006293_pt1 | contig 16863 bp, 13 predicted proteins | sample P2T30metagenome_FD_192433 | JGI IMG/M metagenome (GOLD analysis project Ga0265797, IMG submission 192433) | Plant litter microbial communities from East Loma Ridge, Irvine, California - P2 T30 | ecosystem: Environmental > Terrestrial > Plant litter > Unclassified | place: USA: California...
TGGACTTGGACTTGGAGTCGGACTCGTGCTTGTCCTTGCTCACCGACTAATAAAAAGGTAGTATCTGCCAGCGCATGCACCAGCTCACCGGCAGCGGCATAAGGCACGACACGACACGACACATTTTGATTGCACACACGGCACAAGAAGCACACGCCTCGACGACACCTCGCATAATCCACTCGCATATACCCTTCTTGAGCACTGTCTGTTTCAATCGCCCACGAGAGCGGCAGCGGGCAGCAGCAGCAGCAGCAGCAGCAGCAGCAACTATTGCAACAAGCAACTCAAATATTATCCGCGCGCCTAATAAACGGTCAAAGGTCAGTTGCCGCCGCACATCTCTCGGTAGATGGAGAGCGGGTGGTGATGGTGATGGTGATGGGCAGCAGCAGGGGCAGCAGCAGCAGCAGCAGGTGAGGGCACTCGGGCACAGCACAGCGCAAGCCCAGCCACAGCAGCCAGCCAGCCAGCGAGCTCGAGCTTAAGCACACACACACGCTTGTCGTCAGTCCCCGACCAGCCTCTCGAATAAACCCAAAGCCAACGAGCACCCTCTCGCCCTGCTCCTGCTGCACTGCGCCGCGCACCACCACCCTCGCTCGCTCTGTCGCGTCTCTCGCCTCTCGACTCCAAACCATGCCTGTGGTCGCGCGCTCACTCTTGACATCCGCAGTACAAGACACTCCTCCGCTCCACCTCGACATCACCGCCCGCCAACAGCGGAGCACGCCCACCACCACCACCACCACCCACGCGCATCCTCCAGAGACACTCCGCCGCCCGCGCATTGCGGCGCGGTGACCCATTGGTCCCCGAACACACTCACCACCTCTACTATCGCTGTCGCCGCATCCATCTGCCAACTTAATTTGACCCGCGACCCGCCTAATCGCCCGTGACAGCCCTCCCCGCTCGTCGCCGTGTCGCGAATACGCTTCAGCGACTTTAACGACCGACACGAGCCCAACGACCGTCTTACGACACCCCTGATCCGGAAACGCAACGAGCAGGCCTCCGCGTACTATCGCCAGCAATTGTCTGATTTTTCGCGACCCTCGTCCTCTTCCGGAAGCGTCAACACCCTCCGACGCACGCCTCGATTCGACTCGCCAAAACAGCAGTCGCACGTGAGAGCAAGCTCCGCCGATTCGCCCACGCGAAACCTCTCGCCGCAGCCTGAGCGAAAATATCGAACCGTCTCACCTTACGCTAGAGACGCATCGCCTCACCATCGAAGAGCCGCATCGGCACGTCCGGCCGATTTCGTTCCACACCCTGCTCTTCGCATATCCAATCGCACTCACTCGGCAGTACTATACGCGCTTGAGGAAGCCCTTCGAAAACCCAACCCGTTCAGTGCTGATCTTGACGAGGAGTTGGCCCAGATGTCTGATCTGGGTGGTGGGAGAGCATCCAACGGTGGTGCAAGGACCGGTGGCCCTGTGCCGGTACCCTCGGGCACACCGACTGGTCTGAAGACTCCACGTGATGTAATGAGGAACAGGCAAGAGAGGGAAGCCAGGAGACAGGAAGAAGCCAAGGCGGAAGAACAACGACGGGTTCAATTGGCTGAAGAGAGACGATACAGTGCTGAGCGGAGAGCTGCTGGTACTGCAGGGTACAACACGGCGCAGTCTCAGTATGCGCCGGATGTTGCTGTCCAACAGGGAAATGTTCCTGGGAGCAGACTGAGTGGCAGTGGATTCGTCGCCAGTGGTGCGGATTACGGTGTCCCAACAGGACGAGGTGTTACTGTCGCCGGCGATTCAGGCTACGTCTCTGGTGGACCCGTGGGATCAAGCGGAAGTGGGCAACATCGACGTGCTGCCTCGACCAGTGTCGCCCAAGACCAACCGAGACCTGCCCATGCGACCGCAGGACCAACTCGTCGTCCTGTCAGTCAATCAGGGCCCACATCGCGCCAGACTTCAGGCGGTCAACAACAAGCAGGAGCTGGTGCCCCTCTGGCTGGAGCACCGTCAGTGCAACCACCTCCACCTCTCAATGTGGGTGAAGGGCAGGGTTCGAAGAGCTCGACGTTCCCTCATGCATTCGAACGCTGGGAGCAACTGTCTTCTCACTGGGAAGGACTCACATCTTACTGGCTTCGGAAGCTCGAAAGTGACGCTGAAGACATACAACGCAGCGTTCCCTCGGCTTCGGCAATGTCGAGGCAGATTACGGATCTGTCCGCAGCAGGCGCAAATCTGTTCCATGCAGTGGTGGAATTGCAACGTTTGCGTGCAAGCAGTGAGCGCAAGTTCCAACGATGGTTCTTTGAGACTCGTGCGGACACAGAACGCAACCAAGAGACCAAGGCGCAACTTGAACAGCAATTGCTTGCCGAACGAACAGAGCGACAGAATGCCGCAAAGCAGCGTGTTGAGAGCGACATTGCAGCGGAGAACGCAAGAAGGGAAGTAGCGGAGATGAGACGTGAACTCATGATCTCCAAAGAGGAAGCTCGTCGTGCCTGGGAAGAACTGGGTCGTCGCAACCAGGAATCATTGGATCTTGCAGAGAGTCTCAAAGCTGGAAGAGTCACCGTTGTGAGCGGCGTCCAAGTTGTTCCATACTTTGGTGGCCCGAGCAGGACTGGAAGCGCGAACCCACAACGCCCTGCAACGAGTGAGGGTATGCAATACGGCAGCGTACCAGCCGGTGGCTTGCAAGATCCAGGCCAAGAAGAATACTACCGAGAAGACCACTCGCCTACGAACACGGATCCGTTCACGGAAAGCAAGCGGGCACACTACGACCCTGCGCAACATCAGCAAATGCAGCAGCAACAGCAATTCATGCAGCAGCAGCCTACGCGCAGTGAGCCTGATGTATCTTCGCTCGCCGCTGGTACCTACCAGCCATACCCGCTTAGCAGCCCTCACGATGGCACAACAAGTGCTGCAAGTGGTGCGTCAGCACAGACTGCAATCCCAATGGCAGGCCAGCGTCCTGGTTCTGCAAGCCACCGCCAGGCGTCGTCTCCTCACGACGACAACCTGCCGATCGTCTCGTCGGATGGTCACTTCTACCAGCACCAGCCGCAGGAGACCTATCTGCACTCCTCGCAGCCTGACCTGACTGTTCCTGGTCTCCCGCAGAACTTGCACCAGCAGTCTAGCTACATCACAAGTGAGGGCGAAGGCGAGTACCCAATCGCCCAAGGATCTGGCTACCGCCATGAACCGCATCACTCGCCCATCAGCGAAGAAGACGACTACGACACCGAAGCCGATATCCGCCGCGAAGCCGAGCTCGCTGCTCGCTACCGCACTTCGGGAGCCGTCAGCGGTCAGATCTTGCCAGAGGCACCCACCATCCCTGCCACGAGCGCACAGGCAATGGCTTCATACGAGCCATCTCCTCCGCCGCAGCAACAGCCAGGCCAGCCACCAAACCCCGACTACGAGGGCGAAGGCTACGGCGACTGGGACACCCTGCGCACCGCGCACCACCACCCCACTAGGCTGAGCGACGTGCTCGAAGAGGAAGAAGAGCGCAGCTCGAGGCGTACCGCAGGCGAGTAGAGTTCGTCTGAGACTCTGCAGGACTTGCTTGACGGCTATCACCATCATCGTCGCCAACGTCATGTCCGTCGCCGTTCGACTCCCCTAGCCAGGAGAAGCGACGACGCACTGGACGTAGCACTTGCGGTCACAGTGCAGAGGCTGCGGCCTGTGCTACTGGACAATGTGGATGTGCACGCCGGCGGGCTAGATGGTGGTGATGGTGGGTCTTCCCTGCGGAGAAGGTACCAGTCTCGAGTACAATCGGAGCCTGGACTCTGGATACGCGAGCAATGAGAGAAAGAAAGAAGACAGGGCGGAAGGAGTAATGGCACGAGCGAGCGAGCGAGCGAGCGTTTTGTTGCATTGCATTTGCATTTGTCCGGCGAATGCGCGCACGATATCCTGCATCAGCGATGGGAGTGGTTGTCTGAAATTTCGTACAGCTTTGAGGAGAGGTTTGCTTGTGCACAGAGTAAGAAGTCAGAAGCGAGGCGTTTTTTTCCCTTTTGTTGTTTCCTTTGCTGTTGGGAGGTTACGTTACTTGCTGCATGAGGGGTCTGATACGACACGGGATGATGGAGGGGAGAGGCTCGACCAAAAAAAGGTTAGGTGTTTGTTGGTCTTACATGAGCATCCCTCTTCTTTACTAATGATGGATTTTGAATGCCGAGTCCAGACGGCGATGGATGATGACTGGCTGGATGGATGGGATTAGGGAAAAAGGGTTGTGATGAAGGGTTGCTTTCCTCTTTTTCTCTTGTATTGAAAAACGTGTACTTTGCTTTTCGTACTGTTTGTTCACTTCCGTCGTCTGCGTTATTGGCGACCGTCGATCTTCGTCGATCGTTTCGTTAAACGTTGCTCCCGCACTCCTTCTTGCTTGCATGCTGATCGGTACAGGTACACTAGGGATTCGGATTCGATGGCCTACCTGGTTCTGCGCTTGCAGCGCTGGGCTTTCGGAATGACTTGCATGCATACATGTGGTCGCGGTGGTAGTTGGCGTTGTATCGCTAAGTGTGGAGGCTGCGCGTGCTGTACTGTACATGCACGGGGAGGAGAGCCGTCCCGTGCGCGTTTTCCCGCAAGAAGGTTTGTTTGTACGTAAAGCTGCATGCGTTCTGCTGGAGAGGACTGGTGGACACCGAAGCGCAGGTAGCGTGTCTGCTGCGTGCCATCGAGTGGGAAGCAAGAGTGGTGCTAATGGATTGTTGACTGTGGTTTCTGGATGTTGTGCAGGTGAGGCGCGGCGCTGGAGCTAGAGGTGGTCTTTGGGTGTGAGGCTGTGACACTGCACAGGTGAGCTATCTGCAATGGGCTTGCAGACACAAGGACAACAAAAACGGGAGTACAATGGCGGAGCCTTGACGATCCATACGAGAACACGCATTCTCAGTCTGGAACCAGTTCTGCATTCATCATCTGCAGTAGCACTTCAGTTCGGTCGATGCTGTGAGTGAGCTCAACCGCATCATGGCCGAGGACAACGGCATGGTACTCATCAATACATTTTCGATCATTGGACTGCTCGTGCGTGACCTAACATGTATAAGTATCAGCAGATTTCCAGCGGTTTCCCGGCATCAGACAAAAACATCAGTGCCAACCCGAACGCAACCACAACACCACCAAACACCCGACCTTTGAACATGTCTGACTGGCACGGACCAAGCACATACGTGATCGCCAGCGCTCGCGACACGAAGTACCATGTCACGCTTCATAATGGGTTGAAAGCTGACGACACCAAAGTGATTACCTGGTATGTGGTACCGTGTCCGTTTTTTAATTTTCTTCAGGACGCTTGGGAATCAACTCACGCAAAATACTCCAGGTCCAACTTAACTAGCAAGAACAATCACTGGGACTTCGTCTTCGCCGGACACGGCGTTTCGGGCAAGGACGAATACTTGATCGTATGCCGCAACAGCGGCACATACCTGAGTTCTGCCCGTAAGCTGGCACCGCTTGCGCTTCTTGTTGATCCGCGAGGCTGACGGGAACATTCCTAGAGAATCTCAAGGATGGAGCCTGCACGGGTAACACCTTGCCTACTCGCGACAACCGCGTCCGCTAGAACCTCATCCCTACCCGTAGCGGTTACGGATAGTACTAGTACGTTACGCGACCTACAATACCTTTGCTACGTTCTGCTAATGCCGGGTCGCTAGGATTGTCCCGGCTTACGACCAGAGCATAGGGCTTGTATTAACTAGAGGTCAAACTAAGGACGAGGTTATTATTAAGACTACGGGAAGAAGGAGTAACGATAAGTCTTTCGCGTAGTACTTGCTACTTATCAATAATACGATACTTAACTACCTAGATAATAGTAAGGGGTCTTTCTAATCGCCTATACGAACGGATATAATTATGAAAGCATACTAGTATAGGGCTATATATATCTAAACGATCTAAGAGGTTTATTATAGCTACTACTTAATTTACTCCTTTAATATCTACTCTATAATAAGAAATTATATTATAGTAGTTATCTATTTTCGATAGTATAGTCTATAGTTAAAGTACCTTAGCTATAAGCTCTTTTAAATTAAGTTAATTGATTAGTAATTAAAGGATAATTAGTTAGTATTTTTAATAATAATAGATATATAGAATAGAGCTAATTTAGTAGCTTTAGTATTTAAGTATAGATATATCTCTTACTTCTAAATACTTACATAATATTACTAAGCTATTATACCTTAATTCAGCCTTAAAATAAAGCTATAGTATTATTATTATAGTCTTAATAATTATTAATACTAGCTATACTAGTATATAATTAGGATCGAATTAGTTATATAGTAAGATATTATATATTTTTTTTTTATAAGAAGTAGGTATATAGTTAACTTAGATACGCGCTTAGAATCCTATTACTATAATCCTATTAAAATGAAGCTATGTACCCTCGCGCTTTACCGAATGTAGTAGCTGCCAAGCCGGAATTCAGCTGAATTCTACGCCTCATATTAGTTAGGCTAACCTAAAACGGCCATAGGAGTAGTCGATATCAACAGGCCCCTACGGATCCTATTGGTAAGAACCTTGTTCATACCTAGGCGGTAGCGTTGCGGCTGCGCTGTAACACTAGTCTAAGCCATATATGCAAGGCGATTAGGTTGGGCCGTGTACACGCTATGCGATACAGAAGATTTGCTCTACAGCTGTTAGCTGGTTCGTCTCAAGTTTCAAGAATCGGTACTATGACGGCGTCTCTGAGTGCAGAATATGTCTCGACTTCGCATCATCATCCACCTTGAATTCATTGCATCTCGAACTTATTCGAGTCGCATTATCTTATTCTTGGCCTGCAAGCGCGCTCCCTTTGCAGCGGGCGCGGTCGGCCCACGTAGGCTCCCACTATGCAAGGGCGCATGTTGGCAAAGCCTTGCCGCTACTATCTGTGAGCGACGTTCATAGGCGCTTATCGGCTTACGGCGGTCGATGAGACTGCTTTCTCAATATTTCAATCTCCACTGTTGCATGGCTAAGAGCGTTGCGCGGAGAGCGTAGGGAAAACATAGATTTCTCGGACGAGGCGTAAGCTCATTTGCTGTGGGCCTTCCATACAGCAGCAAAGCGGCAGATTCACAAAGCCACGAAGCAGGAAAGCGGCGAATGTGACCTTCGAGATCGATTGCCTAGACCTACCGGCACGTCCATTCGGTCCTCATACCATCGCCTGGCTGGGTCTCAGCCACAGACGCCATGCAGCCTATCAAAGTACGAATCAGTGCATCTAGGTGCGAGGCTGTAGTCAGCCATGACAGCGAGTCCATCTTGCTAACAAGAGACCGAATAGTCATATCCCCATCTAGCTGTTTGCGATAGCAATGTGACACTAGCGTAACATCCGAAGCGGGCTTTTCTACATTTTGAATAAGGTCATGCGTGTGCTCAAACATCTATCCAGGCAGCTTGAACTGAAGCGTCACTTCCGCAATGTCAAAGTGCATGGCAACCCTGATTCTAAATTCGTGTACGCCACGTTCGGCTACTGAAGGCTAGAACCCTACCCACATATGCAGACTACGACGCATTTGCGGCAGACAAGGCTGTGCGCTGTACACTGAACTAGTGCAAAGCCTCGTCGAAGTCCTCTCGTGTCTACTTATGCGCAAGACTATCGTTGGACGAAAGCAAATTGTCTTTATTCGAAGATTGACCACTCAGAATATCCCTGTGAAAATCAGCAACATGGAGAGAACGGGATATCGCCGCCTGGACATCGAGCGCAACTTACGAGTTCCGCGTGACGGGCCGCATAGGCTACTATACGACACCTGGCAACCGCTCGCTCTGCTACTAATAGTTGCGTGTTTGACAGTGGTGATCTTTACTACTGAGCCAGGCGCAGCCAACGACACCATCTTCTATTGTAATGCTGACGGCAGGATAAAGATACGGGGGGATCGCACATACAAACCACTCTGGGACACTGAGCAGTTCTTCACTGTCAATGTCGCATATGGCAGCATGTCTTTCAGTGTCGCCAAGTTCATTGATGCATGCTGGGACATCATAATTGGCAGGGGTGGCCAAATGCTTGTAGCGATTATGGCATATCGGACGCTTCGTCGGTCACTCACACTCATCATGGAGACTTACGATGTCCCGCTGCCAATGGCAACAGCCATGTACTGTGGACAAATTCAGCTTACTTCCGTTTGGGAAGTGGTCTGCTGTACTCTGCGTCCTGGAAAGAAACATCTCCATGCTGGGATGCAATCACGCGTCAAGCTAAGGTTGATGGCACAGTTGTTCGCATGCGCGTACGTGTTGTCATTTCCGACCCTAGCGTCTATCACAACCGGCTATCGTGCAGGATTGACCGGCTATTTCGATTTCAAAGACGGCGAATCAAGTCAACTAAAACCGGTCACTAAGCTCACAAACCCATTGATAAGCTTGTACGATAGCGACCGGATCGGATTGCCTGACAAAATAACACACTTGTCGAAACCGCCTATGATGTCTGGTAAAGCGGACTTGGGCGCATATCTCAATATCTCCAACAGCATGAATGATCCGACTGGCGTGTTATTTGACTGTGAGTGGTAAATTGTCAACAGCTGCCAAGATGTATCACTGATAGGTATGACTGCAGACTACTATACCTGCCGCGCACTCTTGGAAGACAGCCAAAACGACAACGCGACACGGCCGAGCGATGAAGCAATCACCTTTACATGTGCCAATCATAATTGCTCATGTTCACTGCCTTTTGGTTATGAACAATCAGCTGTGATGACAAGCAGTATCGTCCTAAATGGAAAGCAGTGGGATCTACCAGCGCCACCGCTTAGTATCAGTCTTGTCGAAATAAGCCATGTGTACAAGAACCAATCTCGCCAGAACATAGCAGCCGGGTATTACTGGTCTGGTCACCTGATTGACGACGACAGTCTTGAGCATCGTGCATATATCAATGGATCAGGAAGCACAGTCCTCACCATGTACGACAATGCCGTCGAGGTCGAACCAGACTTTGTGGTAGACACAGGGGCTTGTATTGCTAACGATGCATACCAATGGGGATTTTCATCGCTACTTCTACTCTGTTTTTGTTCCTATACGCTCTTGTTCGTGGCAACACTGATCGGCCTCCAAATCGATGTTTTTCGACACAGCCGGTCAGATCGTGACCACAAACCTCAAAGCATCTATCATGACATATTATTCCTTGCAGCCGAGCTGAAATCTCTGCTTGGCGAGCGCGACGAAAACCCTTCGACCGAGGAGATGGAGCACGAGGTTGCGCAACATGGAGTCGGCCTCCGGGTGCAAGTTGAAGAGCTTCTGCCTGCTAGGGCATCTGACTGGAGACTTTCCCTGGAAGGCAAAGCGGCAAGAAAGAAGTTTGTCGAGCGTAGAATTGGATTGGAGGATGCGATACAATGGCTCATCCACCAAGGACTATCTTTTGAGCCTTTAGAGCCCATGGACCTGGAAATGCTCGAGGTAATTATTAGGCGATCGCCCCCTTGAGCAAGGTATATATCAGACGGTCAGATAAAGGGTTGCAGGATGATTTGGTCTGCTTATATAGAGTCTAGCCTACAATCGGCATTTGTGGAGAGCCGCGACAGTTCGAATAGCACATTGAGCGGACTCAACTTGATGCGACCGGTTCGCACTTCGCAGCAGAGCAAAATCACATGACTAGGCATTGTATGCGACCCTGTTCGGCGTTGGTGTCCAAGTATGATGACGATCAGGAGCATGAGAAAGCACCATGTATCGAAAGCTTCTTCCCATACCGTTCGTCCCAGTTGCACTTAGCTAGCTATGGTATAGTAGCCGCCAACGACTTATCAAGCATATGATTATGGCACCGTTACCTCACACGAAGTTTACATCGACTCTGCCGCACTACATGGCCTTGGCAACACGATCACTGCCCTGTTCTCGTAAACAGAGTTGAGCTTCTCACGATTTCGGGACCTTTTCGAACTGTAGGTCGTCGTCTGTACAGGAATAGCCACCATCCTGTGAAGGATCGGTATATCCTTGCCTCGCTGTTCATTGTCCAAACCAGGCGTCGAGTCTTCGTCCACTTCCACGATAATTCGGAATGTGGTCTGGATGTCCAAAGGCTCCAGCAAGGCGCAATGGTCTTTGAACTTGTCCAAAGCTGCCCTCATCTGTTCTTCAGCGTCCACCTACGAGTCAAACTCTTCCCCCATCATCCCGACGTCCAATCGTGACATCCGAGCTATGTCGAATATAAAGTGCTTTCGTGGCAGACCCAGAACAAAGATCGCTACGTATACCCGTCGGGCAGTCTTTCTCAGGATCGCTTGACGAGTGACTAATGCCTCGCTATTGACGAAGGCACACAGGCCAGGGTGGTGGATCTGGTTGACAGGAAGATTGTACCTTCTGGCTGAGATGAAAATAGTAAGTGCGTACACCTTGCGCTGCTGGAGAGTCTGATGTATCGCAACAGTGAAAAATTCGGTGAAAGTGTCGATAACTGTTTGTAAGTCCAGATCGGCTTTCGTCATGGCAGACTTCCCATGAGCCGGCCGGACAGAAGCGTGAATTAGTGGAGTTGTCTGGCACGAATTGCGATGGGCTGAGTGAGAACACGAAGTCACGCTGAGTCGAACCGTGGGAGTCACATGGCTGGTCGAAGAGCTGTTGCCTGGGTACTTCTACTGAACCCGTAAGAGGCTAGCTCCAGGGTTAGGGTTAGGGGTTCATTGACTGAGTTATAAGGCTAGTCTACCTTTACACCTGATCCGATACGCGACAAAATGCGAGCCCTTGTTTTCATAAGAGTATCTTCTAGAGGAGGGCACATTCTAGTATTGACGCTCCTCTTAGAGGTTCACAAAAAGAGTTCTATAATGCTAAAGTAAAAGAGGTACTCCTCTATACTAACCCTATTTCTTAGTGATTCTATTACCAAACATACTCGTCCTATATTTCTACTAGGCAGACAAGGTTATCTACTAATTAGAATAGTCCGACTTCCTTAAATAACAGTTTAACGTTAGGATAGTACTAGCTAATCTATCTACTATTAGTCCTTTTATTAAGAGACTAGCCTAGGTAATAACTAGGGTGTATATCTCCAATAATCGCTAGATACTATAACCTAAGCACTATCATGGGCAAGCCGTAGTACATACAGAAGTTCAGCTGAGATCACGTGATAGTATCACCGCTAGGGAGACCCTACCTTAGGTACCCGGAATTGTTTCCTAACCCTTAGGTTAGAATTGATAACGTACTTAGTGTAATGGGGTGTACTCGGTGTATGAACGTAGAACGAGGTGCCAAGTATTTCAGGGTAAGGAAGAAGGTCTGAGTAGCACACTGATCAAGTTGCGTTATGAACAATGACTCCACTTGTATTACTTAAGTTGAGCACGAGGCTCCTATGGAAGATGGAACCTCCACTGTCCTATATACTAAGGAGACTCGTAGAATGATCACTCTAATCACTTGTGCCTAGGTGATGCTCACCCTGCTCACTCGTGAGCGTCGTGAGTAACGCGGGTCACGTGCGTGCCCTGCTCACGGTCACGTGCAGTGACTGCTCACTGTCACGTGAGTGAGCTGCATACATCCTGTGGATGCCCTGCAGCCAATCCTGAAGCTACCGCTTCGCGGTCCGTAACAATAACGCAACTTGATTAGTATACTACTTAGAACCTTTCTTCTTTACCCTAAAACCCTTCGTATATCGTTTACGCTCGTACCGAGTATACCCTATTATATAGATATAGGACTTCCCTACAAATATATAACACCGCCTACGTACTATCCGAACTCCCCTACTATTCGAACTCCCCTACTACTCGAACTCCCCCATAGTGACGTTATAGAGTATAACCCGTAGGGCGCTTAGTACTAGCTAGCGCGTTATATACGACTCGTATACTAGGGAGTAGCGAGGAAGTAACGATTAGTCTCAGTACGAAAGTAGTAATTGCTTTAGTGTTCACTACTTTACGAGATACCTCTTTTAAATATACTACTTAGCATTCCCCTTAACACGAAGGCAAATATAATAGAGCGACTAATGAACGCGAAATCCCTAGACGTATCGCTAAGCTATGTGAAGGAATCGTTACTCACCCGTCTTACGAATAACTTCGGAATTACTGTAGAGGAAATTGACTTGAGCGAAACGTTAGCGACGTATAGTGTAGATTCGTTGAAGTCTTGGACCTACGCAACTGGATCTAGCAGACTATGAAGGCACCGTTGAGCTTTTTCCAAACCCTCGAACTAGCAAGTCCATCTAGAATCTGATCGGAAATATTGTAGAAGTTTCGGACATCATAGCGGGCCTTCGGGAAAAGGCTTGATAGATAACCTAGATGTGCGTAAGATTTGGAGAGCAGCTCCTCGCGTGGACGGTAGACTGATACAATAGTTCAGAGCTAGGAAGAGGAAGGATGTTTTTGTAGGATCCAGTGCTTTGTACAATCTCTCACTGTTATCAATTATCAGAAAGTGTTCAGTATCCATCCTGAAAGCTCAGAAATGGGGATGTTGAAGGAAATCTACGCCTCGTAGGCATGTTTGCTCGACGGTGGTCGCTCGACTCTGAAGGCAGTTGGTGATCCTCCGATGGTCTAACCAACTTCCAAAACCGCGACAGAGCGTCCACGCGCCACCAATTCGCCGCAGGGAAGTCGTCCAGAGCTTGTCCAAAACTGTCAATTGTCCTCAGCCCCATCTCGTCGCACACCGTTCTGAGTGCTTTAACCCAATGATGGAGATCTTCCGGCCGATTGCGGCTGCACTCTGAAGCGATGGCGAACAAGACCCATAGCAGAGATTGAACATTGGCTTGTTCTTTCCAAAGCGATACGAGTCGTTGAGGAGGCCGAGGAAGAACTGCCAGGGCTCTTATCAGAAGTAGTTCGTGTATGCCACGTTTCGACGACACAAACGGCGCAGCCCAAGACCAAGCGCACAGCTTGAATACTATCGCGCCGAGATCGCCGAGCGGACCGACGCAGTTGGCATTGGCAAGTACAAAGGCGTGGTGCACGCACGTCTGGTACACGAGAGTATATAGCGTGGCAAACGGCGGGAACTGGTCTAATCTGTCGCTGTTCCACAAAACTCGAAGCTCGTGCAGTGTCTTGAACATGGTGAAGTGGTCTTGCGAATTCTGTCCGAATATTGTGCCGAACGAGAGCGTGTTCTTTAGCGCGCTTTCTGAAGCTTCCTTGGCTTCGACAGGCAATGGTATGATCACCCGCTCAGCCCAACGCGCATGCACATCATGAGGGATGTACGGACGTTGTCCTGTGCAGGAGACGATCCCGAGATCTATGAACACCGTGAAAAGCCATTCATTCTCGGCTGACCTGACAGAGGGCCAGAGTCTTTGCACTGCCTGCATATGGAGACAGACTGAGTCGCGGTCGCCGTTCAGCGCACCCACCATAGCAAGGCCCGCTATTGAAACTAGAGTACTTCCATTGATGGGGTTCGCGGAGATGTGCTGGCGGAGGCGGGTCAAGGAGATCAGCTCCGACGCTTGAACATGCCGATGAGGATCTTGGTCACCCAAGAACTCCGCTCTCTTACGCGCCACCAATGAGAGGAGCGCTGCGAAAAGAGCCTCGTCTTTGCAAGAAACGTCCCAGAGAGCTTCGCCCCAGAAAAATGCCGCGTTTTCGAAGTGCGCCGAGCGTTGTGTGACTGTGACGTCTGTCATCGAGTACCAGTGGCAGAAAGCATCGAGGGTGGGAATACCTGGACACGCCACTTGTGCTAGGATGCCGAAAGGGTCGGTGATGACGTTCCCGAGCCTGTCCTGAAGCGGCTGTCTTGATTGGTACCTCATCAGAGCCTCGTGGCCAGGCTTAGTTGTTCGGCATTCGACGAACCAGGGGCCGGGTTCGGCAATGGTATTGTTACAGCCAAGGTCATCATCCGCGCCTGGGACACGCTTTCGACAAGAGGCTTGGTTGCTGTCACCTGGAGGCTGTCGTGGCTGTGGGGGTTTCGACACTTTCTGGCGACGATTCAGGGTCAGAAGGTGCCGACGAACGATTTTTCGACTCTCCGCATCCAGATTACTGGTAGTGTAGGAGATGAACACTAAAGGCGGGTTTGGCATGTTCCGACCAAGAAGAGGCTGCTTGGTGGGCGTCGATTGGACGTCTGAGCAAGTGGACATGGTCTCGGACTCTGCTCGTCCGCGGCCCCCACCTGGTACAATGCGAAAGTTCCTGAAGGATGAGAGGGAGCATAGCGGCAGGGGACTCAGACATACTGTATGAGGGAAAGTGTCGTCCTCCAGTCAAGGTTTTCCGGCATGCCGTTTAGGAAAGGGAGACCTGTTAGACCCTGAGGGAGATGCAAGATGTGGTACGCTAAACTATACCGGGTAAGTCTGGTCCCTATTGCCGCCCTTCCGTCGAACCACAAGCACTAGTGCTCCGCTACGCTATACTGTATACGGTATGTCTGTAGTTAGCGGCTGTTGATCGACAGGTGACGCCAAACTCGTGGCGCTTCTTTGTTCTCTTTCTGGGTTCCCGACGTTCACACCATACTTTTGAGAAACCATCGACACGAATACATTCATTTTCGACTCGGACTCAGCTGCGGCCGATGATACTCCTGAATCAAAACAGACTGTTAACTTATACAGTCACAGTCAAGCTCGTGCAGCCCTGAAGTTTGGATACATGAATAAGTCACCAACGCTCAATTCACATAAAGCGCGTTGACAGCCCTCGATAGATGATAGAACATGGTGCGTGCGTGCAGACATGCTCCATGTGGGTTGGTGTCAGCGATCCTACGCGTTGTTTACATTGACTTACTTGATCTGGCGTAGCGAAAGATCGGCGGGAAATAACTGACTCGAAACCTACGATCCGGTCACAGCAACTAGTCTATGCTTTGACTCCGTCACCGAAAGCCTAGTCTAATGAATTGACTATCAGATCTATGCAATAGATTAGAGGCAATGATATATATACCAGTCCAAAATCCTACAGAAGAACATCTCCACTACAACTCTCTACCGCTCCTTGTCTCCTCTGTCGAACAGAGTCAACTCCACACACACTCTAGCATACTTCATCCAGACCAAAGTCATCAGCCTCAATCAAACTTCAACAACGTCCCCATCAACCCACCCCAACAATGGCTCTCTGCATCGCATCTCTCCTGCTCGCCGTCTCCCCAGTCTTCATCGCTGGCCAAGACTTCGTCGTCGGCTCCAGCTCGTCCGGCGCTTGCATCGGCAGCTATTGCTGCGACGGCTCCCTGATCGGAGGTACCGGCAACAGCAACGATGCCAGCGACTTCACTTGCTGTCTCGGAGATCCTAACCACGGCATCATCAACGGTGTCCCTGATATGACATGCTCGGCCGGAACCGCCGTCCCGCTCACCGCTGCGACTGGGAGTGCTGCTGCTGCTGCTGCTACCGGGTCGGCAACGAGGACATCTGCTGCTTCGAACAGTGCATCGCCCACTTCCGATGACTTCTCAGACGATGATGATAATAAGGATTCCTCTTCCAACGACGCCGACTCCTCTAGCTCAGATAGCACTGCGGCTGCCACTGCCTCAGGTTCTATGAGCACTTCGACCTCGCAAGGAAGTAGTGCCTCTAGCACCCCAACTTCCTCAACTTCCGAATCGGCATCTGCCTCTTCCGAGTCTTCATCTGCTGGCGCGACCGGCAATGCCGCAGTTGGTACTTACCAACTCTCTGCTGGCCATATTGCTGTTGGAATTGTTGCTTTGGGTTACAACTTTGCCCTCTAGGTTTGTGCTGGGCAGTGCATCTCATATATATATTTCATTAATAGCAATTCATTCTGCTGCAAAGTGCCTTTTTTTTTCTTTTTCGAGCGAATGCCGTAAATGAAGAGTATTTCGTTTCTCCTACCCACAATGTCCAGATGATATCGACTCGATATCATTTAAATTAGGGTTAATTTGTATGGCAGCGTCTAGCGTTAGGGTACGAAAAGAGGTCTACTATTAGAAGACAAAAGCTTCGAGTCGAAGCCTTTGAAACTCCATACAAATTTTAGGGTTAGGGTAAGCAGCAGCGAGTCGAAGCCTTTGCTCTCTCATAGTCGAAGCCTTTGCTTTGATGTGCTTGTACCTGGACAAAACTTTGTTATCCATTTGAGGCTGTCTCTATATTGTTGCTTACGCAGTCTTAGTCGTATACATCCAACAGTAGTGTGACAATATAAACTCGACGTGTACGCCAAAGAATGTAGCCAGCAACGAAACTAGGTGTTCCCCACACTACACGCAGTCAATCCACTCTACCCAGAGTGCATTCACCATGCCCCTTTCAGCGTTAGCATGTCACGATTCTGTCGCTAGCGTGACTAGCTTGCGTCGCGCGTCGCGCGTCTCAGACACGTACTGTAACGTCCTGCTTATAGGACATCGACGTTAGAGAAGCAGCTATAGACCCTTATTTGGATTATCAGCCTGCGTATTACATAGTGGTTTGTTGTCAGTGCTTAGTCGGGGTTTAGCCACACGCAGTGACAGTGCACTTCTGATCTGAGGCCTACGAGTTCACCCTTCCGCAGGTTTGCCACCTTGCGCAAGACCTAGAAGATCACTAACTAGATCTTTGCTAGCTAGACAAATTACAAACTCCTATCTTGCTAGTTGTGTTGCTTTTAGGGCTGCCTATATACCTAGACAGCTAACGCTACATTCTCAATCCTACAAGATGTGCATACGTATGTCGAAGTGAGAAAGTGCTTTGTAAGCATTAGAAAGATGTACATAGCTTTAGCCTATACAATGCGCTAGGAGGGAGTAGGGCTACAAAAAGGGAAATGATAGCTAAAAAGCTCTATTCTAGCATGTAATAACC
>Ga0265797_10006294_pt1 | contig 16863 bp, 20 predicted proteins | sample P2T30metagenome_FD_192433 | JGI IMG/M metagenome (GOLD analysis project Ga0265797, IMG submission 192433) | Plant litter microbial communities from East Loma Ridge, Irvine, California - P2 T30 | ecosystem: Environmental > Terrestrial > Plant litter > Unclassified | place: USA: California...
TTTGTTATTATTTACATTTGCTCTTTTAAAGTTTAGGTGAAGGTGGACAGGGTAGTGCGTGATAGATGCAACGCAAAACAGTAGATATCTTGTCCTGCACGAAGCTAGATGCGGGAGCAGCCGAGGATTTTGATGAGGCGAGGCGCTAGGCAGGGGTGCTGTGCTGCGACGCTGCTGATTGGCTACCACCTCCACTGAGCCCTCAATGACCATGTGCATATACTTCGTATCTTAGGGTGTGTCGCGAGATGACAGGAAGGTGCACAGCGCTGTTCTGCTCTTGACACGTTGCACCTCGGCATTTTCTTGCAGAGTTTTCTCGCAACTGGTTCTGCTGGCCAGATGTAACAACTTCGCGAGTACCAGGATTACAGCAATTCTCGCGACTAGGACAACATGTAGCAGCTTCACGAGCATGAGCAATGCAACTCTCGCGACGATGCTGCTGGTGTCAAAACAGTTCTGCGCCTACCCAACTAATGCCGCCGCAGCACGCCGTCGCGCTTCACCACCACGAGTGTCTTCGAGACGCCACATCGTAGCGCAAACATCGTCCTCGGTAATCAGCACCGTCAGTCGCAGCCATATGTACCCAATGCGTCTGAAGTCGGCACGAGACTCTGCTTGAAACATTTTGCAGCACCGTCGCCAAACATGGCAACGTCGACCTCGCTCTCGGATACTGGCAAGCCGGTGTCATCGGTCTCAAACGCTGAATCTACGACCCTTGGAATTTGAGCACTTGTCGATGGACACGTACAAGATTAGATTGCTGAAATTCCACCTTCATGGCTGTGCGGCGCTTACGGCTTGCCATTCTGGAAGCGATGGCAGCTCAGCCACAATCAAAAGCACCTCCAGCAGCTATCACCATCGCACCTCGACTTTCCAATATTTGTCGTAGTCTCCACACATGTCATCTCCACGCCGTAGGTGATCCGGTTGTCACGCACGCACTCCTACCTGCGACGCTGGCAATGTCCTCGACGATGAATTTTCGCCACGACCCACTGCCCGATTCGCAGTCGCACATCCGTCTCTTAAAGCTTCTCAACGGCGAAGCAAATGAACAAATAGTTTGCCAGCTTACAACCTGGTCAATGCAGGACGCGCCTCCGTACTACGCGCTGTCGTACACCTGGGGAGATCCCAAAGATACCGCTCAAATCGAGATCGACGGAAGGACAGCCATAGTCACAGCGAACTGCGCATATGCCTTGCGACAAGCTTATGCCTGTACGAATAATATCTATCTCTGGATGGACGCTCTGTCGATTGATCAGTCCTCGACGCAGGAGAAAAACCACCAAGTCGCGATGATGGGCCAGATATATGAGAAGGCTGTGCATGTTCTTGCGTGCATCGGCCCACAATCGGAGGACAGCGAGTTCTTGTTCGAGATCATGGACGCAAACGAATCTCTCCTCTATCAGATCTCCGCTCACATGAGCACAAGCCTCGTCAGCGGCACTGGCGGATGGTCCTTACCAAATCCAATACCTAAGGATCGACGGCTGAGTCTGAAATGCTTCTTCATAATGAAGGAGTCGAAGCGAGAGCGCGTACTTAGAGCGTTCGTCAATTTACTGCAGCGGACATATTTCTCTCGCGTCTGGATCCTCCAAGAGCTGCACTCAGCTTCTCGCAGCTCGTTCTGCTGCGGGGACGAGCTTCGACCGTTCCGGGGTCTCACTGCGATAAGCATGCTGATAGACTACTGGATGTCGCGAGAGCCAATCAAGTGGGATCGACCGTGGATCACACGCGACTTTGTGATCACACTGTCGCGACTGCCATGGTTTCGACCACAGTGTTACACGACGAGCCTTTCACTGGAGGATCTATACTCCAGAATCTCAATGCGGCATGGATGTCTTGCACTTGCGTCTGGCACAAGAGTCCCTTGCCAGCTTTCGGACGTCATGCGCGCCATGCCACGTTTTGAATGCGCCAACTATCGAGACAGGTTGTACGGAGTCTTATCGCTCGTAGACTGGGACGAAGGAAGGGGCGGCCGCGTTCCTACCCCCGACTATGCCAAGGATGTGTTCTCCTTGGCTGTAGAGATATTGGAGATGTATCTCGATAATCCGAGACTCGCACCCGCAGACACTTCGAACCTTCACTGGGCAGACCAAGTAAGCGCAGTATTCGAAATTGAACCAAAACAACCTTCGATGAGGACCGCCATCCGCTCGCGTTGCCACAATCGTCGCGCAACCGCGGAGATCATTTCTTTAAATCATTTATACACATGGCCAGATGATTTGTATAGTTCCCAGCCTCTGGCCACGTCATCTCTGTTGTCCTCTTCCTCTTTGCGCAAGGTGCAGCCTCGCTTGATGCCAGATGATACCTGGTACGGAAAACGTCTCCTTGACCCCAGCGACGCTGAACAGCACAAGCATACGGCGGACAGACCTCTCTTCCTCCTTCGTACATCTGGGGAAGAAGTAAATAAGATTGTCGATCGAAATGGCAAAACAATCGCCAGCGTCCCCAAGACCACGCAACCACATGACATATATCTGTTCACGTGTTTCGTGTACACAGGGTGCTCGAGGCCCCCAAGTATGATAGTAAGGACACAAGTGTCAGGTTCCTATACGATTGTCGGGCCTGCTACCGGGTTGGCGGGCGAGAGAGCATATTTGTCATGGGTAGAGACCTGGGACAAGTTTCTGGTGAATTGGAGCGCCGAAGACCTGCTTCTGTACTGCTGGGCTCATGGACATGCCACGCTCATGTCGCCATCTGCTTCTTGGCTCGACTTGGATATTTGTGGGAGCCCAGGTTCATCGCATGTGATCAAAGTGTTGCATGTGGGAGCACAGGGCAGACATCAAAGAGGCAGAAGGTTGTTGTATCAAGAGAGCTACAGCGAGCGATTATATACACAACCAGATGAGTAAGCAGATGACTAACACAGTCACGTGAGGTGCAGTTCACAGTGTACCGTATGAACTGAGGTGCCAGGCTGACACAAAGCTGATTCGGAGACTACTCACACGGCACCTTCAGCATAGACACCACCATAATCCATCCTCTCGCCCCTTCTAACATCCACTTCCATCAATCTCTCAAACTCCACCGACGCCCTCCAACACCGGCGTCGGCATCGCACCCCACAGCCCCTGTATCCTCCTCGCGCTCTCCAGAAAGCGATCCTGCAACGCTTCATAGCCATCAACAACCAACCGCCCATCTCGCTTCTTGAACATGCCATCAACCACCACATGCTTAATATCGCCCACGTTCGCATGCAACATGATCGCAACCACGGGATCCGACCAGCCGAGCAGAGATGGCCAGCGTCCGTTCCAGATTAGAAGATCGGCTTTGGCGCCCGGGACGAGGACGACGATGTCTGTGCGGTGAAGTGCGACTGCGCCGTTGCGGGTTGCGAGGAGGAAGGCTTGCGTCGCGGACATGGGATTACTTGCGAGGACTGTCTCCTTCTGCACGCCTTCCCTATACAGCATGCGCCGCACGGTTTACAGCCAGAGGCGCGCTTGCGTCAGAATATCGCTCGAGAACGCAAAGTGCGTGTCGATGCCCAGTGATGCCTGGTCTTGGATGAGATGGCTGTTGGGGTGGTCGTGGCTGTAGTGCATCTCGCTTTTTGGGGTGATGGAAATGTAGTGGTTTGTTTGGCGGAGCAAGTCGGTGTCAGACGCGCTCATGTAGCTTGCATGTGCGAAGATTAGGGGCACGCGGGATTGGTTGAAGAAGGCGAGGCGTTGGAGCACGGAGGGGAAGTTGGGGCCGCCGTAGACGCCGCCGTTGGCGTGGGTGGTTAGTAGACAGAAGTTGTATGAGCTGGGGGAGGTTAGACGGCATAGCGTGTTCCTGAGAAATTTACTGACCTCGCTAGCTGGATGATGTCTCTGCTCCGTCTTTCTGCTTGCGCGGTCGTCCCGCTAAATGCATCGTACGCGAGTCCTAGCTGTACTCGCGGGCCGATACCAGTTTCGTTCGTTGGCATACTCCTGACGCTCCCACAGTGTCGTTCCACGTAAAGTTGCTATACTCGGAAAGCTGGTACGCGAAGACACCTCTAGTCTCTCAATCATTCCCTTCAAGCCAGCCGATGCGTGCTCAGCCGTCCACGTGTGGCTCGCATAGTCCACAACGGTAGTCCCTCCGCAATTATGCCAAATGAACTGGCAAGATGCGTTGTGCCATGCATTTTATTTTGGCCTCAAGGGCCTAGCGGTCATAACAATGACTTCTGCGCCGTCACCCACAGACCATGCATCAACACACCGCCATTGCAACACGGCCCCCGTTCTAACGGCACGCCGCCGCATTGCACCGCCCTGCTACCCTTGACGTTGATTAGTATCACAGCCACCACACAAGTAACGTACAGGGCAGAGAGGCACGGATCAACATCTCTCAACTAGTGAGTAGGGTCGGCTCTAACCCTATACAAGTATATACTATACAGTACAGTATACCGTATATGTAATGGGCTGAAGCCTTAATTGGTGTTCCTTGGCCCGTGGCCTTCGATGGAATCTTCGGCGCCCTTCGGCGCATTGACAAGAACTTCGGAGAATCCTTATGAACTCCGTCAAAGCTTCTCAAAGCACAAGAAGTTACGTATATTAAATACGTCGTGCTCTCAGATAGCTTTCTTCTCTATTAAACACATCACTGTCTACCTTGCACATATGGTCAATCCGTCGCACCCTTACAGTATACGATAGGGATGTAAGGCTACTCTTAATAGAATACTGCCCCTTGATTCGTATTCTTGCCCCACTTTCCTATGTGCACAGGGGATATCGTGTACTTTACCTACGGTTGTGAGCTAGCTTGCTTTTATAGTATATGTCAGCCTGGCACATCAGTTTATATGGTACACTGTGAACTGCACCTCACGTGACTCTGTTAGTCACCAGCTTACTCATCTGGTTGTGTATATACTCGCTCGCTGTAGCTCTCTCAATACAACAACCTTCTGCCTCTTTCTTGTCTGCCCTGTGCTCCCACATCCAACAGAAGGTAAGCGGCCAGTCCATCAAAGTCGAACTAAAGCTAACATGATCAAGAAAGTCCATCAGGCAGAGCGTGCGGTGTGAGGCGACACTACTGGATGGCCGGCATTCGTTCGAGGGCAAGCGCAAGAAATGCAGCGTGTCTGAAATCGGTGTCAGCGTCAGACTCATAAGTATTCCATTATTCACATTATCTTTTCAGTGTACGCTCAAACAAGTTCAATCACAGCGTCCTCTTTCTCCAAGCTAAGTCGCAAGACATCTAACGACACCCGAAGTCTCGCAAAGTCAGGTGCGTAGCTGCGGTGTCGGCAGCACATAGCTAAGTAAAATGCATCATGCGCTTTCAGATGATCAGCAATTAGAACCAGAATCTCGCTGGGAAGGCGATACAAGAAAGACACTAGGCAGTTCGTGGAATGCGCTGCGAGAGCCCGGTGCCACAAAAGGTAGTTGCGCCACCATCCAGGCACCGCGTGCATGGAGAACGGCTGAGTATGCTGGTGCGGAATCTGTGGTAGCTTGTAGTGGTATAAGTTAGTCTTCGGTAGAATGCGCTCGTTTCGCGCGTATTGTGTTTCGTCCTCGATGTAGAGATGCATGGTTGGTGGCGAGGAAGATAGTAAGTTGCTGAGACTTAAACATGATGACAAGATCTTTCATCTTAAACTTCGCGTTGGATGAGTCGATACAAAACTTTTTGGCCGTGATCGGAGTACAATGTTGTGGTAGCAGTTTGCGCCGCGGCTCTACCACCTAGCTTACCAAAATTGCTCCTTCTCAGACTCACGACATCGCAATCGCATCAGCACAGGACTGCATCACAGTCTCTCCGGGCTCTGGCCCTGATCCTTCAGCGCTTTCCCTTCCCTTCAAGGTCTTTTTACCTGAATATTAGAAGTCTTGCGGCCCATCACATGGAGCGCCTGCAGCAGTACCTGGGTCAAAGGAGTTTGCCGGTATGCACATGCGCAAGATCCGGCTTGAAAGATGGGAGCGCTCACAGCGCTTCTATTCATGGCTCCGCGGCTTAGAGGCTATCGTCTCGTTGCTCAGTCACCAGCATCAATCACCAGAATGGCTCTGGGAAAGACCAAATTTGCCGGTGGAAAAACGAAGCATACACGCAGAGCATCCGCACGCGAATTACTGATCCAGAGTCTGCATTGTGCTCTACGGCCTTCGTCGCTCTACGGCCTTCGTCGCTCTACGGCCTTCGTCGCTCTACGGCCTTCGTCGCTCTCTTCTCTTCTTGCGCGCTGGTCGGAATCCGTCCCACGAAGTGCCAGGTGCGAAGAAAGTCTTCGAACTGCTGATGATGTTGCGAGTTGTGGTCGAAAACTTCGAAGTTCTATTCTGTCTCTTCCGAGCGAGTCACGCTCTGATCTTTGCGCGAGTCAAGAATCGCAAAAATAGAAACCCATCTTGCCGTTGGTGCCGTAGCGGCCCGTAGGTCGCCGACAATGTGGGGACACGAAGTACACTGCGGAAATATGGCATGATCAGGACAAACTCACTGCATCATTCAGTCGGCGACGAGGCTTAGGCATCCCTCGCTAACATCCAATCATGTCCACAGAAATGTAGGCGTCCTAATGTCGACTTCCGGTATGCGTGACGAAATGGATCTGGCTAGGATTTCAGCCCCATGGAGTGGACCGCAACCACAGTCTCAGCCCCATGGAGTGGATCGCAACCACAACCTCAGCCCATGAACTGCATCGCAACCACATTCTCAGCTTCACGAAGGAGCAACTGCACTGCGCCTCTGTAGGCCCCCGAAGCTATAGTTTCGAAGGGAATGGATGAACTCAGCCTCGAGGTGGAGACAGTCAGTCTGCATAGCTTAGGAGGACGACACAGGTGGTATATAAGGGACATGGCAAAGCACCAGATATCAGGAACAACCAGCAAGACTTCCATCGACAATATTTAATCCAATCCACACTCAAACACGTCAACATCACAACCCTATTCCATACAATCAATATGCATCTCTCAACCCTCCTCTTCACCCTCTCCGCGGCATCTACCGCCGTCGCCGTCTGCCCCGGCTACAACTGGGCCGTGGGCTCCATGCAAACGCAATCTGATGGCTCCAACACATGGACCGTCTACGACGACAAGTGCAAGGCTACCGACAAAGTCACGTCCAAGGGCAACGGATTCAATGTGTGTACAGCTGGGACGTTTGGCTGCGACGGGTCCTCGCCACCACTCATCAACAAGTACACGAGGGCGAAAAACAACTTGATGTACGTCGATTCTGTTTGGTGGTATGCGTAGGAGCTAACATTGATGCGAAGATACGATTGTCGCCCAGATGCAAGGGCAGGCAAGTGTGGCGGTGATGCGATTGCTGTCTGTGTAAGTCTTGTTTCCGACCCCCATTGTTCACAGAGTAGAATAGTCTAACGCAACACCACAGTGCCGCAACGACGGTAACAAACTCCCATACAACGTTGAAAACACATACGACGTGACCGACATCCGAGGACAAAACAACGCCAGGCCATCGTAAGTCACATCTTCTCTCCGCTTTTGCAATCCCCTCAGCTCACGCACATACAGCTGCAAAGCCGCCGACGACTGCGACTCTTACTGCAAGAAGACCACCGCCGACAACCCGACAGTGCAAACCAATGGCCTGATGCGCACCTGCAACACCGGCGTGTGTCAATGCAGCGCCTCGCCCGGCCCCATCGTCGCCGAAATGATCATGGGCATCGGAGAAACCACATGCGTGGCCTGGGACGCGGGGATCGCCGGCGGAATGAAGGTGCTGCAGTTCGTGGTGCCGTATACAGGCGGGGCGGCCGCGGGCGCGAAGGGATTGTTCAAGGCGGCGGGCAAGGTGTTTAAGTACGGGTCGAAGAACTGCGTGGGTGTGTGCAAGGGTCACGAGTACACGGTGGTGGACCCCATGGATATTAAGACGCAGTTGGGGTTGTTGGACTGTGGGGTTGCGGAGAAGAGGGAGGCGGGTGAGATGATCTGGGTTGCGTAGTGTTTGAGATGGGAGTTCGGTGAGGGATGGGAGTGCGGTCAGACATGGGATGGGATCGGATGAGTCAATTGTATTCGGTGTAACGTTAACTTACTTTCACTTAGAGTAGTTAGAAGACTTCTTTAATTAAGTTCTACTTTTCCTTACTATACCGTATTCCACCAGCACCTCGGTCAAGAAGGCTTGGCAAAGCTCTTTTCTTAATAACTCCTCCAATATTAGACCTTTTTAAGATGTTTTTGAAAATCCTAATAGCATTTGCATAGCGCTTTCTATATGTTTGAAAATTGCCTGATTGGGCCTAGTACTACCAAAGTTATCAGCTAGCAAAGATAAGGCTGTCGCGTAAGCTTTAACCCCTGTTTTAGGTAAGTTACTAACGTGGTTCACCATCGAGTCGGCACCCCCACCGAGTTGGCAGCTTCCAAAACACACCAAAATCGCTGCTTTAAGCACCCCTGTTATCTCTAGAACTACTTAACAGATTTCTCTAAAATTTCTACTGTAGAGCTGCACCTATATCCCTATTATTATTCTAGAATTATTAAGCTCTAGCTTACGTAATACTGTAGCTATTAAGCTAGATCTGTTTTTTAGCCTCTACCTTCTGTGAGGGTTGGCTCGCTAGTGCTTCCTGCTTGGGCCTATCGCCGGAAGCAAGCGATGCTTGGCGCTTGGCAGTGAGAGTACAGTCACGTTTGCCCTTTGCACCTATTGCCTCTGCGTCTTAGATTCTTATCAATTCATCTAAGTTTACTTACAAGGCTCTGAACCGTGACAGATGCAGACGCTATAGCTTCAATAAGACAATATGTGCAGCAGCGTCAGCGAGTGCTAAAACCTAGTCACCCTAATCTTAAGTTATGTTTAGCAGCCTTAGAAGAGTAGGAGTCTAAGGAAGGGGGGGCTAAGTAAGTAGACTTATCTCTTGTGTACGCTTAAATAGAGAGATACTCCTTAAAAAAGCGAAATGCACGACTTAGCTAGCAACTTGCAACAAAGTGTAATTTGGTCTTGCATGTGAAGCGCATAGCATTGCATTAGACCTGTTTTACACATAGGAGTGCTTCAAGATTACGAGCTAGCTTACTTACAGCTAGTCGATCTTGGTACTCTACGATTGGCTGAGACTAGCAAGGATATCCTAGCTCAACAGGGGTTCTGCAGAAACGTCGCTTGCGTAAGGGTGAGGGCGGTTTTGCAAAGTACTGTACATATTCTGTATGCCTCGACTGTCAAGGCTTTCGGCAGCGAATCTTGGATCATATGGGAATCGAATCGATAGTAGTGTCAAAAAGGTAGCGTGAACGAACGAACACGTCATAGGGACGTAAATTTCGTGTGAGTAGCACGCGGTGCGACACGAGGAAGTTTACTTAATGCCGCACAGTTATCACTTGACCATGCCATGTTTTCCCCTTTTGGTACCTAGATGTTGAAGACAACGCCTTTGTCAAAGAACGCAGCAAGGGTTTTTACGTTCTCACGCGCGCACCAGACGCAACCACCCTTGCCTCAGCTCCTTTGTACTTAACCTCTTGAACAGTCTAGCTAAAAAATGTGGCAAGCAACTGCAGACACGTTTTCGACTGTAGAGGGAGGGCAAATGGGTATGTTCACGTGATACCATCGATGGCGGAGAGCACGGTTTCCCCGTCCTGCTCCTATCATCTGCCACCAGCTTAAGTACTGACCACACCACAGCACCAACCCATCCCAACCATCTTTCGCCTCTGGCACTGCTACCTCGGACCCCTCATCGCCCTCAACGCAATCCACACCCTCGCCCATGCACCCATGTTTCAACTTCACTAACCTAACATTCACGCCCCCATACACACCCTCTTCATAAATCATATACAACCGGCTCGCGTCCGCGTACTTGTGCTTCGCGGTTATCGAAGAGACACTATCGTACCTTTGCCGGAGCTACTGGCCTTTGTTGCTCAAAGACTCGCACGCCGCAATGTTCAGTCGAAAGTCTCGACGGAGACGTCCCTGCATTTCGACTTTGCTAACAAGTTGACGTTTCGCTGTCATAAAGTGAGCAAGATGAAGCTGCTGAAGAGCAACGGAAGATGCACCTTTTTCTCGTCGCTCAGACCGCTGGCGCTAGCTTTATTCATTCCTCCCTCTGTCTCTTGCTCGTCGGACATGGACTCGCAGGTCTTGTCGGGGCATACGACGGCGGCAGATGTGGTGCATCGCTCATGACGTTTCCAACACCCAGCACACTCTCTTCCGTTCCTGGGTCTGTATTCTTCGAGCTTCTCGACAACGGACTGCGTCTTCGCGGTAGAGCCTCCATTGACTTCCCTTTCCGCATCAGAATCGCGGCTTTGATCTTGTCCAGCCGTGAAGTTACGGCAAAATCAAGAATGTTGCGCATGTACTTGCGCAAGTTCGTGAGCTGCGTGTCGCCATCCATAGGGTCAAGGAATGCTTGGGCGATCTTCTTCATGCAGTACTGTATTGATGACCCATCCGCCGGGTTGATCTGTCGCCAGTGGACAAACAAAATAGCGGTCAGCGTGTCGCAAGTGATGGAGAAGTGACATGTGTCCACGTCAGAAGGTGTGCAGCCGGCGGAGGCATAGAACTCATAAAGGTAGCGGACTATGGTTGCCCCATCGCGTGCGCCTTGTAAAGACGCATGGTAGTGGGTCTCGCTGCCTGACTGGCTCTTCCACTGGCAGGTGAGGAAGGGAAAATGGAGCTTGCCTGAGAGCGGGGTCTTCGCCAACGTGCGCTCCTCGTCCAGCATCAACGCTGGCTTGACGTCGGCCAGCTCGGCGGCCTGCGAAGTGATGTATGCGATGACAGTATCCGGGCGCGGCTGCGTCAGCTTCCCAACGTCGGCGGTGACCGTCACGTCTGGTGCCAGAGGCAAGTAGGCACGATTCAGATTCACTTCAGGGACTGAGTGTATCTTCTCTTCCCCGTCCTCAGCCTCGCCCTCAAAGAGCAGGTCAGCGCAGAGCAGATCAATAGCGGCCTTCTCGCCCATTCCCCGCGCCCGCGGTTGCTTCTTCGCAATCCTCGCTGCTGACGGTGTGGTTGCTTCCCGCGCTGCCTTGACTACCTCGGAAATGTGCGTTTGCAGGGCAGGAGGGATTGTGTCCTTGCCGTTGGTGGTGATACCGTATGCATTGAGGCGCGTTTCGGGGTCGATTTTGGCGGCCATGGCCCGCGTGGGCGACGAGTCTTGAGACCCTGATGGGGTTGTCATCGAGGTGTCAGAGGGGAGGGACGGCCAGCTGGCGGTGTGCGAAGACTGCGAGAGCTCCCAGCACCGCAGGTTCTCATGGGTGAGAGCTAATTGAGACGAATTGGGCACCTGAGGGCGAGGGGAGAAGTTGGCTGAGGGAGCGGGCGGAGACGAGCATGAGACGGGGTTTGGGGGTTGAAGACGCTTCTGGGCGGATGTACGGCCAGCGTGTAGGTCTTCAGATCGCGCGCGTTTCAGTGGCATGAATGATGAATTGATAGAGCGGTATGAGAGATGTATGATGTGTGATGCCGTGGGCGGCACTGTGGGCGGATGCGAGGCTGTTGTTTTGATCATGGCGCGCAGGCAGCAGTAGTGCAGTCACTAGCCGCGCCGGTAACACCCACCCCGCAGGGATCGGCGCTGACAGGCTTAGATGCGGATCAGCCCACACTTACTACTGTCGCGCCCTTTTGGGATACCGATCAGGCGGTGCCTCCGGAGACCCGTCGGGCCAGCCTCGGCTCACGTGTGGCCCCGTATATATGCCCCAAGTAGGGCCTCATTCGAGTCCCTTACGGATTCGTCTTACTTCAATACTACTCAGTCTACTCATCCTTTGACTCCTACCTGCGAATCCCTTACACCACCCTAATTGGGGGCCGATTCACGTGGCATCATATACTAGGCCTCATTCGTCCCCTCATATAGTGAGACGCTTGGCGGTATCGTGCAGCCCTGCATCGCCGGCTCTCCCCAAACAATCCAAGCACAACTATCAGCTCTCCAGGTCACCACCTACCATGTTGTCGCAGCATCCTCGCGACATACTGCGGCTTTGCATTTCCAAATTCAGCGCATCGTACGTGCTGGCCGGGTCGCTGTAGTGGCTTGGCATGCCCGTGGGCGCGATTGTGTTGCTTGGTCAACCATCCACCCTCAACGCTGCGGCATTTGGGCAACGAAACCTCTTACACGCCCAACGACAAGACGGCCATGCCGTACGCTCGCCCTCCCGCCCCGCCGCCCTTACTGCCCAAGCTATCGCGACGCCACCACATCCTCTTCCGCCACCCGGGCTACGACGATAGCAACAACGTCCTCTTCAAACTTTATGCCTTCGACGCGGCAACGGACGGCACCCACAACGGCGAGGAAAGGGCTTCTCAGCGGCCCGGACCGTAAGGTCTCTATGCGCAATTCGCACTCGATGGCTGCGCGATAGTCGCAGGCATCGAGACCAACCCGAAAAAGGAGCGTAAGCCCCTGCACTCGTACTATCACCATCACCCCAGCGATGGCAACCGCCGCAAGATGGCTCGGAGACTTTCGCTACCCCTCAGAAGACGTACCAGTCGTTGATCACTTTCGACACTGGGGCTACACCATCTACCGCACAAGCTACGGGCCGTCGTCGGACCAGCAATGGGAGGAACTCCTCAAATCGATGCGATCCCAAGCCTACAACAAGATCCTGAAATTAGCGGAAGCAACCGAAGACGACCCCAACTTCCAAAAGATCTGGTCCCTCTTCCAACTGGACGCACGCTCAGATCCTGTCCTGAGTGGCCTCGACATGGACCAACTTCGCCTGCTATATAGGACTGGCGAAGGAGGTCTTCCCATCAATGCAGATCTCCGCTCACACCGGGTATTTCTTGTGGCCGATGACGAGATACTGTCTGATTCCACCGTTTCCACGGTCAAATGCGTGGAAACAGACTATGAAGCCGCGAACCATGTTGGCCATTGGCGCGCTCCACAGCGGTATTTCGGCTGGATGCCAATGGGAGCCAGAGACGCGGTGGGGTTATGGAAGCATCTGCAGGATCGCAGGCTGGAGCGTATTGCTCCTGCAACGATTGGTGGGAGTCACTTGGTGGTCTGGGAGGATGTGTTGTATTGATGTGCGCCGCACGTGAAAGGACATCGAGGAGAAGATCAATTTCGGTTGGATTTGTGTGAGAATTTAGAATTGCAGCTGTCTAATTTACTCGGGGCATATTGTGAGCAGCAACGCTGGTCGCACAAGACTCGCGCAAGGTTCAAAGTGAACGGCAGAAGTGGCCCTGCGGACGCTAATATGCGGCGTAGTTGACAGCAGGCCTCCCACTCCTTCGGACCGTATCAAATCGCTCACTCGCTCGCTCGCCTTACAGATCTCCCAGGCTACCACGTACTCCAATCACGACAGGATCAAGAACTTGTCCTTAAGATCTTACGGACTCCCACGCAGACCAACTTTAGGGAAGAGCGCAAGCAATCAAATATCCGCGCCCTACAACAATCCCAGCTCAAATGGGGCTTCCACCAATACCCCGACTGGAGGGTGCCGCTAAATGGCACGAATCACTCCGCTACGACTCAGACACCATAGAGCCCGTAGACGACTTTCGAAACTGGGGATTCACCATCTACCGTACAGCCTGTGGACCACCATCGACCGAAGAGCAATGGCAGCAACTCCTCGAAAAGATCAAAGCCCAGGCATACGCCCGCGACTCTAAGACTGTGTGAAACCACTGTAGATGATGCCGCAGTGCAGCGGCTTTGGTCTCGCTTCCGTCTTGACGCGCGCTCGGATCCTGCGGCGCTGGAGGGCCTGAGCATGGAACAAGTTCGACTGCTGTATAGGAACGGCGATGGGGGCGTTGCGATGAATACTGATTTACGGTCTCATCGAGTTTTCCTATTCGCGGACACGGAGGTTCTTTCGAATGCTGATGCCTTCTTTGTCAAGTGTGTTGAGGCAGACTATGAGGCTACGGACTACGTTCCAAAATTCGTACGGTCGCGAGGGGGTTTGATGGACGAGCAATACTATTTTGGCTGGATGCCGATGAAAGTAGCAGAGGTAGTGGCATTGTGGAAGGAACTGGAGTGCAATGAGCTGGAGGACCTGGCTCCTCACAAGATTGAGGGGTGTAGCCTGGTGAGCCCGGAGATCTGGGAAAGCGTGGCATTCTAGTCTGGCAACTTGTTGTTGTGAGAGTTGCGGACGGTTGTCTTGGTCAAACCCTTCGTAGAGTAGTTGGCTAATTTCATGGTTGGTCAACGTTTCGACTGTCACGGTTTGCACCCATTTGCTCACTGACTGGCCTGTGGTGAGTGCGACCACATCACTTCAATTGCGGTGCGATGGAAATACCGGACTAGATGATCGAAATCGCCGTTTGAACACGGGTACGACTAACCATCTTGGAAACTCAAACAATCGTGTCGTTTTGAGATCTGTGATGGTTGCTCTCTGAAGTCTGCGAACATGTCAAAGCGCGCCTTGGCTCTCCCGGAATCTCCGATGAACTTTTGGTAGACGCGACCACCACCAACACCGCAAAAGACGCAATGGCACACCCACGATCACTAATAGCTCCTCTGAGCAGACTGACAACATCCTCAATCGCCGCCGCGAGACCACATCCCCCCGCACTCGCCTCACTACCGCTCCAATCGATACGACATGCGACCACCAAAGCGCAGCCCAAGAAGAAGAAGAAAGCCCGCAACACGTTCCTCCAATACGACCTCCGCAAAGCCGAGCAGTTCTCCCTGATAGACGCCATGCAGTACGCCTCACCTCACTTTCCCTCCCACACGCACGACTAACAAATCCACAGCTACATCCGCGCCTTCGAAGTCGGGCGCAACCCATCCGCGTCCAAGTACGAAATGCACATCCGCCTGCGCACCCTCAAGAACGGCCCCGTGATCCGCAACCGCCTGCGCCTACCCCATCCCGTCAAGACAGACATACGCATCTGCGTCATCGCCGCGCCCGACTCAAAAGCCGCAGCCGAGGCACGCGCCGCGGGCGCCGTGCTCGTAGGCGAGGACGACGTCTTCGCGCAGATCAAGGAAGGCGTCATCGACTTTGACAGGTGCCTGTGCCACGCCGATAGCCTGCAGGCGCTCAACAAGGCGGGGCTGGGACGGCAGCTGGGTCCCAAGGGCTTGATGCCGAGTACGAAGACGGGCACGGTGGTGACGAATGTGGGCGCGAGTGTGAGGAATATGGTGGGTGCGAGTGAGTTTAGGGAGAGGCTGGGTGTGATTCGCATGGCGGTCGGGCAGTTGGGGTATAATCCTGAGGAGCTGTCACAGAATATCAAGGCGTTTATGGATTTGGTGAAAAGGGATATTGGGCAGTTGGGGGATAAGATTAGCAAGGATATACATGAGGTGGTGAGTTATGGCGCTCTTGGAGGTGCATTAGGATGATCAATGCTAATGGGTGGACAGGTTCTGAGCTCGACGAATGCTCCGGGCTTCACGCTGAATGGCGACTTTAGGGGCCCGAACTCGATTGCGCCAAAGGAACTCGCTGGGCCGTTGTAGATATCTTGGAGAGCCAGGACTGTATGAAGCAATGTACCATATCAAACGCCATCGCTATCCCACTGTCATGATAACATTATGTCGCTTTCAGCGATTTGAGCTCCCTAACCGCTTCCCCCTCTTCTCCCATATCCGCATAGATTCTCATAACCTTCATCACCCTGCCGCTCCCAGCCGACCCTGCGCTCTTCGCCTGCTTCAACGCCGTACTCAGATCCAGCAGTAACGTACTCCGCACCTTCGCCATCCTTGGTGCCTGAGCCACCACAAACGGATGTCCACCCAGCCCTTTCTCCAGCTGCAGAATAAGCCTGTACTGCACGACATTCCTCCGCAACTTCGCAATCGAAACGCCATAACTCGCATCCTCCTCGTCTTCATCATCCTCCTCCTCCTCCTCCTCATCATCCTCATCATCCTCCTCCTCCTCACTATCCTCCACATCATTCTTCTCCACCCCAATCTCCAACCCAACCTCCAACTCCCTAACCCGCTGCCCATAATCCACCATCCGTCTCCCAACCCCAATCCTGACCCTAACATCCCTCCTCTCATCCAGCAACGCACCAACCTCCTCTTCCCTCGCCCTAACACCCTCCCTCAGCCCCTCCACCTCCTTGCGAAACCCCAGCAAACCCACCCTCACTTCCTCGACCTTTTCCTCCCCGCCATGCAAACTATTCCCCAAGTTCAAAAAGTCCTGGTAGTTGGAGTTCACGAGGTCGAGGAGTTCCTTTGAAAGGAGTTGCGAGCGCGTGCGCAGGTCTGTGCGTAGGTCTTCGAGGGTTTGGTGCCGGTTCGAGAGCGTGGAGAGGTATGTTGAGGGGCTGAAGTTTGGGGCGAGGAAGTCGGTGCGGCGGAGGGGGGCGGGGTAGGGGAGTGTGGAGTCTTCGGAGTCGGAGGTTGGGGGTGAGGGGGAGGTGGTTGTGGAGTGGGAGTCTCCGAGCTGGGGGGTTGTTAGTTGCGCGAGGGGGTGGTGGGTGTGGGTACGTACGTAGAATTGACTCATGGTGCCATTGAGCGAGTGTGTTGTATGTTGTTGACGCGACAGGTGTATCGTGTTTGTGGTTCGAATAAGCTACTATCGATAAGGCTTGCAGCTCGACGTCGTTGGAAAACGAACCGAGGGATTCGGAATGACGCTGACAACGCGATGATTAGTTTACCCCTCCGTGGGGCGCGCGATGCTGCTTCGAAGCTGCTTCTGCTGGATCCGTCCTGAACATAAACACCTCGGTTCTGCGAACTGGACTTCTCTACACAGCTTGAAGTAGAATTGCTAGACGATGCCACCTCTCCCACCGCCCGAG
>Ga0265797_10006295_pt1 | contig 16862 bp, 17 predicted proteins | sample P2T30metagenome_FD_192433 | JGI IMG/M metagenome (GOLD analysis project Ga0265797, IMG submission 192433) | Plant litter microbial communities from East Loma Ridge, Irvine, California - P2 T30 | ecosystem: Environmental > Terrestrial > Plant litter > Unclassified | place: USA: California...
CGGCGTTGTGGTTGGGGCTCGAGAGATTGCAACGGCTGCGCTTTGCCTAAAGCGGATCGGATGTAACCGCATTGAAACCATTGGGTAGGAGCTCGTGCCAGGGTGGGCAGGGGTGGGGGACATGGTCAGAGGCCGCGCAATTCACGGTTGCTTGTTGTGTTTCGAGTCGGCCAGACGGTGGCAAAAGAAGAGCTTTGGATGCGCGGACATGGAGCGAAGGTGCCGCATTGCCGTTTGGTGAGCGGTTACCAGCAAACACTAAAAGGTCCGTCGACAATGGACAGAGACGTTGACGAGCAACGGATTGCTGCGGGCAGTCTAGCGGATGGTCGTCTCCTAGGGTGACGGAGCGGCGATCCAAACGCCATAGGCTGTTTGCATGTGGTGCATGTGCTGTGCATGGAGCTTATCAGGGCAGGCAGCGCGTTCAGAGCTTGAAATTGGGAGCAGCGCGCTCGGCATGTGAAGCTAAGATTTACAAGCAGCGGGAGAGAAGGGATCATGGATGGGGGAGCATGGCGAAGAAATGGTAGCCCTCGCCTGTCAAACCACACTGTGGCACTCCGCACGCGCGGGACAGGCCCTGGGTGGTGCAGTCATGGCGACACATTATGCGGGTAGCCACGAGCGTGAGCGCGACCGCGAGCACGAACAAGTGCGCTCGTCGACGACTTGCCCAGCTGTCCGTTGGCGGCAGGACAATCAGCAGCCAGGGCAGGGCAGCAGCTTTCACTGAGCGAGCTTGCTTGCTTGCTTGCTTGATCGATGATGGTGGGCACGCTCTGGCCGCCTATGATCTCCACCCGGCCCTACTAGCGTAATTAGCGCCTGCCTGGCCTGGCACCACCGCGCTCCCCTTTTCTCGCGCCGCACCCCATTTGAATGCCTTTCTGCCCTTCCTCCCTCAGTCTTCACCCACATTCGCTCGCTACAGACGAACGCGCCTTCTCCATTGCGCCTCTGGGACTACTCCGTTTAATACTGCCTGCTTTACTTGTTAATTCTTCCTCTCGCTCCAGCATCTTTCCACCACGACCAAACAGCCCGCCGAACCCACGCAACTGAAACCGAGCGAGTAGTCTTAATATCCCAGGTCCGTGTTGCCCAGTCCACATTTCTCAATCGCCTCTCTCGACGCGTCCGCTGACTTTTCCTCCCAGTTACCAACCCACGCCAACTACACAAAATGCCTTCCATGATGAAGATCGCCCTCCCTGCCCTGGCTGCTGCCAGCGGTGCCTACGGTACGCTCTACGAGACTCCATTGACTGCCTCGTTGCTTGCTAACAAGTCCGCCAGCTGCTTGCAGTACGTCTGCCACCATGACCATCCAGAACGCCGGTGACGCCAGCGCCATCGCCTCGTGCTCCACCTTCTCTGGTAACATCGCCATCGCGACTGGCACCACCGACGACATCTCCCTCAACGGCGTCAAGAAGATCGACGGCAACCTCGTTGCCACCGACAACTCCGACATGAAGCAGATCAGCGCCAGCGACCTCGAGGAGCTCGACGGAGAGATGCAGCTCGATGGCCTCACCCGTCTCTACGCTGTCAACTTCCCCAAGCTCAAGAGCGTCGACTCCATCAAGTGGAACGCTCTGCCCAACCTCCAGGAGATCGGCTTCACCGCCGAGGTCACCAAGGCCAACAAGGTCGACATCCAGAACACCGCTCTTCGCTCGCTCAAGGGCATCAACATCGAGGAGGTCGACACTGTTTTCATCGCCAACAACGGTTACATTGATGAGATCTCTATGCAGCTTGGCAACGTCTCGACCTCGCTGACTCTTGCCGACAACAACGAGGCCGTCAAGGTCGACCTACCCAACCTCATCTGGGCTAGCAACCTGACCTTCCGATTCTGTGCTTCAGTTTCAGTCCCCTCCCTCGAGCGCTTGAACGGCTCTCTCGGTCTCTACAACAACGGTTTCGAGTCATTCGCTGCTCCTAACCTTACTTCCGTCGGCGAGGCTGTTGCCCTTGTCGCCAACGAGAACCTGTCCAACGTCTCTTTCCCCATGCTCGGCAAGATCTCTGGCAACCTCCAGATCGCCAACAACTCCAAGCTCATCGAGGTGGATGGCTTCCCCGCTCTTAAGAGCATCGGCGGAGCTTTCGACATGAGCGGTAACTTCACTGAGTAAGTCTTGTTTGAATCGACTGTGTCGTGCAATTTACTGACCCTTTGTAGCGTCTCTACCCCCAAGCTCAACAGCGTTTCGGGTGCCTTCAACCTCCAGTCCACCGACAACGTCACTGAGACTTGCGCTACCTACAAGCCCCTGAAGGAGAAGAAGCTCATTGAGGGTGGCTACAAGTGCGAGGGCAAGCTCATCGACCCCGCTGGTGAGGGCCACAAGGGCACCAAGCAGGGTGGCTCCGACGACTCCACTGGCGCCGCCTCGACTCTCAGCGCCGCCACTGGTGCTCTCAGCCTTGCTGCCATGGCCGCTGTTCTCCTTTTCTAAAAAGCTCATGACGCTGGCGTTCCTTAATTGCATAGACTACCCCTACCATCTGACTTTCTTTGATAGCGTATAGCATCAAGCGAACAAGCGCTGACGTTGGAGTTCAGCATCTGAGGACTGAAGGGCTTCTGGGGACGGTTTCATGGTTCAGCATGTAACAATTGTATGTATCACTTGGCTACGAGGGTCGAGCAGACTGTTAATCCGCAGTACACTTAAGTCTGCTCCGCGACATGGAGTGCAGAATTGCAGAAGGAGTTGCTTTATTTGGGATAGTGGCATGCAGTCTTTCTCTTGAACCTTGCTCGTATTCTTTGTGATGTGTGTCCAAGTTTTGGTGCTTCGATGTTTGCCAGTTATTGTAAACTTTTGTCTACTAAAAAAAAGACTTCCTTCAACCCTCACAACAGATCAGTAGCACTGAAACATGGCCATGTCTCATATGTGACCGAGATGTTATCTTGAACGTTGTAGTCCCTTCGCCGTGATCGCCGTCTAAATATGAGTGTTTGATAGGAACACTCTAGACTCCCGGACACTCCATACAGACCTCACATCAGTTTCACCTTTGTCGAGGTCTCGACGAACCCGCAATGGCTGGCGGCTCTGCTCTGGCGGTCAAAGTCACGCATGCGAGAAGGACAGTCCCATAAAGGCTCAAATCAAGGCTTGTCATGGCGAGTAGCTGCTTTCCAGGCGTCCCGAGGCGTATCACATGCGTGGTAAGACGGAAAGCGGGCTCTAACGTGCGGGCCGCAGTGGCTAAGTTCGTATAACAGATGACGTGGGTAAACAAATGGGCCTCTTTTGTAAATATCACAGACTGCCCAAGGCCAATCACGCTGCAATGATCCCATGTACCGGCGGCCTGTATAATGCAGCCTCGCTCTTGACAACCGCGGCGCAATAGATGTTGATGTTACCGATCCATGTTTTCACGTGCGCATTTTAGGATGCAGGTGGTGTCGCGCATTGGACGCAAGACAACTTGCCAGAGTACACCAAGCAGTAATAGTGGCCAGAGAAGCATTGTTGCCGGCTCACCAAGTCTTTCGGCGAATTATGAAAGAATCACAGACTACTTTATTTCCGAAGCGTCGTCATCAGCGGCACTATCGCGATTGATCTGCACTTAGCGTCATTTGCATGCTCGTCGCGCTCAACGGTAATCTGTACTGAACGAGTTGCTCCTGTAACGCAATTGCGCCTCTCCTTCACCCCATCGCTGCTTTCCTGCTCTGTACCACCGTGCAGCCAGTCAGGACCCTGCTTTCACTAGTCATTACTGTCTGTCGCTTCCGCTCTTGCTAGCCCGCCTTCGCTGCGACGTCACCCGCAACATTTAGTTCCCACCCTAAACGTCGCGCGCCCCGGCGCTCCCAACCGCCAAACTGGAGAGGCCACAGTCGCAATCGCCGCCGCTTCATTCACAGAGGGAAACCAGTAATACGGACAGCGTCCGAGCGCGTAGCTCATCGATACGCATATCTCAGGCTAGAGGGGAAGAGGTGGAGAAAGAACACGCGGGACCATTCCGACTCAACATGCTTGCAGGAAAAGGATACTCGTGGAAGGCCGCTAAAGCACGGCTGCCACCATCACGGCAGGTCATACACACAGTGCGGAACCCAAGGTTTCTGGTGTCAGTCGGTCTGGTTGCCGCGATTTTGCTGCTATGGCGGTCAATGGGGTCCGCAGCACAAGAGGTGCAGAGGTATGTCACACGATTCGTATTTACAGAGCTCCAGCAGAGGCCTCGTCATGATTCGCATCGTGCTGATGCTAATCTTCTCATACCAGATTCTACTGCTTCGGCCCCTCAAAACCTCCAATGCACATGACAGCGAACGAGAACGAAGACTGGCATGCGCATCTAAACACACCTGTGATATTCAACCACCACAAGCCAGTAGAGGTCAATTCCACCGATATTGAGCATGTAGACCTAAACAAGATCACATCGACCGTTGATGCAGCGAAGAACAAGGAGCGCGTCCTGATCCTTACTCCGCTTCGCGATGCCTCATACTACCTTGCGAAACACTTCGACCTCCTCACCTCGCTCACTTATCCCCACGAGCTGATCGATTTGGCTTTTTTGGTCGGCGATTCGACCGACGATACTATGGCTGCGTTGGCAAAGGAGCTGGAGAGAGTGCAAAACAACCCTGAAGTTGCTTTCAGGTCGACGATGATCATTGAGAAGGACTTTGGTGTCACACTCTCGCAAAGTGTCGAGGACAGACATAGCTTCGAAGCACAAGGCCCGCGGAGAAAGGCACTAGGTAAAGCCAGGAACTACCTGCTATACACTGCGTTGAAACCAGAGCACAGCTGGGTTTACTGGAGGGATGTGGACATTGTCGATAGTCCGTCCAAGATCATCGAGGACTTCGTGGCACATGACCGGGATGTCCTTGTCCCTAGTATGTGTTGCAATACCATCTTGGGGCGCTAGCGCTAACAATACACAGATATCTGGTTCCACCGCTACAAGGAGGAGAACGGCAAGATGGTCGATATCGAAGGGCGCTGTAGGTTTTCCATAACTTAGCACTACGGTCTTCACTAACGGGATTCAGTCGATTACAATTCCTGGCAGGAATCTCCCGAAGGTCTCAAACTCGCTTCCACCCTCAACAAAGATGTAGTCCTTGCAGAAGGTATCACTCTCTTCATCTCCCTCCCCACTATTTCCATTCGTTAATTCATCTTTATAGGCTATAAACAATACCCCACGAACCGCAAGTACATGGCCAAGATGGGCGATTGGCGCGCCGACAAGGATGAAGAAATACCCCTAGACGGCATCGGTGGCGTTAACATCATTGTAAAAGCAGACGTGCACCGTTCTGGCATAAACTTCCCAAGCTACGCATTTGAAAACCAGGCCGAGACAGAAGGGTTTGCGAAGATGGCTAAGAGAGCAGGCTATGGCGTTTATGGGTTACCGAATTATGTCGTATGGCATATCGATACCGATGAAAAACCTGGCAATGCTTAGTTGGGAGAGGAGAGTGAGGTAGGACAAGTGAAGGAGAGTATATACCTTGGAGTCGGGCGCACCTCGCATTAGAAACATGGTTTAGTTGCAGGCGAATCTTGGAGTCTCTTTTAGATGGGTGGATATGTAATACTTTGTACGAGTATGAGTATAGAGACCGCGGCGCAGCTGCCCTTAGACGATACGATAACGATCTCCTGTTTGCAACCATACAAGGTTCCATCCCCTGACATTGTCGTATAAACAAGCCAGCGTGTAGGTCGCGTTAAAGACAAGATACATTGATGTGATGGAATCATGGTGGACGCACAGTATTACGTGGGCTCCGTATCTTATGGTGGTTGATTCCAGGTGCATAGTATAGGCTTCTAGTATATCACCCTCCTTGAACCATACCGTTGTACACGTCTTCCCCCTCAAGCATATCTGAATCGTGACAGACGTGCCACTTCCTTCAACTTCTCGTCCCTTGCCATATTCTATGTCTCCAAGCACACCAATCATAAAGTCGAACACCCCGATAGTTCTTCAAACGCTAATAACCAAAGCACGCGCACTCAACCGAACGACAACAGTAGGAGTGGATCCTAGTGATCGTAAATGCCAGAGTGAAACTTGCGCTCGTCGTAGAACTTGGCAGTGATCTTCCTGCCTCTGAATTCCCATCCTTCATCGAAGCGGTTGACGGCGTTGAGGGCACTGAGAACTGACTGGAAGTGGATATAAACTACGCCGTCCTGGTTGTTCTCGTCTAATTGAACATGCTCAACTGGACCAAACTGGTTCTGTTAGCATGTGTACCTTCGTAACTTTGGAATGGAATTTACCTTGTTGCTGAACGCTTCACCCATGTCTTGTCGGATACCACCGTCGTTGCGTTCGGCATTGGCATCCCAGTCGACACCGTCCACACAGCCCCAAGTGACCACAACAGCGGACTCCGCACCAAACTTGCCAGGCTCGTCTTTCTGAGTGCGCATACCACCACTGACATCCCAGACCTGTTGTGACTTGACCTTGCCGTTTTCGTCGTCGAGAGTGCTTGCACCCTGTGGAACCTTGCGTTTTTTCACTTCTAGATGGGTAATAACACCATCGTTGTTCTTTCCGAGACCTTGGCCCTTCTTATAACCCATTTTGGCCATCATTGCTTCCGCCTTGCTAATCTTAGCGCGCTTGGCAGGGCGTTCTTCGCGGGATGGCTCGTTGTCTGCGTCTTCCATTTGAACGTCGGAGCGCTCGAACCGGACTGGTGGTGCAGATATAGTCGCATTTGCATAGCGTACCGGTGGTGCAGAGATAGTCGCACCTTGATAGCTCGGCGGAGGTGGGGGCGGAGGGTTATCGTCGGTGACTGATGGAGGCGGAGGCGGTACGACATCAGGCTGTTGCTGGGATAGGCGCATGCGACGGGCATAAGCGTCTTCTCCCAACAGGTCAGACGAGGGAATTGCAGAGCTATCTTCGTAAGATGCAGGCGGGGCGAAAGACGGTTTGGTAAACGTAGCAGGTATTGGGCTCGAAGAAGACGCTGAATGGGAACCGTTGGTCTCCTCACTGTCGTCACGAGACTTGTACTGGGCGGCAGCTCCCCGTAAGAAAGCTGTGAAGCCTTCCTTCTTGCGCCGGTAGCCGCCACTGGCCTTGTATGCTCGAAGGTTGGAGTACCGCTCGGGTTTGTGGGGAGCTTGAGGGTTCCACTGTCCGAATATCTTGTTGAACTTCTTCTGCTCTTTCTTCCTTTGCTTCTCCTCATAATTGCGGATCCTCTTTTCTTCCATAATCGACAAGTCGTCCTCTACGGTGCTGCGATAATAGTCGATGCCATGCTGCTGGTTGTTGGCCGGACCAGAACCCGAAGAAGAGAGGGGTGCAGCTACAGGCATGGTGGCCTTCTTGATGGTTGGGCCAGCTTTCTTGGCCTGGGGACGCTTGATATTGTGTGGGTTATGGAAAGCTACACAATCACATGAGTGATGCTTCAGGACAATGGTACGGAGCAGTTCAGATAGATACCAGGTGCTTTCTTCTGTTGCTCGGCCTTGGCCTGTTCCTCTGTATATTTGACAGGCGCAGCGGAGATGGTAGCCGAAGCATACGGATTTGGAAGGCCTTTCTGGGCGTAGGGGTTTGGAAGACCATAGGGGTTGGGCAGGCCTTGCGCCTTCTGCGGCTGCTGAGACGCCATGCTAATATCGATGTGCGCGCAGGCGCGACTTGGGGTAATGCGAATGTGGCTGCCCACGTCACTAGGTGGATGGCGGCGGGGGAAGCTAGAGTGCAGAAAAATGGCTAGATTAGTAACTGTTTTGTGGATGCACAGTACATGGAGCAGAGGCGGCGGTTGAGGTTTGTGGTTGTGGTCGTAAGGCTGTTGTGAGGGTGGTGGAGTGGCAGGCGCAATGTCAAAGGCCCGCCAAGCACCCCAGCCCGCGTGTCGGCGTCGGTTCCCCACGCTAAGGCGTTAGCCGCATTACGTGTGCATACATGCAGGAACGCCCATTGCTATCCTGTCATACCAAATCCTTATCCTTGATAAGTCATTTCCATATCTCTTGATACATCTGAGCAGGCTCCGGTGTCCGCATTAGACCTTAGATTTTCCTTGCGCGTCATAGAAGCATCAAGGTACCATGGCCCTGAACCCCAGCGTTATAAGTGTCCATCTAATTGCAACCGCCAGATCCCCTATCTAGTAATCATCATGTCTCCAACCACTTTAGAACACGCCTTCTCCAAGGACTCGACATCGACCGCTGTCATCGTCCCCGGCAGCCCTGCCTTGACTGTCACGTACAAGAAGCTTGCCACCGACGTGAAGGCTTTCCAACAACAATTGGCAAAGGTCGGCGTTTCTGCCGAGGCAGCTGTGTCCATCGCACTGCCCAACACGTATGAGTTCATCGTGTCCTTCATCGCTGCATCATGGCAGAGAGCTATCGCAGCGCCACTGAACCCGGCATACAAGCAATCCGAGTTCGAGTTCTACATCGACGACCTGAGCTCAGCAATTGCTCTGGTACCAAAGGGTGCATTTGCGCAAGATGCGGCAGCTGTCCGCGCAGCAAGGAAATACAATGCCGCCATCGCCGAATGCTACTACAATGGCAGTGAGGTCGTCCTGGATGTGAAGGAGGCTGGAAAGCTTGCGGGTAAAACCGCGCCCGTCCAGTCTGCGCAGCCCGACGATGTCGCTCTCGTGCTGCACACGAGCGGTACTACTGGACGACCCAAGGCTGTACCCCTGACGCATCGCAATTTGTTGCGCACCATGAAGAACATCCAGGGAACCTATGAGTTAACACCCAACGATCGTACCATGCTGGTTATGCCTCTCTTTCACGTGCACGGTTTGCTCGCTGGGTTCCTGGCTCCCTTGGCGTCGGGAGGCTCAGTCATTGTGCCGCCCAAGTTCTCCGCCTCCGAGTTCTGGAAAGACTTCAATGAGCACAAGGCAAACTGGTATACCGCCGTCCCTACCATTCACCAGATTCTGCTGAAGAGTCCCCTTCCGAGCCCAATGCCCAAAATCCGCTTTATCCGATCTTGTTCCAGTCCCCTTTCGCCCAAAACGTTCCACGAACTTGAGAAGGCGTTCGGGGCCCCAGTGTTGGAGGCATACGCCATGACAGAGGCTGCGCATCAGATGACTAGTAATCCTCTTCCTCCCAACCAACGTAAGCCCGGCAGTGTGGGACTTGGCCAGGGTGTCGAAGTCAAGATCCTTGACGATGCTGGCAAGGAGGTACCACAAGGAAGAGAGGCAGAGATTTGTATCCGTGGTGAAAACGTCACCAAGGGATATCTCAATAACCCAGCTGCCAACGCCTCATCTTTCACCAAAGACGGTTTCTTCCGTACCGGAGATCAGGGCAAGCAGGATGCTGAAGGATATGTCATCATTACTGGTCGCATCAAGGAGCTGATCAACAAAGGTGGTGAGAAAATTAGCCCGATCGAACTGGACAACGTCATTGCACAGAATCCCGCAGTGTCTGAAGCCGTGAGCTTCGCCATCGAAGACGAGATGTATGGCCAAGATGTTGGTCTTGCGGTCGTGGTCAAAGAGGGCCATGCGCTGACTGCGGGAGAGCTGAAGACATGGCTGACGGACCGCGTTGCTAAATTTAAGCTACCGAAAAAGGTATGTCGACGTCCAATCGAACCCAGCGGTGTGATACATAATCTAACAAATGGCAGATCTTCTTCACCGATATCATGTACGTCAACAACAACAACAACAACAACAACAACGCAGATGAAACATGCACTGACTACGCACTTACAGGCCCAAGACCGCAACAGGAAAGATCCAGCGACGCCTTGTTGCCGAAGCGATGCTCAAGCAAGAACAGCCCAAGGCCAAACTATAGACACTTTACTAGAACTATTCCAAATTGCCATGTGCCATACAATTATACCATTCCGGGACAACCGACAGTCTCTTGGCCTAGATGTAACATACTTGTTCGACATCTCGTCGCGTGGATAGATTGGACAGAGCGATGTCAGATTTCCCCTCTATGTCTTTCGCCCCTCTCCAAAATTGCGTGAATCTGTCAACCTTACTCAAACTATCTTTCACGGTGCGGGGGCGGTGCGCGTGTATTGTTCCCAATAAGATAGCGTGTTCGCGAGGCCGACTGGGACTGGACTTCGCCTCTCTCGCCGCTGCGGATCTCATCCATAACCCTTCAAACTCAACAATGTAAGATCCTTGGATACACAAATCTCATTCTGACTCTACAGAGCAATGATGCGGCTGGTGAGTGTTCAATAGTATAGGCGCGACGTGTTAGGCGGCGTCTGTCAACGCAGATAAATAGGCTGAGTCCACAGCACCTTTCCGACACAAATGCTGTGTTTCTTCGTTTTTGTTTGCTTTCCCATCTGCGGAATACTTTTAAACGACTCAACCGCTTTGAAGCAGGCTGTACTGCCCCTATCTTGATTCGTACTTTTCCCGATGTTTACTTTTCAACCGCCTGTCTGCACTACTCACGTCGCCCTCTAACTTTTCATCTGACCACTCCGGAGACTACTGTTTTCCTCCTGGACCACAGGATGTCCACTAGATCTCCTTTTCGTCCCATCGATAAGCCCTGCATGTAAGGCTCGATTTGGCAGGTTGCTGGCATCATCCCTGCCCGTCATGTCTCAGGTTATACATCTAGGGACTGGCACTATGCGACCCACCCAGCAATCAAAGAGTACACAAAACTCGACAGCCAGCCATATTCCCTTGGTCAGCACTTCAACGAGTCGCTCCCCAACAGTCACTACCGATACTCCAACAATAGCAGACCTAATATCTCCTAATATGCCTTCCGTCGATACAGCTTCCAGCGCCCCCTCAACACCACGCTCGTCTCAATCGTCGTTGAATGATCAATACAACACATCGCCATCTTCCACCTCATCACCACTGAGACCTCAAAGATCGAGCCTAAAGCCCAGTCTTAAATCTTCCGAATCGGTGACTATGATCTCTAATAGAAGATCGTCACCACCGGCGGTGCGGTTCGCGGAGCCAGATCCTCTGCCAAAGCCACAGACCTGGCCAAGAGCAAGACCGAAGACTATTCAGCTACCAGAACCTTTGGTCAACAAGATACCGAATCCTCTCACAAAGGCTCAATATCATCATATACCATCGTTTACAAGTCCAACTGCGACCTTGATGGAACAGATCGATAACTTCCAAGCGTGGGGAACACCAATATCGCCAACTCCCAAACGCCCAGTCTCTCTTCCCGTACGTTCAGCTGGATCGCTTAAGGTTGTTAGGAAAAGAGTAAGCAGTCTCAAAGCCAGATCGACTTCTTGTCAAGAGCCCGATTCAAGATGGGAAGGAATTCCACTACCAGCCCATTTTACACCGCCAAACGTAGGCTTGAAGTCACGAGTGGCTTCCTACCAGTCTACCAAGTCCACCAAGTCCATCAGGTCTACCAGGTCTACCAAGTCCACCAACCTACGTATCTCCACTCAGTCGGCTCCAGTGGTCTTAGAGCCTTTGGTGTCCTCGCCGCCAGGTCAATACAACCCTCTAGACCACTACATACCTTGCCTATATCCTTCATGTACCTTGCATTATACGCCTGCTCGTACGGGATCGAATTACTACCTCCCTCAGAGCCCGTATAACATGTCCCGTCTTCACGGCTACTGCCCACGCCATGCCAACCAAGATTTGAATCAGGCCAACGTATCGTGCAAGCGCGAGTACGAGAATCTACGTCAGAGCGCCGGGCGGAAGACCCTGGGCGTCATAGCTGCAGAGTTTGAAATACTGAAAGAGGGCTTCAGACGAGAACGCCGACACAAGGATGCCGCACTAGTACAAGAGCAAAAGCAAAGAGTGTTGGGTGTCCGTCCGATATCCCTAAATCAGAAAAGTAATGGGACAAAAGGAAAACCAGGAGCCCAAGAAGATGCATGGGATTGGCGCTATACACTCCGTCCTTGCACATCTTCACACTGCAAAGCCTACTACACACCTTATTCGAACCATTACACCTACTACCGTACACCGATTTCTGGCTTTCTTCCACAGGAGACTCTTTGCTCTGCTTGCGCGAAGACCGAGCTTGAAGGCTTTGTTGAGAAGATCAAAGAGAAATGGGGGAGTAGGTGTGGGTGGGATCATAAGGAATGGCACGACTGGTACGCCAATGCTTGTAATGATCGTACTATGGAGCAAGAATATTGGATCAAGGCACAAGAAAAATGCGTTAGAGAGAGGGGACCTCCAAAATGGGTTGGCAGATTGAGGGATAGTGCTGTAGTGGAGGAGGATGCTATCGAACTGAAGAGAGAGAGGAAGAGCCTGATGAGGAAGTGGTTTGGGAGCATGTCTGCGTAACGTGATATCTTGTCAGTAGGGTATAATGATAACCGGGCTTGAGTTTGGATCGAGGCGTAGTTCATAAGCATGCCAATTGGCATTATGTTCCCCCAGAATTTACATAAGAATAGTACCGTAGTCATACATCCAGGGATATCTCTGCCTTGTCTTGGCACCAATACGCACTCTATTGCAGTAGATTAGAGGAACGACCTGAAAGCGATGTGCAACTATGAACGTGTAATGATGGTATGTTGTTCGATTTGAATCAAGTCGAGTCAGTTGGCTGAGGGTCTTGACATCTAGTGCGGGTCGCGAAGATACTTGGGTTGGCCAGTCGCCTAACCTCATGCTCGGCAGATGCACACAAATGTTGGCAATAGACATTATACGTATCGCCCAACATCATACTCTCCAAAGGGAGGATACGTCGCATACTCCGACAGATTCCCTTGCCATAGATATGAAACATGGTTCCGAGCAGTTCATGTCCTCCCCTGCACTATTCTTTGAGTGGCTTGGAACACATCCTTCTCAGCTCTTATTTCACTCCCAATGCATAGGTCAGAGGTGATCCATATCCTCGTCGACCAGAAGTACATGCATCAGCTGCCAGAATCCTCCCAAAGGAAATTACCCCATCATAGCTCAATACTTTCACATATTCTCTCCAGCTATTACGACAACAGATACGTCAGTACTTGTTTGCGACTGGTTTATGAAGCTTCAGAGATGGTACTGGATAGTTTTGGGATGTTCTCTATGAGAAGGTACGCAAGTACAACCAGTGGGTGCGTTGATGCTGGTATAGGTGAGAGAGAATATTAACCGAATTCGAGTCAGGAGTCCCAAGACAGTTGTGAGGCTTGTGGAGATATTGAAGAAACAAGAGCTTTCGATTGAGTAATTTACGACATGTTACGTAGGTCTGGAACAACCTGATGAGCGAGTGTCTCTTCCAGATTGTTCGATCGCTAGATTTGGTCTTCGGCTCAGTGTACAAGCCAAGGCTTCCCAATAATATCCACCGTGTTCTGGCGAGAAGAGTAGGAGATGATTTCGGTCTATGACCAGCACATATACTTAGTGAAAAGCAAAGTAACTGTGTTTCTAAACTGCGAAGCAGCCGTGGGTATCTCAATAGTACAGAAAGCTCGTCAATCGTAGGTACAATACTGTTTTGATAACAAAAGACGAAAGCTTACAAACTTAACCTATAGTCTCTTACAAATCTAAACCAGAAGCGCATCCGTATCGCAGTTTTCGACCTGCTTTTGCCCCATAAATCGTATAAAAGGATACCGAGACACTTTTCTGGGCCACTCAACGTGGTGCCTCAAATGACATGGTACATTCCAATATATCCCTTCGATCCAGCCCAGCACCGCAGTCGGGGCATGTACACCCTGAAAGTCGACTCTTTCAAGATAAAGAATTGGTGTAAGGATAGCTTGGATCGCGATGAAGTGAGCCAGGAGAATTTGTGCAACGCTGTTATTGGGATCTATGAAGGCTTGAAACTCATCATGGGTCCAGTGGGATGGCGTGTTGTAGAGCATGACGAAGGTGGTGTATGTCTCTACCGGACTGTCATATGCATGACTGACTGTGCATACTAGTATTTCCCAATATGAAAGCTCCCAGTCCGACATGCTTAGAGCCTTGATGAGGTTGAGAGATAACGCGGCCATGTTGAGATCTTCGTGGTTAACGCAAGTCAGCGGCGACGTCCCGACGCGCATTCGCATTGTGTGGAGGTGGCCATCGTCACGGAATGCCTATATATCGTCAGTATGAGCTTCGGAACCATTCAATACGAGTGTATTTACACTGAAGATTGAGTCATCTCTCAACGACGTCTCGTCGCCTCCAATTAGATTGCACCCACGGACCATCGTGAGGAATTCTGCCATACCATCCTGTAAGTGGCTTGATTGGAAAGCAAGTGCTAGGGCTGCGGCCATTCTTGCATCTCGTTCGCAACTGGTCTTTGGAGGTGCCGAGAGGGCTTCATTGAGAGACTTCATAGCTAAGATTCTATGCTGTATGGCCTGTTCGGCTACACCGGAATGCGTAACAGCATCCAAGTGCGACGCGGCTAGCGCTAGGATCGAGTGCATGAGGTACTCATACTGAAATATTCAGCACTTCGGTTACCTCTTGGAGGTGTGGAGGAAAGTACATACCCTGTGTGCAAAGCCAGGAATCGCTGTGATCCAGATCTTGTCGGCTCCAACAGGGAGGTGCGGGTAGGCTGTAATGAGAAAATGATGGAACAAACGCATATCCGCCATAGACTTCGATTGTTAGGTGTTGTGATGTTGAATGTAAGCCCAAGAATACACTCACGAAAATACCCAACGCTGATCGCGGGTTGCCTACTTCCTGAGCCTGTGGCGATGGTCGAGGTCGCTGCATCGCTTGAATGATGTTTGCTGGATACTCGCACTGCAATCCCGCCTTGATACAATGGCTGCATTCAGGGTGCCTTTCGTTGCATTTGATCCTTCTGTGCTAGTGTCAGAACGTATGTACACACACATACATACACCTGCGCTTGATCTTCTCCAAAAGTACCTCTTCTTGCAGTTGAAACAACCACGGCGTGACTTGGTATGTCCCTTCCTTGGAATTGGTTTGCGAGGCAGTGGCGGCGCACCCCCATTTCCGCCGTCCGACAAAGTTGGCGAGTCACTTGAAGAGCTTTCGACCACACCACCGCGATCTTGAGGCGACGACATTAACAATAAAGATACCAGAGGTACAAGAAAGATTTAGCATGTGCAATTCGCGGGTACGCTTCCCCTGTAGCAGTATATATTCTGCTGTGCTATGCAATAGCCCCTAGATATGAACTACGAGATCTGGGGGCTTAGACTGTGAGCGTGAAGCGACCCCGCGGATGGGGGTGGTTCATGTTAATCAGGGGACGCCAGGTGTACGGCTGAGCCCTAGCTGGCTTGCAGCACTATACTGTAAAACAAACAGCTCCGACTAATAGGATTACGATCTCGCTTAAGAGCTCGATGACCGAGGCCTCCAAAAGGATCTAGCATGCTAGGGCTCCAGATGTCTCCGGTTACTAGCCCGCTCACCGGTATGCAACCATACCGTTGGATGGCTTTGAGGGCTGTGTTACTCTCATGCGTTAACCTGCTGAGCATCTGTGATATGCAACCACTGCGGGCATACTTGCGAGCGCAAATCATAAATCGACAGACAACTTCGCCTTGATGGCCTCCAGGCCATCCCGGTTGCGTCGAGATGGCGTCGCAGGACCACCACTAGAATGCGACAACATATAAATATGGCTTTCACTGTTGCCTGTAGATGTTTGACAGACTATTTTTGCATCACGAGATGGGGACAAGCATTACAAGAGAGATCTGCGCTGATAGGTTGGCTTCTTGCTGTCGGCGTCCAAAAGACCGGTTATTGGAAGGGCCCAGAAGATTGCATGGTGTCGCCTTGACTCACCAAGCAAACGTGTACCAGGATACCTATTAACAATAGTTGGAGCTGCATGCAACTATCTCTGAGAGGTGATGTAACGCAGTGGCCACGGTAGTCGAAGAGGCGGACTGAGAGTCCGTGGGAGACCAATAGAATGGTATCGATCAACCGAGGCAGGAAGGTTTCGCGTAATCTTGTTGTCTGTAGCATGCGAGGCGTACCAGGCACAAATGATGTTCAGGCAGCGAATATGCCAAAGGAAACGCTGGCTGGCCTTAAGCTAATCGCACAGCGGACAGTGGAATGCCAAGGCGCTATCAAAGCGACCATATTGGCGGCCGTCGTTCCAGGTTTCTCCCGAGTGCCGTCCCCGCCGTGCTCCTCTTCTTACATGGTTCCCCTTTACGAGGTTGGTCCACCGCACAAAGTTTTGCGTTATCCACATTCATGGTGAAGCATGGCGGTCCTCGAAATCACCCAACTGCGTCTCAGGAAGGTGGCGGCAGACGATCCAGCACTGATACAAAGCCTGTCATCCGTCCGAGAAAAGCTGCGTACAAATTCACAGTTCTACAATTGCGTCAAGGACCCCGCTTTGATCTACATTCTAGGCATATGGCCAAATTTGGATGCGCACCAAAAATTCCTGGATTCTCCAGCTCGAGACGAGGTTCTTGGCCCCCAAGAAGACATGCTTCAATTCTGTTGGACTATGCACGTGGAATTAGATGGCATGCACACACTTCCTCTAGAGGCCCCGATACTGGCAATAGAAAGGCTTATTTTTAAGAAAGAATGCATGGAGTCTGTCGAGAAGGTCGTCGCCAGATATACGCAACAGCTTCAAAGAATGAATTCGTTCAAAACGGTATACGGCTGGCGATGTGATGCCGCACAAGAAACGCACGAAGCCCTCGTGTTCACTGGACATGGGAATGCACAAATTCACAGCACCTTCGCAGCAAAGGGAATTGATGACAACAATACCGCCATGTTGAACGAACAATTCGAAACTGTGCAAATCATACTTGGTAGAAATTTGGAGCGGAAAGATATTGGAATTTAACACTTCGAGATGGATGTCTTT
>Ga0265797_10006296_pt1 | contig 16853 bp, 10 predicted proteins | sample P2T30metagenome_FD_192433 | JGI IMG/M metagenome (GOLD analysis project Ga0265797, IMG submission 192433) | Plant litter microbial communities from East Loma Ridge, Irvine, California - P2 T30 | ecosystem: Environmental > Terrestrial > Plant litter > Unclassified | place: USA: California...
GGGAATGTTGTCCAAAGCGTGGGAGGAGTGGCGCGGATTGCGGCCGCAGAGCGTCAAATTCTACGGTAACGGGGTGGGCGGTGCAAGCCGCGCACGGCGGGCCTTGCCAATGGGAGAGTTGCATCCACGCGAACGGCCGTGGTCATTGCGCTATGATTGACCCATCCATACGAGGAGGGCAGTGCATGCGCAGGATGCTGATGGGGTTGGCGATGGTGACGGTCTGTTGCGGCGCGGCGGCAGCGCCGGATGCGAACTTGCTGGCAAAGGCGGAGGCGCGCAAGGCGCCCGCGCTGGCGCTGCTGGAAAAGCTCGTGAATATCGATTCGGGCACATTCAGCGCCAAGGGCCTGGACGACGTTGGCGCCATCGCTGCGGCGGAACTGAAGGGGCTGGGCTTTGCCGTCGAGACGGTGCCCGCCACGCCGGCGCTCAGCAAGAACATCGTCGCCACGCTGGACGGCAAGGGGCGCGGCCGTATCCTGCTGGTGGCGCACATGGACACGGTGTTCGGCGACGGCACGGCAAAGGCGCATCCGTTCCGCAGCGACGGGAAACGGGCCTACGGCCCCGGCATCATGGACGACAAGGGCGGCATCGTCATCGGCATCGAGGCGCTGCGGGTGCTGCGCGAACAGGGCTTCAATGACTTCAAACGCGTCGCGGTGCTGCTCAATACCAACGAGGAAACGGGCTCGCACGGCTCGCGCGCGCTGATCGAGCGTCTGTCGAAGGCGCACGATATCGTCTTCAACCTGGAGCCGGGCAGGCCGGCCGACGGCCTGGTCGTGTCGCGCAAGGGCAGTGGCGATATCGAGCTGACGGTGAAAGGCAAGGCTTCCCACGCCGGTGTGGCGCCGAAGCAGGGCGTCAACGCGGCGCTGGAAGCGTCGCACCAGCTGGTGCAGCTGTCGCAGCTGGGCGACGACGCGAAAGGCACGACTGTCAACTGGACCGTCATCAAGGGCGGTGAACGCAGCAACGTGATTCCGGACCAGGCGACGGCGCAGGCGGATGTGCGCGTGGTGCAGCCGGAAGAATTCGACCGCGTCGAGAAGGACATGCGCCGCATCGCGGCAAAGCAGCTCGTGCCTGATGCAAAGGTGGAGATCGCGTTGAAACGCAGCTTCCCGCCGATGCCGCCCAGCCCCGTAACGGACGCGGTGGCGCGCGCGGCGTCGGACATCTATGCGGAACTGGGCCGCAAGCTGACCCTGGAAAGCTCCGGCGGCGCGGCCGATTCCTCCATCGTGTTCGCGGCAGGGGTGCCGACGATCGACGGCCTGGGCATCGTCGGCGGCGGCATCCATACGGCAGACGAGTACGCGGAGGTGGACAGCATCGCTCCCCGCATTTACTTGCTGGCGCGGCTGATCCAGCAGTTCGGCCGCGGGGCACAGCTGAACGTTCAGCTGCCCCGGTAAGTGGAGTACGACCAGGGCGAGACCACCAGCGGCACGTGGTAGTTCTGGTCCGTGTGGGCGATGCCGAAGGCGATCGTGACGACGTCGATGAAGCGCGGGGTGGGCAGCTCGACGCCGGCCTGCGCGAAGTAGTCGCCGGCGTGGAAGGCCAGTTCGTACTGGCCCGCGTGCAGCGCGTCGCCTTCCAGCAGCGGCGTGGCGCAGCGGCCGTCGGCATTCGTCACGTCGGTTTTCAGCAGCTGACGGCTGCCCGCCAGGATGGCATACAGGTGGATGGTGACGCCGGCGCCGGGGCGGCCGTTGGCGGTGTCGAGAACGTGCGTGGTGAGTTTTCCCATATCGATTCCAGTGACAGTCGTATGCGTCGGATCATATACTGTTGTGAGCTGGACAATATAACGTTGTGCTGATGGAGACAGGGCGAAAAAATGATGACCAGGTTTGCGTATTCGGGTGTGTTGTTGCTGTCCATGACGGCGCCGGTGCTGGCTGCAACCACGTTTGCCGCGCCGGCCGTGCCGACCGTGGCGCACGTCGAGGGCGGTGCCATCGAAGGCACGATCAGCGACGGCGTGCGTGCCTTCAAGGGCGTGCCGTTTGCCGCGCCGCCTGTCGGCACGCTGCGCTGGAAACCGCCGCAGCCCGTCCAGCCGTGGAGCGGCGTCCGCGCCGCGCGCGAGTTCGGTAACCGCGCGATGCAGCTGCCGCTGTTTGCCGACATGGTGTTCCGCTCGCCCGGTGTCAGTGAGGATTGCCTGTACCTGAACGTCTGGACGCCGCTGGCGCCGACGCAGAAAAAGCTGCCGGTACTCGTCTACTTCCACGGCGGCGGCCTGGCGGCGGGCGACGGCTCCGAGCCCCGTTACGATGGCGCCGCGATGGCGCGGCAGGGCATCGTCGCGCTGACGGTGAATTACCGCCTGGGCGTGTTCGGCTTTCTTGCCCATCCGGAGCTGAGCGCCGAAGGACCGATGCGCGCCTCCGGCAATTACGGCCTGATGGACCAGGCGGCGGCGCTGCGCTGGGTGCAGCGCAATATCGCGGCGTTCGGCGGCGATCCGTCGCAGGTGACGATCGCCGGCGAATCGGCTGGTTCGTATTCCGTCAGCGCGCAGATGATCAACCCGCAGGCGCGCGGCCTGTTCGCGCGGGCGATCGGCGAGAGCGGCTCCGTGCTGGGCCGCGAGCCGCTGCCTACGCTGGCGCAGGCGGAACAGCAGGGTGCCGCATTCGCCAAGGCCGCGGGCGCCGCGTCGCTGGCCGAGCTGCGCTCGATGCCGGCGCAGCAGCTGCTGGAGGTCGTGCGCCAGCCCGGCATGCCGTGGTTCAGCATCGTCCAGGATGGCGCGGTCATCGAGCGCGCGCCCCTGGAGACGTACAAGCGCGGCTGGCAGGCAAAGGTGCCGCTGCTGGCCGGCTGGAATTCGCAGGAGATGCATGCGGGCGCGATCCTCGGCAAGGAACCTGTCACGAAGGAGACCTTCGCGGCCGCGCTGGAGAAGCTGTATGGCGAGTCTGCACGTGATGCGGCACGTGCCTACGATTACGACGTGGCCGATGCGGCGCGCGACCTGGCCAGCGACCGCTGGATCGTCTACGGCACGTGGAAGTGGATCGACCTGCACAGCCGCATCGCGCCCACGTACCGCTATTATTTCTCGCGCCCCCGTCCCGCAAGCGTGACGGGCAAGCCGGCCGATGCCGGCGCCGTGCACTCGGGCGAGATCGAATACGCGCTGGGCAACCTGGACGGCAACAGCGTGTATCGCTGGAGCGACGACGACCGCCGCGTCTCCGCCACGATGCAGGGCTACTTCGCCAATTTCATCCGGACGGGCAATCCGAACGGCGTGGGGCTGGCCAACTGGCCCATCGTCAACCATCCGGCGCCGAACGTGATGCGCATCGACGTGCAGTCGGCGCCGTACAACCCGCGCGACCGCGCGCGCTTCGAATTCCACGACCGCCAGCAAGAGAAGCCATGAGCAGCTATCCGCGCGACCTGATCGGCTATGGCCGCACGCCGCCACACGCGCAGTGGCCGAACGGCGCCCGCGTGGCGCTGCAGTTCGTGCTGAACTACGAGGAGGGCGGCGAGAACAGCGTGCTGCATGGCGACGCCGCTTCCGAGACGTTCCTGTCCGAGATCATCGGCGCGGCCGCGTTCCCGGCGCGGCACATGAGCATGGAGTCGCTGTACGAATACGGCTCGCGCGCCGGCCTGTGGCGGCTGCTGCGCATGTTCGAGGAGCGCCGCCTGCCGCTGACGGTGTTCGGCGTCTCGATGGCCTTGCAGCGCAATCCGGAAGCGGTGGCCGCCTTCCGCGAACTGGGGCACGAGATCGCATGTCACGGCCTGCGCTGGATTTCGTACCAGAACGTGGACGAAGCCACGGAACGCGCCCACATGAAGGAAGCGGTGGACATCATCCGCGACCTGACGGGCAGCGCGCCGCTGGGCTGGTACACGGGCCGCGATTCGCCAAACACGCGCCGGCTCGTCGTCGAACACGGCGGCTTCCGCTACGACGCGGATTACTACGGCGACGACCTGCCGTTCTGGCAGCGGGTCGAACACACGGACGCAGATGGACAGCCGGCCGTGACGCCGCAACTGATCGTGCCGTACACGCTCGACACCAACGACATGCGCTTCGCTGCCATGCAGGGCTTCAACAGCGGCACGCAGTTCTTCGATTACCTGAAGGACGCGTTCGACGTGCTGTATGCGGAAGGCGATCCGCATGGCCTGAACCGGCCGAAGATGCTGTCGATCGGTCTGCATTGCCGGCTGGTGGGGCGGCCGGCGCGGGCCGCGGCGCTGGCGCGGTTCCTCGACTATGTGCAGGGCCATGCGGACGTGTGGATCGCCCGGCGCATCGATATCGCCGAGCACTGGCACACGCACCATCCGTTCGACGGCGCCTGAATGGCGGTCGACACCGCGCTGATCGGCAGGTGGCTGCGGGCGCGCTCGATCTGCCACGGCCTGCCGCCACCGGTGGCGGACCGGGGCGGCTGGCGGCTCGACACGGCGCAGCCGGGCGAGCTGCGGCGTTACGTGTTCGGCGCGCCTTGCGATGGGTTGCGCGAGCTGGGCGAGTCGATCGTCATCCCGCGTGTGTTTTTGAAGCTGTGCGGCAGCGCCGATGAACTGCGCTCGCTGCTGCCGCCGCGCTGGCGCCTGGACGAGCCGCGTCACGTGATGGTTGCCGGCGAGTGGCCAGCCGCGGCGTCACTGCCCGCCGGCTACACGTTGCGGCTTACGCGTGTGGGCGTTGTGACGACCGCGCACGTCGTGACCGATGACGGTGCTATCGCAGCCAGCGGCTACGCGGCCGAGTGGGGCGGTGTGTTTATCTATGACCGCATCGAGACCGCGCCAATGCACCGGCGGCGTGGGCTGGCCGCGTGCGTGATGGTGGCATTGCGGCAGGTGCGCCGCGATATGCACGCGACCGAAATCCTCGTTGCCACGAGCGCGGGCCAGGCGCTGTACACGTCGCTGGGCTGGCGCACGATTTCGCCGTACAGCACCGCGCTGCTCTCCGCATGAAGTGTCGGCGACAGTGATCCGCTGGGGACAGGCACCGTTCTCGGGGCCTCCCGGCCCCGCGAACGGTGCCTGTCCCCGACCTTTTGCCAGCGCTGGCCCGTGCGCACGCTCACCAGGATATCGGGATCCGCTGATAACGCTCATAACCAAAATGCCATAACCGAACCCCCTCGAACTGTTAATCTGCAAAGATAGGACCAATCCGAGGCCAGAATGTCTGAACCCATCCGCTTTTACTACCGCGGCGCCGTGCACGAAGTACGCGATGCCGCTCCCACGCAGACCGTGTTGCAGCATCTGCGCGAGGATCTGCATTGCACCGGCACCAAGGAAGGCTGCGCCGAAGGCGACTGCGGTGCCTGCACGGTGGTGCTGGGCACGGTGGTCGACGGCCAGCTGGAACTGAAGGCGGTCAATTCCTGCATCCAGCTGACGCCCACGCTGGACGGCAAGGCGCTGTTCACGGTGGAAGACCTGCAGCAGCCGGACGGCGCGCTGCACCCGGTGCAGCAGGCGCTGGTCGAGTGCCATGGTTCCCAGTGCGGTTTCTGCACGCCCGGCTTCGCGATGTCGCTGTGGGGCATGTACCTGAAGCTGGACGGCGAAACGCCGCGGCGCAAGGAGATCGACGACTGCCTGTCCGGGAACCTGTGCCGCTGCACGGGCTACCGTCCCATCATCGACGCGGCGCGGCGCATGACGGAACTGCCGCGCGTGACCTTCGACACGGCGCACCTGACGCAGCAACTGGCAGCATTGAAGCGCGACCGGCTGGCGGTCTACAGCGCACACGGCCAGACGTTCCTGGCGCCACGCACGCTGGATGAGCTGGTGCAGCTGCGCGCCGCCAACCCGGCCGCGACGCTGCTGGCCGGCTGCACCGACGTGGGCCTGTGGATTACCAAGCAGCTGCGCGAACTGAACGACATCATCTACCTGGGCCACGTCGACGCTTTGAGGACGATGACGGAGCGCGACGGCATGCTGGAAATCGGCGCCGGCGTATCGCTGGAGAGCGCGTATGGCGCGCTGTGCCGGCACTATCCGCAGGAGCTTGGCGAGATGCGCCAGCGCTTTGCGTCGCTGCCGATCCGCAATGCGGGCACGCTGGGCGGCAACGTCGCCAACGGCTCGCCCATCGGCGACTCGATGCCGTGGCTGATTGCGCTGGGCGCGCAGGTCGTGCTGTGCGGCGCCGGCGGCGACCGCGTGCTGGCGCTGGAGGATTTTTACCTCGACTATATGAAGAAGGATCTGCAGCCGGGCGAATTCGTGCGCGCCGTGCGCGTGCCGCTGCCTCGCCCCGGCGTGGCCTTCCGCACCTATAAACTGGCGAAGCGCTTCGACCAGGACATCTCGGCCGTCTGCGCCGCGTTCGCGTTCACGCTGGACGGCGACATGATCGCTGCCGCCCGCATCGCGTTCGGCGGCATGGCGGCCACGCCGAAGCGGGCGCGCACGGCCGAAGCGCTGCTGGCAGGCCGCCGCTGGGACGAAGCCGCGCTGAAGGAAGCGATGGCCGCGCTGGCGCAGGACTATGCGCCGCTGTCGGACATGCGCGCGTCCAGCGGCTACCGGCTGCGCACCGCGCAGAACCTGCTGCGCCGCTTCTGGCTGGAGACGCGTCCTGACGCGCCGCTGCCCGCCAACGCCGTCAACGCTTTCGCCTGCGCGGAGGAGCTGCCATGAACCATCCCGTCACGCCCGAACTGACCGCGCCCTGGACGGCGGTCGGCGTCGCGCGCCCGCATGAATCGGCCGAGCTGCACGTGCTCGGCCAGGCGACGTACACGGACGATATCCCGGAAGTGCAGGGCACCCTGCATGCCGCATTGGGCCTGTCGTCGAAAGCGCACGCGAAGATTCTCAACCTGGACCTGGCGCCCGTGCTGGCCTGCCCCGGCGTCGTGGCCGCGTACACGGCGGGCGACATCCCCGGCACCAACGACTGCGGTCCGATCATCCACGACGATCCGATCTTCGCGGTGGACGAAGTGCTGTACGTGGGCCAGCCCATCTTCATCGTGGTGGCCGATACGCACACGAACGCGCGCCGCGCTGCCCGCAAGGCTGTCGTGACTTATGAAGAGCTGCCGGCGATCCTGACGCCGCAGGCGGCCAAGGCGGCCGGCTCGTACGTGCTGCCGCCGATGCGCCTGCAGCGGGGCGACGCGCAGGCAGCGTTCGAACGGGCGCCGCATGTGGTGCGGGGCGAACTGTTTGTCGGCGGCCAGGAGCAGTTCTACCTGGAAGGCCAGATCGCGTATGCGATCCCGAAGGAGAACCGAGGCATGCTGGTGCAGTGCTCGACGCAGCACCCGAGCGAGATGCAGCACGTTGTCGCGCATGCGCTGGGGCTGCACTCGCACCATGTGACCGTCGAATGCCGGCGCATGGGGGGCGGCTTTGGCGGCAAGGAATCGCAGTCCGCGCTGTGGGCTGCCGCGGCGGCGATCGCGGCCGCGCTGACGAAGCGTCCCGTCAAGCTGCGCGCCGACCGGGACGACGACATGCTCGTCACCGGCAAGCGCCACTGCTTCTATTATGAATACGAAGCGGGCTACGACGACGATGGCCGGATCGTGGCCGCCCGCGTCGACATGACCTTGCGGGCCGGCTATTCCGCCGACCTGTCCGGGCCAGTGGCCACGCGCGCCGTCTGCCACTTCGACAATGCCTATTACCTGTCCGACGTGGACATCCGCGCCGGCTGCGGCAAGACCAACACGCAATCCAACACGGCGTTCCGCGGTTTCGGCGGGCCGCAGGGCGCGATCGCCATCGAATACATCATCGACGAAATCGCCCGCAACCTGGGCCGCGACCCGCTCGACATCCGCCGCGCCAACTTCTACGGCAAGCTTGATCGCAACGCGACGCCGTACGGCCAGGTCATCGTGGACAACGTCATCGACGAGCTGACGGCGGAGCTGGAAGCCAGCAGCGCGTATCGTGCACGACGCGAAGCGATTGCCGCGTTCAACGCCACCAGTCCCGTGCTGAAAAAAGGGCTGGCGCTGACGCCCGTCAAATTCGGCATCGCCTTCAACGTCACGCACCTGAACCAGGCGGGCGCGCTGGTGCACGTGTACGTGGACGGTTCGGTGCTCGTCAACCATGGCGGGACCGAAATGGGGCAGGGCATCAACACGAAGGTAATGCAGGTCGTCGCGCACGAACTGGGCGTGGACATGCGCCACGTGCGCGCCAGCGCCACCGACACGAGCAAAATCGCCAACACGTCCGCCACCGCCGCCTCCACGGGCGCGGACCTGAACGGCAAGGCCGCGCAGGACGCCGCGCGCCAGATCCGTGAGCGGCTGGCCGCGTTCGCGGTGAAGCAGTACGGCGGCGAAGTGTCGGAAGTGCGCTTCCACGGCGACGCCGTCCACGTCAACGGCCACGCGGTGCCGTTCGCGGAACTGGTGCAGAAGGCCTACCTGGCGCGTGTGCAGCTGTGGTCCGACGGTTTTTATGCGACCCCGGGCCTGCACTGGGACGCGAAAACGATGACGGGCCATCCGTTCTCGTACTACGCCTATGGCGCCGCCGTCTCCGAGGTGGTCGTCGATACGCTCACGGGCGAATGGAAGCTGCTGCGCGCCGATGCGCTGTACGACGCCGGTGCGTCGCTCAATCCCGCCATCGACATCGGCCAGGTCGAAGGCGCGTTCATCCAGGGCATGGGCTGGCTGACGACCGAGCAGCTGTGGTGGAACGACGCGGGCAAGCTGATGACGCATGCGCCCTCCACGTACAAGATCCCCGGCATATCCGACTGCCCGGAAGATTTTCGGGTGCGCCTGTTCGATAACCGCAATGTCGAGGACAGCATTCACCGCTCGAAAGCGACCGGCGAGCCGCCGCTGCTGTTGCCGTTTTCCGTCTTCTTTGCCATCCGCGACGCGATCTCCAGCGTGGGCGATCATCAGGTCAACCCGCCGCTGAACGCGCCCGCGACGAGCGAGGAAATCCTGCGAGCGATCGACGCCGTGCAGGCAAAAGTTGCCGCGAAAATGGGGACAGACCCCATTTTTGAAGCAACAGTATCGGCTCCGCGATGAACGAGTGGCTGACGGCGGCCGCCGGGCCGGCGGTGCTGGTGACGGTGGCGCGGGTGGAAGGTTCCGCGCCGCGCGCGGCCGGCACGAAGATGCTGGTGACGGCGCAAGCGCAGCTGGATACCATCGGTGGCGGCCACCTGGAAATGCGCGCCGTCGACATCGCGCGCGAGATGATCGCGACCGGTGAGACGGCGGTGCGTTATGAGCGGTTTCCGCTTGGTCCCAGCCTGGGCCAGTGCTGCGGTGGCGTGGTCTGGGTAACGCTGGAACCCGTCGGCGCCGAACTGGCCGGCGTGCTGGAAGCGTTGCGCGCACGCCGGCGTGCCGACTCGTGGCGCGTGACGGCCATCGACGGCGAGGCCGCATGCGCGCTGTTCGATGGCGACGGTGCGCTGGTCGCGGGCAGCGCCATGCCGCCCGTCGGCAATGGCGGCGCGGGCCTGGTCACGGATGCCGCCGGCCGCCGCTGGCTGGTCGATCCGATCCTGGCGCCGCGTGCCAACGTGCTGCTGTTCGGCGCGGGCCACGTGGGCGCGGCCATCGTGCGGGCGCTGGCGGAGCTGCCGTGCAGCGTGACGTGGGTGGACGAGCGCGATGACATGTTCCCTGCTGCCGTCCCGTCCAATGTGACGGTGGAAGTGACGGACACGCCCGAAACGCTGGTGGTGCAGGCGCCGCCGCAGGCCACCTACCTCGTCATGACGCACAGCCACGCGCTGGACCAGCGCCTGTGCGAAGCCATCCTGGCGCGCGAGCACGTCGGCTGGTTCGGCCTGATCGGCTCGAAAACCAAGCGCGCCCAATTCGAAAGCCGCATGGCGGCGCGCGGCATCGCGCCAGAGCGCATCGCCACGATGGTGTGCCCGATCGGGCTGCCGGGCATCAATGACAAGGCGCCGCCCGTGATCGCCGCCTCCGTCGCCGCGCAATTACTGATACTGTGGCAGGCGCAAGCCGCCCTTGACCCCCAAGAGAACTGAGATATGACCGCATCAACGATGCAAGCCTACCGAGCCGGCTTGCTGCATTTTCACGCCGATCCGGCCTTCGCGGAACACGCCCACGCATGGCACGAGGACGGACTGCTGATCGTCGCGGAAGGCAAGGTCGTCGCCGCCGGCGACTTCGCGCAGCTGGCGCCAACGCTGCCGCCCGACACGCCCGTCGCCGACTACCGCGGCAAGGTGATCACGCCGGGCTTCATCGACGTGCACGTGCATTATCCGCAGACGGACATGATCGCCTCGCCGGCGCCAGGCCTCTTGCCATGGCTGGAGCAGTACACGTTCCCGACCGAGCGCGCGTTCGCCGATCCGTCGCACGCGGCGGGCGTGGCGGAGTTCTTCCTCGACGAGCTGCTGCGCTGCGGAACGACGACGGCGATGGTCTACTGCACCGTGCACCCGCAGTCGGTCGATGCATTCTTCACGGCCAGCGAGGCGCGCGGCCTGCGCATGATCGCCGGGAAGGTGCTGATGGACCGCAACTGCCCGGACTTCCTGCGCGATACGGCGGAAAGCGGCGCCCGTGAAACGGAAGACCTGATCCGCCGCTGGCACAAGCATGAGCGCTCGCTGTACGCGATCACGCCGCGCTTCGCGCCGACGTCCACGGAGGCGCAGATGGCCGTCACGGGCGAGCTGGCAAAGGCTTACCCGGATACCTACCTGCAGACGCACGTGTCGGAAAACGAAGCGGAATGCGGCTGGGTAAAGACGCTGTATCCGCAGGCGCGCAGCTACCTGGACGTGTACGACCGTTACGGCATGCTGCGCCCGCGCGCCGTGTTCGGCCACTGCATCTGGCTCGATGGCGAGGACCGCGCGCGCATGGCGGCGACCGGATCGGCAGCCGCCGTTTGCCCGACGTCGAACCTGTTCCTCGGCAGCGGCCTGTTCGACTTCGAGAAGGCGGATGAAGCGGGCATGCGCATGGCGCTGGCGACGGACGTGGGCGCGGGCACGTCGTTCTCGATGTTGCAAACGATGAATGAAGCCTATAAAGTAGCGCGCTTGAAGGGCAGCTACCTGCCGGCACTGCGCATGTTTTATCTGTCCACGCTGGGCGCCGCGCGCAGCCTGCACCTGGACGACACGATCGGCAGCTTTGCCGCCGGACGCGAGGCCGATTTCATCGTGCTGGACCCGCAGGCCACGCCGCTGCTGGCGCGCCGCACCGCCAACACGGACAGCCTGGAGGAACTGCTGTTCGCGCTGGCGCTGCTGGGCGACGACCGTGCTGTCGCGGCCACGTATTCGGCGGGCCGCCTGGTGCACACTCGCGCTGGCTGACCTTCCCACACCACTGGAGCCGTCATGCAGAAAAAACTCATCATCGCCGCAGCCGTCATGGCTGCCTTTGCCGGCAGTGCGCAAGCGGCCAGCAATGAAGACATCGTCAAGCGTCACTTCGCCACGCTGGTGGCCGGAGCGCAGCCGAAGACGGCCGAACTGACGATGTTCCTGACGATGATGCCCAAGGGCGGCGACCTGCATCATCACTATTCCGGTGCCATCTACGCCGAGCAGTATCTGGAGTGGGTGGACAAGCAGGGCTACTGCGTCAACAAGACCAACTTCCGCATCAATACCGACAAGGCGTCGGTCGCCGCCGAAAAGGCCAAGGCGGCACCGCTGCAGTCCTGCGTTTCCGGCGCCGACCTGGTGGCGGACAACAACGCCTACCGCGCACTGCTGCAGAAATGGTCCACGCTGGATTTCTATAACCACAGCACCGACCAGGCACCGCCCGACCAGACGTTCTTCGACACGTTCGGCTATTTCGTTCCCGTCGCCTCGACCAATTCGAACGAAGGCCTGCGCACGCTGAAAAACCGCGCCATCGCGGAAAACCTGGCGTACATCGAAACCATCTTCGAGCTGGCGCCCGTCACGCCCGATCCGGACTTCGACAAGCTGGTACAGTCGCCCGGCTTCGATCCGAACGGGCTGGATGCCGCCCTGGCGGCGCTTTCCGCGAAGCTGGAAGCCAACCCGTCGTTCGCCAAGGGGATCGACGACTACCTCGCCAACGTGAAAACCAGCAGCGCCGGCATTGACGACGACCAGTTCACGATGCGCTACCAGCCGTACGTGCTGCGCTTCCTGTCGCCGTCGATCGTGTTCTCGCAGATGCTGTCGAGCTTCAAGCTGGCCAAAGCCAGCCCGCAGATCGTCGGCTTGAATATCGTCGGGCAGGAAAGCCTGAACGTCTCGATGCGCGACTACAGCCTGCACATGCAGATGTTCCGCTTCCTCAAGGCCAAGTATCCGGACGTGAAAACGGCGCTGCACGCCGGTGAGCTGAAGCTGGGCATCGTGCCGCCGGAAGGGCTGACGTTCCATATCGGCGAAGCGGTGCGGGTGGCGGGCGCGGACCGCATCGGCCACGGCATCGACATCGCGCATGAAAAGGATGCACTCGGCGTGCTGCGCAGCATGCGCGAACGGAAAGTGCCCGTCGAAGTGAACCTGACAAGCAATGAGTTCATCCTGGGCGTCAAGGGCGCGGAGCACCCGGTCGAGCTGTACCGCAAATACCGCGTGCCGTTCGTGCTCGCCACGGATGACGCCGGCGTCACGCGACACAACCTGTCGAACGAATACGTATTGTTTGCCACGCGCTACAAGACGGATTATGCGGAAATCAAGAAGCTGTCGTACGACAGCATCCGCTACGCCTTCCTGGCCCCGGCCGACAAGGCGCGCCTGCTGAAGCAGCTCGACAGCCGGTTCGGCAAGTTCGAAGCGGACGTCGCTGCCGCTATCGCCCGATGATGCTGGGGACTGGCACTTCTTCGGGGCGGAGACCGGAAGAAGTGCCTGTCCCCGACGTTCAAGTTGCGCCATTCCGCGACGGCGGAAAACCGGAGCCTGTCACCGGTTTTTTCAATCAAGGGCAATTAACCCGCCGCCCAAAAAAATATCCCGGTGACCACTGGCCACCGGGACATCCCCCTTCCTGACAATCTCTTCGGCCATCCCCATAACCGAAATTGTTGTCTGCTCTTCTTTTAATTTCGACAACTCTGTGGTCGCCGCGCTACAGTTTGTGGTATGTCTGCCACCGATTTTGTAATTTCTAAATGAATTAATTTCACCAAGAAATCGCTCATTTATAATGCCGCCGGTCAGCCGACCCCGGGCGACGTACCCTTTCCAGCGAGTTTTTACCGTCGATTTATTGCTTGCGCATATAAGTAAGCTTGGTAAATCGAATTTGTCACGTCTTTGGCACTCATGCATAGTGATTTGACAGGGTTGAGTCTAGCCCCGAAGGTGCGCTCGAGTTGTCACGAAAGTGTCATAAAGATGTCATGGCAGTGACATTGACCGCCGCTAGAATTCCGGGTCGGCTCGGGGACCCTCGCACAGCCGGAGGCGTGTGATTGTGAGGTGTTCCCCCGCAATGATTTGCAGCATAGTAAAGAGTGGCGCTGACGGCGTAACTTGCAGGAACTACGTCGAAAACGCCTATAAAACAGTCCTTTTTGGGGTTAGATAATGATGAATCACAAACGGCTCCGGCTCACGCAGATCGCGCTCAGCCTGTCCATCGCACTGGCCGCGGCACCGGCGTTCGCGCAGAACACGACTTCCGCCATCGGCGGTCGCGTCTCCGGCGCGGACGGCAATCCTGCCGCCGGCGCAACGGTCACCATCCTGCACGTCGAGTCCGGCTCCGTCAGCAACGTGACTACCGATGCACAGGGCCGCTACGTCGCGCGCGGCCTGCGCGTGGGCGGTCCGTACACGATCACGATCGAGAAGAACGGCATCACGGAAAAGCGTGACAACGTCTTCGTCAACCTGGCGGAAACGGCCAGTATCGATGCCCAGCTGGGCCAGCCGATGCAGACCGTCGTCGTGGCCGGCAGCACCGTGCGCAACGACCGCTTCTCGAAAACCACGATGGGCGCGGGCACCAACATCAGCGCGACCGAACTGGCGATCCAGGGATCGATCAACCGCAACCTGCAGGACTACGCCCGTACCGACCCGCGCGTATCGCAGACCGACAAGGAACGCGGCGAACTGTCCGTGGCCGGCCAGAACAGCCGCTACAACACCCTGACCATCGACGGCGTCTCCGTCAGCGACACGTTCGGCCTGGAAGCCTCCGGCTCGCCGACGTCGAAGCAGCCGATCTCGATCGAAGCGATCCAGTCGGTGCAGGTCAACGTCGCCAACTACGACGTCACGCAGAAGGGCTACACGGGCGGCAACATCAACGCCGTGACCAAGTCCGGCACCAACAAGGTCAAGGGCAGCGTCTACTACGTCTTCCGTAATGACAAGACCGTGGGCGACCGCTTCAACCAGTCGACCGGCGAGTACTACGAGCCGGCCAAGTTCAAGGAAACGACCAAGGGCGCCACCGTCGGCGGCCCGCTGATCAAGGACAAGCTGTTCATCTTCGCCAACTACGAGAAGCTGGAATCGACGCGTACGGCGCCGTCGTTCGGCCCGGTCGGCAGCGGCCTGACGGACGTGGCGATCACGCCGGCCGCCATCGCCCAGGCGCAGCAGATCGCCAAAGATCGCTACGGCATGGACGTCGGCAGCTCGACCGTCCCAGGTGGCACGATGCTGGACGTCACCGACAAGCTGCTGAAATTCGACTGGAACATCAGCGACGATCACCGCGCCATGTTCCGCTGGTCCAAGACCGAGCAGACCGAGCCGATCTTCCCCGGCCTGTCCGCGACCGGCGTATCGCTGAACTCCTACTGGTACAACCAGGCCAAGGTCATCGAGACGAAGGTGGCCCAGCTGACGTCCGACTGGACGCCAACGTTCTCGACCGAAGTGAAGCTGTCCACGCGCGACTACGACAGCGTGCCGAAGCTGAACTCGCAGCTGCCGCTGGTGTCGCTGCGCTTCTCCGGCGCGCTGCCGGCCGGCACGCCGGCGGGCACGTCGACCAACGACCGCAACCTGAACTTCGGTACGGAAAACAGCCGCCAGCGCAACGTGCTGGGCACGAAGACGGACGACTACTACGTCGGCGCCAACTGGCAGCTGGGCGCGCATGAAGTCAAGTTCGGCGCGGATTACCAGAAGAACGAGATCCTGAACGCGTTCGTCCAGAACGTCTACGGCAACTACACGTTCGCCTGCCAGCAGGGCATCGCCTATGAATTCCTGGGCGGCGCCAACCTGGCATCGTGCGGCAATACCGTACCTGCGGCAACGATCGAATCGGCCGTGCTGGAGAACTTCCGCCGCGGCCGTCCGACGTCGTACCAGAGCACCATCGCCAACACGGGCTACTCGCTGGAAGACGCCGTCGCCAAGTTCACGATGAAGAACACGGGCCTGTTCCTGCAGGACACGTGGACCGTCACGCCACAGCTGACCGTCAGCGGCGGCTTCCGTGTCGACAGCATCGACGTCGGCTCGCGTCCGCTGCGCAACAACGCCGTGGCCGCGGCCACCGTGGCGCGCACGTCGCCAACGGGTCGCCAGACGGGCGGCTTCGGTCTGGACAACACGAACACGTTCGACGGCCAGAAACTGTGGCAGCCACGCTTCGGCTTCAACTACAACTTCGAATCGGCACGCCGCACGCAGCTGCGCGGCGGTGTGGGCCTGTTCCAGGGTTCGGCCATGGCCGTCTGGCTGGGCAACCCGTTCCAGAACGCCGGCGTGGCAACGGCAGTCGCCGGTTGCGGCACCAGCGGCCTGGCACCTTGCTCCACCGCCGGTGGCCTGTTCAGCCCGGACATCGCCAACCAGCCAATCCCGTCCACCGGCACGCCGGCGGCATCGGTCGACATCCTGGCACCTGGCCTGCGCCAGCCGTCCGTGTGGAAAGCCAACCTGGCCGTCGATCACGAACTGCCATGGTACAACCTGGTGGTCAGTGCGGAATACCTGAAGACCGACGTGCGTGACGCGATCTACTACCGCAACCTGAACCTGGGCGAAGCCACGCGCATCGGCAGCGATGGCCGTCAGCTGTTCTACACGAGCCAGGCCTACAACACGGATTGCTGGACCTCGACGGGCGCCCGCGTCACGACGGGTACCGCCTGCTCGGGCCTGCGTGCCCGTTCCGGCGCCAACGCCGGCTTCGCCAACGTGCTGGTCGCCACCGGCACGAAGCAGGGCGGCAGCAACCTGGCGACCCTGTCGCTGAGCCGTCCGATGATCTCGGGCCTGGGCTGGTCGGTGTCGTACACGTACACGGAATCGAAGGAAGTGTCGCCGCTGACGTCGTCCACGTCGAACTCGAACTGGAACGGCCGCTCGGTCTACAACCCGAACGAAGAAGTCGTCGCCAACTCGAGCTACCTGGTCAAGGACCGCATCAACGCGGTGCTGAACTTCCGCAAGCGCTTCTTCGGTGCGTACAACACCACGTTCGGTCTGTTCTACGAAGGCCGTTCGGGCAAGCCATACAGCTGGACGTTCAACAACGACATGAACGGCGACGATATCGCCGGCAACGACCTGATGTACATCCCGAAAGCGTTCGGTTCGGGTGAAGTCCAGTTCAAGGGCGATTCGGCAACGAACCACGCCAACGAGCAGAAGTTCTGGGACATCGTCGACGCGAACCGTGGCCTGCGTGATTCCGCCGGCAAGGTCGTCGGCCGTAACACGAGCTTCTCGCCATGGACCAACACGTTCGACCTGCGTATCTCGCAAGAGGTGCCAGGCTTCTGGCAGGGTCATAAAGGCGTGGTCACCTTCGACCTGTTCAACGTGGGCAACCTCCTGAACAAGAAGTGGGGCCGTATCAACGAAGTGGGCTTCCAGTCCGTCGGTGGTGCGCAGGCGCGTAACTTCGTCGACTTCGCCGGTA
>Ga0265797_10006297_pt1 | contig 16851 bp, 12 predicted proteins | sample P2T30metagenome_FD_192433 | JGI IMG/M metagenome (GOLD analysis project Ga0265797, IMG submission 192433) | Plant litter microbial communities from East Loma Ridge, Irvine, California - P2 T30 | ecosystem: Environmental > Terrestrial > Plant litter > Unclassified | place: USA: California...
CTTTGAGCTTGAAGATCAAGAAAGAGTTGCACTGTTTCCCAGCCTGTCAAAATCTGCACGAGCCTTAGCGGTGATGGGCGCCATTCAAGCCCGTGAGTCTTGGATTACATCGCATCGACGCTGCAATTCTGGACGACCATCATCCATCCATGACAGACAGTGTAAATACACCGCCGGCCATTCAAGCGTACCTCGAGAAACTCCCCCTCGACAGGGCGAGCTATCGTTTGCATGTGAACGAGGAGACGAGCTCTGATACATGTCAGTGATGACAAAGGATGGCCGACTGTTGCATGTGAATCGGAGGTCGGCTTGGAAGCTCACGACACGCTAGAACCATGCATGGAACGGAGGTAGAATGAAGATGACATTACTCCCACATCATCGTTCAGGACTCGACTTCACAACTTCAAAACAAAACGTCTAATCTTCTGCACCTTACACCACAGGCAAGACCCGGCACACGGGTGGCGTCTCAAGCGTCTGAAACCTGCCTTAGTCAGGGGGCACAGCCAATTGCAGTATGACGCGAAACAGGAACACAACGTTTGTATCTCGAGATGGAGAAGAACAAGCCTCACAAGCGTAGACGAAGCGGCTCTCCACCATGTGACCCGGATACCAAGCCAGATGGCTTGATGTATATCGCCACCGGAATGATACGAGTGATGGTGGCGGAGCAGCCATGCATGCATGCATGGTATATCAATCAACTACAAGCACCATGTGAGGTGATGCCTACGTCGTTTGTCAAATTGGGGTTGCACTGTGACGATCGGTCCTGGTAGCGAGACTTTTGATGCGGTGGAGAGGATTGTCTATTGGTAGACTGCATGATAGGTGTGAGGAGGGATGAGGAAACCTGCATGTCCCTGTTGCTATTCCTGTATGTATACACAGAGTAAGGAAGATTTATATGGACGAGAAACCATCTCTTCTTCGTCTGCCCTTCTCCTTCCCCTGATACATGTCGATACCGAAGTACAAAGACCCTTGTTTTTGCAGTTGATGGAAAAAGCCGGTCGACGCCTCCCAAGCACGCAAACACGCGTCGGCCACGCAGGCGGAAGCTCAAAGATCACCAGCAAAGCATAACAAAACAAACACACCGGCGACAACAGACACAGTCAGCGCAATCCATCGACAACATAATTACCTACATGTAGCAGCGACAGGGTGGAGACACGCAGGCAGTCGCGCACAAGCAATTGATCTATCTGATCGCCATCGTCCGCCCGACGCGCTAACACTCGCCGTCTCCCCTCCTCATCCCCGGTCTTCTTCTCTCTCTCTCTCCTTGACGTGTGCTTGGCACAACAGCCCTGACAACATCAGAACTCCTCCCAACAGACCAACGCCCAGGCCCTTCCTTCTACCCTCTTCTTCTCCTTCTTCTTCTCTCGCTAGCCGATTGCTCGATAGCGCCGGCACTTGCTCCAAACTCCACTCGCACCATCAAGAAAACAACCTCACTGTCGCTACTGTTCCTAGCACGTGTATCGACCACCTCCCTCTCCTACTGCCGCAATGGCGTCCGGGTATGTCGCTACCATCCAATGCCTCCCTCGACACATGATCAACAATGCTGACAATCGCGAAGCATCGCTGAGCAATGGCGCTCCTTCTGGCATACCATGACCTCCAACGACCGTCATGCCTCCCACGACTCCCCTTATCGAACCGGCCAGCATGTTCCGCTCGCCCAAAACAAGAACGCTCCTCTCACTTCCGGCGTGACCAGTGCCATGGACTCTCGCGCTGATCTCAACTCCTATGACCAAGACCTCGAAGCTGGTCACAGCTTCTCGCGCACCAACTCGTCGCCTCAGCTATCACAGGGCCAGGGCTCTCTCTCAAGAACAGGCACCAACATGGACAGCATGGACACGGGCGAGATCCAGATGCAGAACTTCAGCGATGGGTTACCTCCACCACCCCCTGTTGCACATTCGTGGAAGCGCATCAATCGATGGCTGGAAGACAATTACGAAGAGCTCTGGGAGAACTTATGCGAGGGAGCCACCTTCAACGACGTGAACGAATTGGAACTCGAGCTGGACTGCACCCTGCCGCAAGAGGTCCGCGAGTCGCTACAAATACACGACGGACAAGAGCGCGGCGGCATGCCTACCGGCATTATATTCGGCTGCATGATGCTCGATTGCGAGGAGATCCACCAAGAATGGCAGAACTGGCGCACTGTCAACGAAGCCTACTTCTCAGACTCCAACTCACGCAACTACGACATTCAAGCACCAATCAAGGCCTTCGCCGGAAGCAGCAGTTCCTCGGCTGTTCCGGTGGCACAGGTCCAGGCCAGCGCGAACCCCAACTGGCGACAGGAGCTCATTGACAAGCAGGACTCCCAACCCGCCAATGCCATCCAGAAAGCATACGCGCATCCTGCCTGGATCCCGATGGCTCGCGACTGGGGCGGAAACAACATTGCAATCGATCTTGCTCCTGGCCCGACCGGCAAGTGGGGACAAGTCATTCTCATGGGTCGCGACTACGATTGCAAATATGTCATCTCTCGTTCTTGGAGTGCGTTCCTCGCGACTGTTGCCGACGACATGAACACGGACAAATGGTGGATCGAGGAGGAGTCTCGCGAACTCAAGCTACGGGAGTTCAAGCAACCTGGCGTCGAGCCGGCCTACATCGATATCTTGCGCTGGCGTGCCGACCAGAAATACGGTCGCAAGGGACCCAAGAAGCGTCCCGGCCAGCCTCTCCGAGTCAACAGCCAAGTTTCGGGAGGTTCACAAGCAAACGGCTATTCTCCCTATGGCAGTCCTACCTCCGGATCTGAGGATCGTGGTCGCAGCCCCCAGCGCTTCACATCCAACGGCAAGGCACCTGCAACTTCATCTCCCCGCGCACATGTGTCTAGCCCGCTCGCCCGCGTTACAGAAGAGGGTGGCGCCTCGCCGCAAACGCAAAAGGCACCTACCAGCATCGACACCGCTATGACATCTCCACCGACAGCACACACAGACAAATTGATCGCACTCGACACGCCCGTCGTACCAACGTCCGCCTCCATGGAAATCCCCGAGACGGATGAACACGACAAATCAAAATCCAGCAACCTGCAGAATAACGCTGTTGCCGACGATGAAGAAGAGGAGGTCATCAAGAAGGTCGCCAACACCACATTATCGGATTCAATCCACGCAGGAGCGGCGGACGACGGCGAAATGAAGAACGTCGAGATATAACAGGTGACATCTGAAGGGTACCGTGGCTCCAGTCCACGCGGAACCTTCGCTTTGTCTACCTGGGAACCGGTTACGAATTGAATTTTATTGGCGATCAACTGTACCAACAACAACAATAGCAACAACGATCACCCACCGCTGTAACATCAATTTCTGGGAAGTAGCATTTTGCGCGGCGTCTGCTCGAGTTTTTGTTAATCGCCTGTATTCGATTGCGAGCGAAGGAGACGGAGATCAAGCGCAGCTCGCGAGAATGTCTGGGAGCGTTTGGCAAGTTTGGCAATGGCGATGGCGATGATCATCCTCATGGAAGATGCAACGATTGGCTTTTTGCAAGAGCACATACGCAGCGGTCTTTCTATACTATGTTTCGTATCATAATCCCACGAGATGTTTCTATTGTCTACATGTACCTTGTCTGTTTTCCACGGCCACAGCCAACAGCATGTACGGTATCGGAGATATGGATGTCAGGTACGCGCTGCTCATGGGAGTCGAGCAAGGGTATGGCTGTCTTCTATGTACGATCACAGCAAGCGTTCCCTTCGCTCACTCCATGTACCTCGAAGGGGAGTTAAGCAGGTAGTGTATGCCTTTCTCCGAATAAACACCTCGAAGCCAAGCACGTGCAATCCCGCCGTCGATCTCCGATGACGTGCTGGTCAGCACAAATGTTTCCATCCCACTCACGACAGCGATGCTTCCTTTGCGACAATCAATATAGCCACCACCACCAACATCTCATAACAAAATCCACCAAGCCGTCAATATGAAAGCATACTGGTTCGACAACCTCGAGGTATCCCAACTTCCTCTCTTCCATACCCACCAAACGAACCCCCATTAACCACACCAACAGGGTGACCAACGCCTCCCTCACGACTCCGGCCGCCCGGTCGACCCAGCATATCTCTCCGCCCTCGGTGTAACCCACTACTACCTGCCTGACGACCTGGATTCCGTCAACAAGATCGCTTCTGAGCGCAACTACAAGAACCGCGACGAGATCGAAATCTCCCCCGAGCTTCTCCCCGGCTATGAAGAGAAGGTTAAGACCTTCTTCCACGAGCACTTGCATGAAGACGAGGAGATCAGGTATATTCTGGCTGGCGGAGGCTACTTCGATGTGAGGAGCAAAGACGATGCGTGGGTTAGGTTGAGGTTGGAGAAGGGCGATCTGATGATTATGCCGGCGGGGATTTATCATCGGTTTACTACCGATGACCAGAACGTACGTTACCTTTTTTCTCCTGCCCGAGACCCACTCGTGGAATTTGAATGGATTTCGAGAGAATGGTGTTGTGGGACTAACGCTGACAATCCGAGTACAGTACACCAAGGCTATGCGCCTCTTCAAGGAGGACCCCAAGTGGACTCCCCTGAAGCGTGGCGAGGAGACAGACTCGAACCCTTACCGCAAAGACTACCTACAGACTACCACCAGCAGTGCTTGAATCGACCGAGCGTTATGATGCGCTGATTGGTTTTTGTATATACACTTTCGCACCTGCGTGTGATCGACAAAAGGTTGAAGGAACTCTTTTGGGTATGAGATTACTACGATAATGAACAATTTTCTCGCGCGCCTGACAGCACACGCATGCAAGTGAATGAGCGACCACTTGCTATTTCACTTAGGATCTGAGCAGGACTATAGAAGAAGAAAAACATGACTCAAACGATCCGTCTCATCAGACCCAGTGAAGCTGCTTGTATGGGTCCAAAAACCTGATCAAAACCAAAAAGAGATCTAGCAAGGCAAGGCACAGCGAACAGATCCAGCGACTCCATCCTTCCAGCCGTACTAGAAAACATTTCTCTGAAAGCAGACAAGTCCAAACCAGCAGTCCGTAACTGCAGTAGCCCTCATCTCATCCTCAATACGTCCCATACCCCCTGACTCTGTCACATGCCTGCCGCCCATCACTCTATACCCCGCGCGAATGGGTTCTTCCCCCAATTCCCCATCCCAAGTCTCAATCGTCCCCAACCCCAAAGGCGAAGGGATGGTTCTCGAAAAGATTAATGGACGGGAAACAATGGGAACGTCCGGATACCGACGGCGTGGGAGTAGGTATCTTCTGACACGGGGATGCTTATCTCGAAGAAAGAAGACGATTGCTGATTCGTCGGACTCCGTTGCCTAAATGATAGTGTATTTGAGCATTGTTGGATTCGTTCCCTTTCGCACTTGTAGTTGTTGAGAACGGTGAGGTATTAGGCGGTGGAGAAATAATTAGGGAGAGTTGAACCTTCATACCAAGTATAGATAGATGGATTATGCAATAGTATTGGGCATTCTGATTCTGTAGATGACCAGACAGATTTATGAAAACAAGAGAGCGATTGTATTTGTATTGATCGTACCCGGGAAGATTCGGCACAAGACATGTCAAGAACTTTACAACAGCACGCCAGTTGATCAGGTAGCTGTGGCGACACCTCCTATGCCTGTGAGTACAAGCAGGGGATGTATGGACATCTCTTCTCGGGAAGCCATCACTCGGTACGCTCGAGAGCTGCGACCGGACACAAGAAGATGGCGAGAGTCCGCGAGCCCATGGTACCGCGCCTCTTTCAATACTGATGCACCTGTGTACTTGAACGTGGTATGTAGATGTAGGTAAATGTCTGTTATCAGGAAGCTCCGAAAGCTCGCAGCAGCTGCTCAAAATAGGTTGCCCTCATAGCTGGCAGGCACCGGCCACAACGTTACATGTAATAACATGATTGATTGCTTACTGTATTGAGTAGGGGAGACGACTCACTTGGGAACAAGGTGGTCAAATCCTCTGAGCCACCAGTGAAGTTAGTAGGGAGATTAATGTGCGCGAAAGTGCAAAACGAAGGAAGGAACAGGAAAGAAAAGAAAAGAAATCCGCATCATAAAGAAAGATGGAAAAGATCAAATTAAAAAATAACCCCTCGCTCTGGACATGTGTTTGACTCAAAGTGTTTTTGAATTCGGGACCCCGTTAGGGCGGAGCAAGTACCCAATGCCGCCATCGACTCCAAGATGCAGAGAAGACATGACTCTTCCGTCTCTACGCCAGTAATATGAGAACAGAGATACAACAGTGACTGAAATTGTCAAGCAAGTCGAAAGGAGAGCTTTGGGCTACCAGAGGAAGGATGCCGCCGTTCGGACCAGTTCGCAGGGCGCGGAAGGACTGCAGCAGCAGTACAGGGGCCATGCTCTCCCGCTGGTCTATGAAGTGCCCATGGCTTTGAGGGACAACATCAAAGTCGAAGGCGTGGCCACTCTATCACCTTGAGGGGGTCCGCCGGGATCACCAGTGCTCTGGTGCGAGCGGATGCGCTGGTTTTTGACAATCCCAACCTAGACCAACTGGCGGCAGGGCGGTCGGGATGCAGATCGCCGTATGAACATCCCCGTAGCACTTGCCACCAGATACGGCAAACTCGGGCAGAGTTCCGGCAGCATTCGACGACATGGTGGCTTCGTTTCCACGAAGGGCACGCTGTCCGCGGCTGGTTTAGTTCCTGCTCGCGGAAGTCTGGCCAACATCATCATCCTGGGACCGACGATGGACATCGCATGAGCCGTCTGGTTGGCCGCAGACGATGGTCCAGGCTTGTCTGATCCTCTGGCGTGTCGGTGATAGGAGCTTTCGAAACTGATGGCAAGATCCTCGATGTCGCTCAAGTCTTTAAGAGGACATCTTGATTCCCATCGGCATACAGTGCCTCTGTAGCCGTAGTCTTGTTTGGCGTTCTTCACCCGAACTCGTTACGGTGTGTCCATGAGTCGATGAGACAGCAAGAGAGGTGCAGTGAGCATGGTGGCTTGCTGAAGTCTTTGCACTAGACTACTTTGAAGTGGCCCATTTTGTAGGATGGAGGAGCAGCAGTCGCATCGGCAAATCCAGTATGCCATGTTCTTTGTTGCATCGTGGTCGATGTCAACTACGAATGGTCCCAGCTGACATTGCCGAACATTCGACTCCAGTGTCTTGGCTTTAGGTTTTAGCCTGAGGTGCGGAAACCTGACCGAGTGAGAGCGCCAAACCTAAAAATAGCAACGCTGGAATAAGAGAGGCCAGGTCGTGGAGCTCAAGGTAGACATGCAAACTTTAGAGTCTTGGGTAGGTTTTTTTGCTCGAAGTATGTACATTTCTGTAGCAGCGTTCACTCGATCAAAGTCAGTAAGCTTTGTCTATCGTGCCATGTATAATGATCAGTACTTTCAAAAAAAGACAACTTTTAGACAACCACTATACATATTTAATCTTAGAGTTTCTCTTCCCTAGATTGCAATGTAGAGATGACCGACTCACCGGGGTTTCTATTGAATGAGATGATAATCGCAACGTCGAATACACATCGATTTGTCACCCATTGGGATTGAACTGCCTCCGTGTGAAGTGAGACCAGCTCCGTCTCCGCAGAGCCGCTTGTCACATCGGAGCACAGGAGGAGGGCTTATCTGGACATCTCCGCATCTCCGGCAAGAGCATCCTCTTATCTCGAGGCCAACACTCCATAGATATCGACTTGCATTCTTAATCTCGACCTCACTTCATCCTCTCAATACCTTTCCCATCCTGTTCTCGGGCTCACAACAACCAGCGACGCTTTCCGACCCAAAAACAAGCCGAAATAGACCGTTCGGCGAAGACCCTCTCCACGGCTCATTTCTTACGTACTGGTTTCGGCAATAAGCTTTGATCCCCAAGCGGAGGTGAAAGAAATGCGGTCACCAGGCGTGCCAGCCACGAGCGTGGCTTTCGATCGAGAAAGAACGGAACCCGTTGTTGCAACAGCGGTACGATCAAGCATTCCAGAAAGCCACGAAAACGCGGTAGGTATCGTTGATATGAAGAATTCACGATAGACCAGATCTATCGTCTATCTCATCATCGTTGTCGCTTACCTGCCGTATGTTGCAAAAATCGCTGGCAACGGCGAGTAATGGTTCGGCTGGTTTTTGCCGAGGAGTTATGTCGTGCGCGTGAGGCACTTGCACGATGGTGCTGCCAAAGCAAAGGCGTCATCTAACATTTGAGGGAGCGAGAGCGGCAGTGTAGCGGAAGTCGATGGCGCTGCTTTCTCTCTGAAGATCATTTGAATGACTGTCGGTAAGATGGAGGTTTCACGCGGCCCCGTCCCCAACTGCTCTGCAACACTGTCATCACTTCTAACTACTGCTTCCTCTACTCCTTTGTCTCTGCGTACATAACGACGTCCGTTCCAGATTCCTTCGCAATTCCCGCGTTTGGTTAAACGTACCTATCCAACAACGAGAAACGCCTTCACATCTCTCGCGTTTGATCCACGTGCCTAGCCAGGCACAATCGCCACCATGCCCTCCAAAATGGCCTCCGAACTCCTAGACTTCGACATGGACCGCTACCTCAACCCCTGGCTCCCACACAACCGCGTCGACCGCCTGCCCACACCCCTCTCCCGCTTCCTCGGCCATCGCAAAGGCCCCTACAAAGAACCCCCGGCCCTGATCCAATGGTTCTCGGCCTTCGTCGGCGCCTTCGTCGGAATCCTGTGCATCGGCGCGATTTACAAATACGCCCCCGGAGTTTCCTCCAAGAACCCCCCAGTCCTCGTCGCATCCCTGGGAGCCACCGCCATCCTAGACTACAGCGCCATCCGCTCTCCCGTGGCCCAGCCCCGGAATGCGGTTTTCGGCCAGGGCTTGAGTGCGATTGTCGGGACGGCGATTGCGAAGTGCTTCATGCTCAATTCGAATTTCGATGATCTTCAGTGGGTTGCTGGGGCGGTCGCTTGTGCTTGTGCGGCGCTTGTCATGTGCATGACGAATACCGTGCACCCGCCCGGAGGTGCTACGGCTGTGATTGCGACTACGCAGGCGACTGTTATCTCGATGGGCTGGTGGTACCCTCCGATTGTGATTCTGGGCGCTGTGGTGATGCTGCTTGTTGCGTTGCTGTGGAACAATATTCTCAGGCAGTACCCGGTTTTCTGGTGGACGCCTTCGGAGGTTGGGGGGAAGTTGAGCAAGCCGAAGGAGGATGATGAGGAGAAGAAAAGTGGGGAGGAAGAGAAGGCTGGTAGGCAGGACTCTGACGATAGCGGGAGGTAAGGATGATGTGTCTTTGTTGATGGGTTCAGGGTTCCTTTTGCTGACGTTATCCTTGCAGCCAAAACACTCTGCAGCCGCAGAGCAGTACTTCGACGGCAGCTGGCGCGGAACAGATTTCGATCTCGGCCACGGGCATCCACGTGCCGTCTCACGTGAGGTTGTCGCCTTCGGAGCATGCGGTGCTCGCTCAGTTCCAAGAACGCTTGCGGAAGGTCTGATCAGCGAATTTCGTTGACGCATTCACGTTCGTATTCACGATTGGAACACAAACACGATACATACCTTATACCCGCTGCATACCATTGTGTATAGGCAGCTCTGTTTCAGATGCATCGTCCAGCGATGTGGTCATGTTGAATTTAGAGGACGAATGCATTATGAGAACTTCGCAGCCAAATCACATCTTCCGCATCCTTTTTTGAAATAACATTGCATTCGGCAACGTGAAGTATTGAGCTCTAGTATTGAAAGTAAATGTTCATGCTCGATGATCATGCCGAAAAATCTCTATGATACAATATATAATACAGTAGATGCACATCATCTTTCCACAAAACGCCAACGCTAAATGCAATATGTACCCTTCCATCTTCACCGCATCCGTGATGCGATGCAACGCGCCTTGATTACCACAGACGGTTGTACATCCAATGCATGTAATCGTCAACGCCGCGGATCTTCGACTCCTCCGAATCTTTGCCCCCGCCACCGGCAGACTTCTTCTCCTTGTCCGGGGGTCCGTACATCCAGCTCATGTAATCTTCAACACCGTTGATGTGGGATTCCTCCGAGTCCACCACAGCGCCCTCGTTCTGAGCAGACACTTTCTCGCCTTCCACTGCTTCCGCCTCGGGAACCTTCTCCCGGAATACAACCTTCTCCATGCCCTCCTCGACCTCATCCACTCTCCTCCGGTAATCCCTCCCTTTCTCTGCCAACTTCCTCAGCATCTCACGGTAATAGTCGTCGAAAGTGCGCACGGAGCCGTCGGACTCGTGCATTTCGAGATTAGGTTCCGGGGCCTCCAAGGGGTCTCCACCATCTTCGTCGCCAGTCTCGACAACGCGCGAGAGGATTTTCGCACGAGTGGCTTTGCACTGTGCGTACGTCGCCCACGCGTCGGACGGGTCTTCGATTTCTTTGAGAAGGTACTCAATCGACCAGTCGTCATCGGGTTTAAGGGATTCGGGGCGTTCGACACGCTCGCCGTTGACGGTTGAGCCAACCAGGAGTGTGGCGGCGTAGAGGGGCATATGGAACGAGTCTCCTTGAGGAGTGATCGGTGCGGTGGGTTGGCTGGGCTCCGTGTCTGCGGATTTCTCCTTCGCTTCGATACCCATCATTTTCCGCTCGAAGTCTTCGATCTTTGCCTTGGACGTTGCTTGGATTTTGTCGATCTGCTTTTCTTCCATTGGCTCGGCGAAGACATACATGGCCGTCACAGGCGAGGTGCGCGTTTCGAAGTGCAAGCGCAAGCTCTTTTCGGGGAATCTGGCGGTCGCTTCTTCCAGCACCTTGTTCAGCAGGCTAATGCTGAATTTGAACTCTTGGTCTCCCAGACAGCGATCGATTTGACCGTGAATGGCGCGGTCGAGCTCAGCAATGGGCATGTACTGGAAGCCGAACATGCGCTGCACGTTGTGGTATGCAAGGAAGATGCCGTCCATGCGTCCCATGCGCGCTTGCAGCATGTACTTGAGCATGGTCGAGCGCATCATCTCGTAATACTCGCGTTCGTAAGACTCCCACTTGCCCTGATGGGTGAGGATCTCATAGCCAAGCATAGGCTTGTAGTCTGACGTGCTCATGCGGATGCTTGAGACTGCGCGGGTCTTGATGTCGAACATTCCTGTTCCCGGAAGTCGGGGGTCGTACGCATCGAGCTGCGAGCGCATGAGGAAGTCGCCCATCGCCGTGTACTCGTAGGCTTCAGGCAAGTTGCGTTCTTCTTCGGAAATCTGGCGCGAGTTGCTCTTGCGGTAACGCTCATAGTCGGATTTCGACAGTGTGAGCAGCTTTTCCATAGACTTGCCGAGCATCATCAAGATGTTGCCGCTGTCGTGTTCCTTGTCGGCGTCAATTGCGTAAGTGCCGTTTTTCCATCGCAAGAAAATTGCCGTTGGTGCGCGGTTGATTTGAGTGAAAGTAAGAAGCTTGTCGGGGAATTGGCGAGAAAGCATGCCAAGGTTGAGGTCCCTCCAACCCGACAAGAGGTAGTGGAAGTGACTCAGCGTGCTGGTCATACTCGATGTGGAGCCTACGTACTTCTTTTCGAATCGCTTGGCCAGTTCAGATAGCGTGCTGTCTTGTGAAGAAGTCTTGTACTGTTGCAAAGCGTTGAAGTCGAATTCTTCGACAGGCATGATATTTTGCAGATATGGGTCGAAATTGTAAACGCGGGAGTGCTGGTCCTGCAGAGACATGACTCCTGGATTGAAGAGAACCTTGTCCAGACCATGTGAAAGTCCTGGAACTGAGGGTTGTTCTATGTTGAGAGGCGTGATCCGTAGGTCCTTGGCATTGATCCTGGGAAGACCAGAGTCGTCGACATCCTCGCCACTGGGTCTTGCTTCATCGTTGGATCTCATGGCCTGAGCGAGCTCGCGCCCGACCATGACATCGGACAGAGTACGATTGTCATTGTCGGGTGCTGGCAATTCCGAAGTAGAGGGCTCACTGTTTGCAGCTTGGGCCTGTCGCCATTTTTCAGCCCTTCTTGACTTTCTTGTACGACGTTTGGAGACTGACGGTTCGTCCACTTTCTCTGCATCCTCGCGGCGACTGGTAGGGACCTCCTCGGTTTGAATCGTATTGTCGTGTTGTTGTTGTCGTATCGTGGCGTCCGGGATTTGAGATACAGAGGTGGACTTGTCGTCGCTCCCGTCGATCTTCTTCCAAAGCTCTTTGAATGCAACCCTCCCACGGAACGAGCCTGAGTCATTCTGATTTGACCTTGCCGTCGCAGCAGCAGCTTCCTGTCGTGCTTGTTGATCTGCAAGTTCTCCCGGACTGTTTCCGAAGCCGCCGCTATCAATCGGTGCTTGGGACCTTGGTTTGACAACATTCCAGCGGAGTAGTGGTCTATCCACAGGAGTTGGTATACCAGCACTGACTTTGAATCCATTCGCTGGGGCCGGATCCATGATCCAGCGGATTGGCGGCTCACCAACAACAGATGGCTTGCTAGCACCATCTTTGACTTCTTTCGCCGCCGCGGGATTGTCTTGGATTGTCATAAGTTCCGCCAATTTAGACTTCTCTTGACCACGACCTTGCTCTGCCATAAGTTCCGCCAATACAGACTCGTACTCTTGCCTGACAGGCTGATCGACACGATCTTTCCCATCCGTCTTCTTCGGGATCCCCTCCAGGGCCTGTGAGGATGTGTCGTCGAGCTTTGCCTCTTGCACACGCCGTCCTAGACCAAATCGCAACCCCCTTGTCGCGTAGTTCAGCTTGGCCCGTAGACTCTCGAAGCTGGTTGCCTCGGGCTTTAAATCGCCGTCTCCATCGCTTTTTGCCTCGCTCTTTGCCTCGACCTGTGATCGATCTTGAACATGCTCCTTGTCGGCCAGCAGAAGTCTGCTTCTCCGTGACTGGTCCTTGTGCCAGGACTTTGTTTCTGATTCCGTGCTCAGGTCGTTGAAGTTTGCAAGCCAGTCGTCGACCTGTTCATCCTTCCGTTGTCGCGTGGCTGCATTGAATTGGCGACGGCAAGAGAGGCACACGTGACCTGAGAGACTCCGTGAAGGCGCATGTGATAGGTGTCTGTACATGGGAGAGGAGGGCGATGCGATGGCGACGAGGTGACAATCGGGTCGCGGTCGTCCAGGTTTGCGATCGAGCAGGCTCCGTGAAAGGGAAAGTAGTGACGATTGGACTAGTGAAGACCGTGCGCCAGGAAACATTGTCGGCGATTCACAGGGATGCGGCTCTGCGGGAAGTGTAGATTAGATTAGATCCGGTAGCCCCAGCTGGGAGCTGTCGATCAGCATGCCTCCAAGGCTCCATGCCCATGTCCCTCCCTCTATGCAACCAAGACTCGAGTAACCTCACATCCTCACCCTTTACCGTCCCACCAACAAACAGCTACGACACTTTTACTGGAATGTGAGGGATCAGCGCGCACTTTCACTTACACCAGCTCCTTCCCTCCCCAACAAGGCAACCATGGACATCTCCCAAGCGGTCTCCGGCTACATCACCAAGATGGTGTCAACCGGAGACGCGGCGCAATCGCAGGCAGCGGCGAAGATGAAGATTCTTCTACTTGATAACGAGACGGTTCGTGGCGCCGTCGTCATCGTATCGTGTTCTAAACTAACACTTTCTCTAGGTGCCAATCGTCTCGTCGGCCACCACCCAATCCGCCCTGCTGAATCACAATGTATACCTCACCGATCGCCTTGACAACCAGGAAAGAGAAAAGATGCGACACCTCCGATGTTTGGCCTTCCTCCGTCCATCCTCAGACAGCATACAGTTCCTGATCGACGAGCTACGGGAACCCAAGTATGGAGAATACCACATATGTACGTTTCCACAGGCAGAGACACTTCTTTGATAGAGGCGGACCTTCTGACTGACACAGACTTCAGCAACATCGTGAAAAAGAGCGCCCTTGAACGGCTAGCGGAAGCCGACGACCACGAAGTTGTCAAAGGCGTGATGGAATACTTTGCCGATTTCCTAGTGATCAACCCGGATCTCTGCTCAATACGGCTCCCCGCCAGACTCTTCTCGTCGTCACCCGAGCTTTGGAACCAGGACAGCTTGTCTCGAACGACAGAGGGCGTCGTTGCGCTCTTGCTATCGCTGAAGAAGAAGCCGCTGATCCGCTACGAAAAGAACAGTCTGCTGTGTAAGAAGCTTGCGACGGAAGTGCGGTATAGCATGACACAAGAAGAGCAGCTCTTCGACTTCCGGAAAACAGACACGCCACCTATCCTGTTGCTTTTGGATCGGAGAGAAGATCCTATCACCCCTCTCTTGACACAATGGACCTACCAAGCCATGGTACACGAGCTTCTTGGTATCAACAACGGTCGAGTGAACTTGAGCGACGTGCCTGATATCAGGCCCGAGTTCAAGGTGAGTTTTCAATTGTCATTCGAGTTTATCCCTGTTAACAACAAGACAGGACATCGTGATCAGCCAAGATCAAGATCCGTTCTTCGCCAAGAACATGTACCTAAACTTTGGCGACCTAGGTCAAAACGCGAAAGACTACGTCGAGCAGTTCGCATCGAAACAAGCTTCAGGACAGAAGCTGGACAGCATCGAAGACATGAAGCGATTCGTCGAAGAATTCCCCGAGTTCCGTCGCCTGTCTGGAAATGTCACCAAGCACGTCACCCTCGTGGGCGAACTATCTCGCCGAGTTGGTACCGACAATCTGCTCGACGTTTCCGAACTCGAGCAAAGTCTCGCTTGCAACGACAACCATTCACAAGACGTCAAGACATTGCAGACGTTAATACAGAACCCGGCCGTTCCAGCCGACAACAAACTACGTCTGGTGGCCATTTATGCGCTACGATACAGCACCCACTCATCAAACGCTACGCCCGCGCTCTGCGAACTCCTTTCGGTTGCAGGAAGCGTTCCAAAGTACCGCGTGAACCTTATCCCACGCCTGCTACTATATGCTTCATCCCTCCAAGCCACGCAAGGCACTGGCGCCGGCATCCCTGACCTCTTTCAGCCTACAGGTCTCTTCGACTCTGCCCGTGCTCGTTTCAACCGAGGTCTTCGTGGTGTCGAGAACGTGTACACTCAGCACTCGCCTCTTCTCGAAACAACTCTGCAGGATCTTATCAAAGGCCGCCTCAATACTGGCACTCACCCGTTTGTGGAAGGTGGAGGGCAGACGCGCGACAAACCGCAAGATATTATTGTCTTCATGGTCGGTGGCACAACATACGAGGAAGCAAAGATGGTGGCACAGGTCAACGCCAGTAGTCCTGGAGTGAGAGTTGTCTTGGGTGGCACCGGAGTGTTGAGCTCGACGGAGTTCCTGGGTCAGGTGGAAGAGGCTGCTGAAGCTTGGCCTGAACCGAGGGAGAATACAGCTGCAGGACGCTTGAGGAAGGAAGTTGGAAGGTAGTGTGGTATCGCCCCAATGAAAGGTGCACCACGCAACAAATACACTCTTGAGCTTACAATCATGATAGAATGACAAAAGGCCAGCCCAGTTCTTGGCCTCGAATTGCGAGATCCAAAAAGAGTCTGATCAAAGAGAATTTCGATAAACCAATCGCGGTAACCGGCGTGTCCTGTTTCAATGTACAGCTACTGATGCTAGCTCTGTGTCGAGGGTTCTACGTCAGATACCCGCATTGATAACATCGAATGTCATCTACTTATTTCCACCACTGACAACCTCGGGAGAAAGCATCTTTCCCAACATATGGCGACATCAGTGGACCTTGACATCCGAGCTGCACCAGAAAAGATCAACTCATCGCACCGCTACCATGGATCCCAGCCTGGCACTCTCCCTCATGGCAGGCAACAATACCACGCACGCACATGCGCAACCCAGCAGCAGACATCCCGCTACGAATATGCCCCAGACCACAACTCCCCTAACCACCATGGACCCCGATCTAGCACGCTCCCTACTCCAGAACAACACCGCCAACGCCAGACCTACGCACTTCAGACCAAATCGGCCCACCAACCCCAACCAGACACCGCCGCACCGCAATCCACGCAGCGCCCTTCGATCACCGCCAGCCCTACCATCCTTCCCACCACCACCACGACGCAGCCCGGCCTCCCGCTCACACCAAAAACTCCTAAAGAAACTCTACCCAACCCCCGGTGTCCAGCCGCGCGACTACACCGCCGTCAGCCTCCATCCTGCGGGCTATGCGGTTTTTGATCACCGAAAGAACCCTCGGGGTTGCCGTATCCTTGGTGTGAGATTTGCAGGGGGGATTTTTGGTGTGTGGAGAGGAATGTGATTTGGAGGATGCCCAGGGGAGGGTTGTTTGGGTGTGGCTGTGGGGTTATGTGAGGCGAGGAGAGGAGAGAGAGTGTGGTTGTGCAGGTGGTGCTCGAGTGGGTGCGGGCACGAAGGCAGCGGGTTTGTTGAGTTCGCGATCAGGAGATGCGCGTGGGTAGGAGACTCGTGGGAATCTATGTGTCGGTCATGGCCGTGGCACTCACGAGGTTGCGTTCTGATCAGCACACTGGCTGCATTTTTCTGCTGTGTCGAACTCGGTATGTCAGGTAAATGCAAGTGTTCGTGTGATCAGAATACCAAGAACATCGTACTGAGCTGACCATTTGCAGTATGCAAGCAAATCATCACGCCACGACGGTCTCGAACCTGTGAAGAAGTCGTGTCAGGGTATCAGTCGTTGTTATCATTCTCAGCCTCGCAACCAGGCCAATCTCGGTTGAGTAGCCGTAAGCAGCCACACCACCAGCCTGCAAGCCAGGATTGGACGTCTGTTCATGTTTGTCGAAAGTGGCGTCCAGCCAGCCGAATATTGACACATCGAGCGACAGCAAGCATAATTCGTGCAGTTACAATATTGAATT
>Ga0265797_10006298_pt1 | contig 16850 bp, 17 predicted proteins | sample P2T30metagenome_FD_192433 | JGI IMG/M metagenome (GOLD analysis project Ga0265797, IMG submission 192433) | Plant litter microbial communities from East Loma Ridge, Irvine, California - P2 T30 | ecosystem: Environmental > Terrestrial > Plant litter > Unclassified | place: USA: California...
TGGAATTAAATCGTGATGTTGCGAGTGCTGGTGTAGCTAGTAACCAGCAGTTGCTCGTGGTCTTAGGCAAGGTGAGGACGATTTCCGCAATTGTAAGCAAAGCCTTCAGGGCAAATGGGACCGTTCATAGGTCGTCCTCTGCTTTTTGAAGAAGCCGTCCAACTTCTTCTGGCTCTCATCGTGCGCAGATCTACCTATTCCGCCACGCTGCCGTTTCAACCCAATGAGATGCTGCTTGTCATCAATAGCTAGTATTTTCGTAGAGTAGCCATGGAGCATCCTTGGTACGCTAGCATCAGATGACACTTCTTGGCCAGTCTCTGGAGATTTGCTTCTGGTCGTAGAAGGTGCCGCGGAAGCTTCAGCGAGCAGCCGATCGGACTCCGAAATGGTAGACGTTTGTTCGGACGGCTCGCTCTTGGAGACAGGCTTGGCCTCAAAGCCGTTTGGAATATTGTCTCGACGGATTGAAAGATACAAGTAACCAGTGTTGCTCCATCCTCCAAGATGTTCCAGTATTATGTCGCCTCTTGCTGCCATGACTTCTGGGGCAATTGTGAGACTCTTGCGTGGCAATCTTAGCAACAAACGCCGCCAAAGATTTGATAGCAGAATACCATGTGAGACTATCGCCACTGTATGTTCGTTGGTGGCAGAGTCAGAGTCGAACAGAGGTAGCATATGGTGGTCCAGGAAATGATCGGCCCGCTTTGCCATCGATTCCTTGCTTTCGACATCAACGAAGCCTTCATCGTCTTTGTGTTTGTCGCGATGCACTTCGCGTCCGGTCTTTTTTGAGTCTGCAGACCGAGCTTGGAAAGATTTGCCTTCATAATAGCCGAAGTCCTGCTATCGATTAGTGTATGTCCACCGGGGTTACCGACACTGCACACCTGTTCGATCAACTCTGGAACTTTGACTATTTCCAAAGCAGAAGATGCGGTATCTGGGTATGCAGCCACTTGGGCTTTGCGAATAGCTTCAGCGGTCTTTGACGTGCGCGTCAACGGGGATGCGAAAATATGTGTGAGGACAACTTCTGCTTTCGCTAAGTGGTCTCCAAGCTTGTTCGCTTGGTCGTGGCCATGATTTGTGAGTACCTAAACCCGTTCAGCCAAAATGTTTAGAATGCTTGAGAAGGATGTAGGTCAGTACCGAATCACGAACGCCTGCATAGAGCCCAGCGACATTGTCGACCTGCGATCGCGTTAAGGACCAGTCATATCTGTCTTGACGTCTGCAGACATACCGTCTCAGCATGGCGAATGAGCAAGAGCTTCATAGAGTATCATTCTTCTGCGGCTACATGTACCCGGTGGTGGAAGAGCGTTGATGTGGCGAAACTAGAGGCTTTCACCTCCACCGAGACGTTGGCGTTTGCCGTCACACACAACTTCGTGCACTGTCCTTCGGACTAAGCAGTTGTCGAGAGATTGTATCGCAGTTCACAGAAGTGATATTGTACGTGTGGCTGTTGGTATTGGTTGGTTGGATCTTCCCTGGAGCATTGACTTTTGAGTATGATACTGTCTTAATCGACATCACGTGATCGTAATGGAAAGGGTAAGGGTTGGGGCAGACAGACCACTCGAACAAATGCTATCGAAGAGTTTGCGTAAATGAAAATGATACAAATGATACAAGGATCGTCTGCAAACGTTTAGACCTAGATATTAAACAGTGCTGCCACAATTGAGACGCTGTTCAGGCGGAGAAAACTCATGAGATGTTCAAATGTCGTATCACACTTCAATCCACTCACTAAGGGTATATATCTAGCCAATCTCTCTGCCACTGTAAAGTGAATTTCCATGCCACATCCCAATATACTACTGGAACTCAGCCTGTACGCTGCCATATTTCACACCATCTACAATCAGTTCAAAGACCAAATTTGCGCTCTGGATCTTCATGTGCAACTCGAAATCCAAGTTTGAGAATTCCTGGCCCTTGCTAGTCGTCAAGGTGGTGAACAGGCTCTGGGGCACGGCGGACAAATCTGTCTTGAGCTTGCAGACGCTCACGAGGTTCTTATTGTAGGCATCTGGCGCAGTGTCGTCCTCGCAAGCAATTAGATCGTCTTCGACCACGAGCGACTGACCAGGGCGGAAGTTGCGGGTGTAGTGGAATGAGATCGGTTCATCGGAGGAGATTGGAGCACCCTGGTATCAGTGTTAGCTGTTGTCACTTGTCTAGTCATTTGGATGTCGGTTGTGGAGGGTACATACCTTTGCAATGTGCCACTGCATTCGATCACTGACCATCCATCTTTCCCAGAGCGGACTCCAATATCTGTCAGATGCTGGATGTTTCTTCTCGTCGAAGACGGTTGCGTAGCTGGTGCCGTAAGCAAGTCTACTTCTGCGCTTCTCGACGACACTGCCTTCCACTCCGCGCAAAGCTGCACCTCTAACCACGGCAGTCCAAGCATGCAGTGGCTGTAGGATCTCAATACCCGGCTGGTCCATGTTACCATTCTCGTGCGTTGGTCGTTGAGTGTATGGCGGTGGAGGCGCGGTGTTGAAGTGTTGTTTCAATTTCGTGTAGAGATGATTGGACTGGCCGAAGCCGCCTACCAGGATGATTCCAGTGACATTGCCGTGCTTGGCTTTGACGGCGTCGACTTGCCCTTGCACCAGTTCGATCACCTGGTTGATCACAGGCTCAAATATCTTCTTCACTTGAGCGGCATCCATGACAAGGAACCCGCTGTCGATACCTGCAGCCTCGTCGTCTGGTAAACCCGGCATGGGAATGTTGATATCGCCAGTCTCATCCTCATTGAAGGTCCTTTTCACGAACTCTTCAAAGTAACGCAGACCCATTGTCCAGGTCTTTGGCTTTTTCCTCTTCATCTCGTTGAATTGCTTGAAGCCGAGACGCTCTTTCACATACTCCTCAAAGCGGAAGTCGATGAAGGCTGAGCCACATAGACCGCCAGTACCGACAGCGCTCTCTTCCAAGAGTAGTGGGTACAGACTTGTCACCTTGTATGCGATAAGGTCGACAGTGCCACCGCCAGCATCGCATACGACGAAATTGCTTCCGACGGTAAGCCCTTTGGGTGGTGTCATCTTGAGGGCATATACAGCCGCCGCTTCAGGCTCGCTGATCATCATCAACTCGTGCTTTTTACCCATTCCTGCCCTCTCTGCTGCCTGGAGGGTAGCATTCTTTGCAGCGTCGCTCCTGTAAGAGTGTCAGTCGTTTTATTTCTCTCTCGTACTGGTTCAGATCGAAGCTGGAAACTCACCACACCGCAGGTACTGTGATCACAAAAGAACATGGCGTTGTCGACATGAATGCTTCGCCATAACGCCTTGTCAGAGTCTCCAATGTATCTATGAGATAATGCGTCAGTTCCGCGTACTCCGAAGCCCAGTCAGAATGATGGCTTACGCTTGTAGAGTTCAGAAAGGAAATCCGAGACAGCGTCCTTCACGGTTCGATCGCATCGCCTCAGATGTGTAGCCGTCTCCAGAGGACTGACCTACGAGGTTGTCAGCGGTCATGCCAGATACAAGAATACATCGCTAGTGTCGTATTACGAAATGTGGCAATTTCTGGTTGCGATCGAGGAAGAGCTTCATGCACTTAATCCGAAGCTCCTCTGGCTTGTGCATGAAGCCCCAGCGAATTGTCGTGGTTGCTCCTGATATTGGGTTCTGCTCGGGAGTGACATCTGCGATTGGCTTGGTATTGGCAGCCAGCTGGTAAGATATCTCCGTCGGGACCTTGTCGCTAGTGATTCCGTTGCCACCTTTGAAGCGAAATTAGCGACTGAGCATAACCCGGATGGTAAGGTGGGCGATACCCGGCCATGTGCGTATGATGTCAACCTCATCAGGCGTAGCGCTATACACCGTGGCTACTCCAGAGAAAGTCGTGCCAAAGTCCACCGCAATCACAATCTTGTCCTCCGCCGCCTGCTGCGTAGCTGCTGCAGCAGCAGCAGAGCGTGCGCTGTCTCTTTTGGTCATTATTGGGATGTTCGACCCGGAGGAACCTGGCAGATTTCTGGTCATTTTTTGATTGAGCAACCTATGGGAGTCGAGTAGACAAACGAGTTGCACCTCAGGCGCGGTGGTGTAGCGTGCAATGGCTCGAGGCTAGGGCAGCCAGGGCGACATGCAGCATACTAAGCAGCAAAACAAACGGTTGGTATGGTGCTCCAATGGCTGGTTTCGCAGGTAGGGCCACTGTGTCAGGCCAGGTCTCAGATCTGTGATAGTCGCTGCTATTCTGTCCGCCGACTGCCTGGCGACCGTTTCGCGCGGTCTGAAAGAGACGGGACGAACGCGGATTTTCCACTATTATTGCTGCCGTCCGGCATTCGGACAGCGCAACTTGGGGCCCTTGGGCATTGATTGCCGCCTATTATTGCACAGGCACAACTCTGTGCCGTACCTGATCTGCATGTGTGGGGGCTTGCAGGGTTGCTGGAGGATCTCGGCACGAGCCCAGCACTGGTCGGTGTATGCGTTGTCGGGGCTCCGAGCATGTGTTGCCATTGTTGAGATTGGTTCGTGATTTGGTGTACTCAGTCTAAGCGATCATCGCTAGGCCGCAATCATTCCAAGTACGTAGACTTGACGATACGCCTTTAATATGTGTATCGAATGTGACCATGTTTCTGTTGAGCTTGATGGATCGGGACGATTTCAAATCTCAAAGCAACTTCCTTGTTCGGTATCAGTGGAGCCGCCGCTACAGCTCAGCACAAGCCGAGTACGAGATAGCTCGCTGCTTGTCGACGACCGAGACGACACTCGATCGTGCAGGGAAGCGCAGACTCCATGGCCAAACATGTTGTTGCCAATTGTAGAAACGGTTCCAAGTATGAGTGGAGACTCTTGAAACACTCCTTCCTCCGTTTGAAAGGCCGGCCCCCTGGAGCATATGAGGTACTTACGATTTTAACCTCTGGCAGGAAGCATAATATAATTGGGCACAGCGCCTCAAGCGTACTGTATGCATATGCATACGAGAACGCCATCGGAGGCCCTGCCCGCTTGCTTATACCTTGAGGCATGTTCCTATTCAGGTCCATCAGAACCCCTGTCAATCCCACGCCGCAGGGCCAGAATACACACGACGACCAGACACCACAGCTCGACGACATACCTGCAGATATGTCTGAACGCCCGCGCCTCCGGACTTCAGAGAGTACAGGCAGCCTGCCGCATGTTGCAGACCTGATGGTCAAACCGGGGCGCAAAGCATCAGGCCTCCGCTCTGCTTTCGAGCGTACGAACAACAAGCGACTGCCCTCCAGCAACCCGCCGAGCGGTCGTCCGCATAGTCCAACCAAACGACACGATTCAATCCCTGAATCTAAAGTGCTGAGCTACGAGGCGGAGATTGCCAGGCTGAGAGAAAAGGTTGATAGAGAGAGAAGCGCGCGCAAAGAGGCCGTAGCGTTAGCTACGCGGCTGGAGCAAGAGATAGCGACACTTAGTAACGATTTGGATCAAAAGGATTCGTTCTGGCGCGAGGAGCTGCGTGCGAAAGTCCACGAGGCTAGGCAGGAGAGCATCAGACCTCCAAGAGACATGCACAGCTCGCGCGGTCAGGCGAGGCTGGGCGATAACGGTTTACAGCGACAACTTACGGAGTTGAAACGCAGTATCTCCAGATCTACGCGCGTGGAATCGGTTGTCACAAGCGATGCGACATTCGTGCAGGAGATGGGCTCGCTGGCCCATGAGATACAGAATTGGACGGTGAACAGCTATAGAAGAGCTAGGATTAGTGCTTCTGCTGGAGAACTTACGGCTAGGCTAGCACCTCTGGTCAACGATCGACAACTCGAGCGTCTGGAGCCTCTATGGGCCGGCTGGAGACCGGAGAACAAGATTGCTGTGCTGCAGTCGACGATCGCTGCGATCCTCATGGATATCTTTGATGATCAGCTGCTGTTCGGCATGCCTCCACACGAGGATTGGGCAGCATCTTTGCGCAGGACTTCGCACCATATGTCGACAGTGCTCGAAGCTCAACAATACAATAAATGGCGCGCATGTAGTCTCGAAATTGTTCGCCAGACTGCCGTGATGAACAAAGCCTTGGACTCTGCAGCAAGCACAATGGCGGAATATGTCACTACAACATTGGATACTCTGTCTGTGCAGGCGAGCAGTGCAGCTAAGTTGGCTTCATTACAACCTATCGTCAAGCGGGCCATCACATTAGCTCACCTTTTCCGAATCCAGCGAGCTCGTTTCACCTTCGACTTCCCAGCTCCTTCAACGTCGTTTGATTCCAGCACTATGGAGAACGTGGCCTTCGACCGCGATGCTGAAGAAGGACACCCTATCGACTGCGCCACATTCCCTATGGTACTCAAACTGGGCGATGAGCATGGTGCCAACATAGAATGGCAGAACGTGCTTTTGAAAGCCAACGTCGTCTGTGGTGAGACCTGATCTCAAGCTGTCGCAAGCCAGACTATCGGAGTCCTCAAAGAGTATGTTGCCTGTGAAGGACCCTAGAATGAATGCTGCCAGCCCTGCTAGGGGAGGGTGACTCTGCAAGCCACGCGTCCAGACCGCCACCGCGTTCATCTACCGTCTGCGCCCGGTTGCGGTCGTGAGGACGACGGCTATGTACGACTTGTCCACCAATCAGCCGATGCTCCCAGGTTGGTTCACGAGCGCATAGAGCTTCCCGCCTTTCGAGAAGGGTCGCTGCGCTGGGGAGTAGACAGGGTGTACGAAGAGCAAAATCCTTGACTTTCACATCGCCACCCGCGTCGTGGTCGGCGTCACTGGTTGACAAGTTGATATGGTGGAGCCGCAACCCCCTGACAGAGTCTTCGAGCTCGTCGAATGACCTGGTGAAAACACGAGGCGTTATCGAGCCACCCTCGCCATTGCCTGCCGAAATGTCGTATTCCGTCTGCAGGGTTGTGGGGTTGTCGCCAGCATGGGCAACCTCGAGCCCCTCGAAGAACTCTTCCAGGCTTTCCAGTATGTCAGTGTTCGACTCGGACTTGGATAGTGCCACTCTGTTTCCGCTGTCGGGTTTCTTCGTCGCTGGCGGCTGTTTAGCTGCGCCAGACTTGTCGTCGCGTTGCACACCATCCGCCATCCAGGAGCCAAAAGTGAACTCGGTGTCAAGCTCGGTGACAATCTTGTTCGCTTCCTCGATATTCTCTTCAATCGAAATCATACAAGAGCGAATATGATCAAACCAGGGATGCAGTTGCCAGCTATGGTGCTCGGGTTGAACTCGGTGCAGCTGTAGAAGAGGGCAGTACACTTCATCGTCGAATTCAGCTAGGAAGTGGCGATAGAGCTTGACGTTGTCGTTGCTGGGCGCATGTAGTCTGCTGCACGCCGAGTTAGCCACTGTAGCGTGCTTTGGCCATGAGATATTGCTTACCGGAGCCTCCTGCGCCAAATCTGGAGATTGTGCCGGCGGATGTCTTCTTGCGACACAGCCAGGTCAGGCAGCTCCTCCATGGCTTGCTGCGCAGATTTGAGATGCGCGCCGATTCGTTCGCCGAAGGAGTGAAAGGTATCAGCGACACGTTTCGACAGAAGCCTCACCCTGCGCATCACTATCTCGTCGGGGCCGAGAGAAGGAGGGAATAGAAGCAGTGAGATCTCGTCGAACATCCGGAGCACCTCGTGGAGCTCGTTATAGCCGCTGGTGTCGAGTCCGCCACGAGCGAGGTGCTCATCGAGGAAGCGCAGCGCAACAGGGCGCTCCGGGTCTGTGAGAGCAGCTCTGGCCTCTGCCAGCTGTTGAGTGAGAAGTGACATGACAGTGTCTCTGTAGTATAGGCCGTAGTATGGTGTTTTATTTTTTTGCGAAGAGTGAGGCAATACAAAAAGAATTGAATGTGTGGACGATGGTGTGGTTCTGGTTTGGATGTGGTAGCTGCGTTCAAGTTCTGGTGAACGGTCTGAGGAAGGTGCGACTCACGGCGCTTTCCTCAATTACACTTACAATACCTGACCTCACTTCTCGAAAATACTCAAAAGACAGAAAACACAGTTAGAAGACAATCACAAGGCAAAACTGAGATGCAACTGGTATCTGTTTACGTGAGTATGGTACATGCATTGGGCTCTATACGACTAATCCCAGGCGTCAGCAGACTGATGGGGACCCACTTTCTCTCCTTTCACGCTGCTCGAATGTTCATCGTCTATAGGTTCGTGAGGTAGTCCTCAATCTCCTGAGGGCTCAGCTTGCGGAAACGAGGGCCCTGGGCGCCCTCAACACCCTCGTAGCCGAGAAGGTCGTCTGCAGGAGGGCCGACGATGCCTGTAAGAAGTGTTAGTGAGCTCCGCGCGTAATAAACGAGTTTCCATCGTAGTGAACGTACCAATCTCAACAGTGTCACCGTTCATCTCGCCCTCGATCGTCTCCTTGAGCGTCAGAAGCGCAATGTGAACCGCATCTTCCAGCTCAAGGCCCTCGGTGTACCTCTTCTCCAGGAATGTCTTTGCGCTCGCAGCGCTTTTGCCGATTGCAGTAGCCTTCCAAGGGAAGTAGCTACCGCTGGGATCGACCTGGTAAAGACTGGGACCACCCTTCATGATACCGCCAGTCTTCCTTGTCTTCTTCAGCTTCTCGCCGCTCACGCCAACCTCCTGTTCTCCCTCCACTTCCGCCTCAGCCTGCTCGGGCAAAACACCGTCGTCCCAGCCTGCAACGAGCAAGCTGACACCGTACGGTCGCACGCCTCCACTCTGTGTCGCCTCCTGCATCACGCGCGCAACATCTTGCACCAATATGCGAGTCGGGGGGTATTCGTTGTAGATGCGCTTGTAGTTCGTGTGGGAGACCTTGCGCGCCTTGTCGACAAGCACGCGGTAATCGGGGCCCATGCCGGAGTAGACCATGCCGATGTTGGGCGTGATGAGGGAGACTTTTGAGGACGACGACGCATCGATGAGCGGTGTGGAGGACTTCTTTTCGGTGGCGAGGACGATGCCGTTGGCGGCCTTGATGCCGAGGGAGGTCACACCCTGGTTGACGGCGTTGAGGGCATATTCTGGGGAGCATGTTAGGTTGTGGAATGGGTTATGAGACTCGAGCATTCATACCAATCTGCACCAGCTTGCCGCTATGAGTTCATTAGCTTAGTTCATGCCAGGTTCACAGCTATCCAAACATACCTGGGCGAGAAGGTGGTGAGCGAGAAGGAGTATCTGTCGGCCATGTTGGGCCTGCTGTTGCCGAGCTTTTGGTCCTAGAATCAAGCGTGCTGTGTTGTGTTCAAAGAGTCTTCGGCAACAAGAGAGGGTTGGCTGAACAGGCGGTGCTTGGAGTGTTTGATGATGTGGTCGTTGTACGTAGCTCCGGCGAAGCTCATCACTGGAAGCCGACAGGCAGCGCTGAACGCGAGCGCGTCTTGGCATCAATGACGCTTTGCTCCAGCGAAGCTACATGTGAGGTATACAGAAACAGATATAGGTATCACTTTCCACAACGAGACAAAACCAATAGAACATCTCGGTGAAATTGAGTATCTATCTCAGAGAGCAAGTATGCTGGACGCACTCATTTCAAATACTATCGCTTCAGAGCAGCAACTGGTACTGATCTACGGAATTGCACGTTGCTGCACTCACTTATCTGTATTGACACGCAGAGACTACATACTTCCGGTATATCGGTGGCAAGTCTTCTCAGCGACTGACCTAGATATCACAATGGAGCCTCGCCATCTATACTCAAACTCTGTAGTGGCCACGCAACAGCAGCGTGAGCATTACAGGGTTTGAGTGTAGGTCGCGAGCGAGCCTACGTAGTATTCTGACCCGCAAAACCCAGTAATTTTTTCCATGATCCCCTCGGCAGTCAAAAATGCCAAAGGACCGACTCAAGCACCATCGGGCTCCTCGAAACCGCTCAGAAAACACTCGTCCCCCGAGCCCTGATCCGCATCCTTTCCAGCAGACCCATCATCCGACACACCAACTTCAAAGTACCGTTTCTGCTCAGCTTCATTCTTCGCCCTCTGCCCTTTATGTGTCGGGCCATCGCCTGCGCACCATTGCAGCTCGCATGGCTTAGGATGGACGAACCGTGGTGGAGCTACGACTTTCTCCGGCGGGTCCAGCAGAGCATGCCTAAGCTGGCAGCCTTTCCTGTCAAGCGACCGCTTGCACGAGCCGTGGTACCAGAAGAAGCAGGTCTGTGTCGCCTCGGAGTTTGAGTTAGAGTCCTGTGACTCTGAATTTGGTTGAGTTGGTTGAGTTGGTGGCTGGTCTGGGATGTCGTCGTAGAAGTCTTCGTAAGAAATGTGTGGTCTTTTGTTTGCAGCGCTTTTGGGGCGGTCTGGGTGGAAGAGGTGGCTCTGCTTGCGCTTCTTTGTTTTTGTGATGGCTGCAGGGGTGGGCAGAACCGTAACAGCCGCGATGTTGGTCTGTTTGGGAGAAGTTTGCGTCTGCTTCTCCTTCTCCTTCTGTTTCTTTTTCTTCTTCCGCTTGGTTGGTGCGCTTGCAGGCTCCTGCTGCGCGGGTTGGTGAGCTGCTGGTCCAGTGAGGGACGCCAGAGGCGAACGCTCGGGGGTGCTCTGGCCAGAAGGCGCCGTTGTGCAGCGAGAGAGACGTGGATCTCTGCTCGCAGTGTCCGTTTGTGCATTGGGGTATGCTGGAGGCACAATCAGAGATCGTAAGAGATCCATGGTGCTATCGGCGTGTGTGATGAGTTCTTGAACTTGGATCTTGGTTGGCTGATACTTCGGATGGTGAGCAAGATCTTGTTGGTGGGAGGGAATTAGTTCTGAAGGAAAGCGTTTTGTAGATAGGGTAATGTGAAACCAAACACGGTGTGACATTGCTTGCAGCACGTGATGTGTGATGATGAGTGGCAGTCAGTGAACAAAGCCATCTGATCTGAGATGACAACTGACCAAGCAACTTCACCAGGCTGAAATGAAATTTCCGCTTGCTTCAACTCGTGCAATCACTCGCATGCGTATGAAAGACCTCACCTTTTCGCCAACTTCTCCAGAACCCCTAATCGCAGCTGGCCGCTTGTGAATCATTGTAGCTGTACAACCGCTGCACTGCCCAAACGCACTCAAGGAGACAGCAGCCGTGGCAATCCAACAACATCTCCAACCTGAGCTTTGGCATCAAATGAGAGGCTACTTGGACTCAGCGACGTCTTTTTGATTAACACCACGTACAAAATCTGGGCCACAAGAACACCAAGGCTATGCTCTGCGATTTTGGTGGACGGACGTCGGTGTCTCGAGGTGCATTCCTGCTTCATCTCAGCAAACTTATTTCGCTATACAAGCTATAAAGACGTCTTCCACAAGAGCTCACAATGCTCTGAAATACTCAGACACGCCTGTAAGGACTTCTTTGCAAGCCCAGCTAAGCCATTGCCTGAGCACAAGGCCATAATGATACAAAGTCCTGCGGCATCGGTGTCGCCACTCGCTACCTGACTCACACAGAGCGGGTGTTGCTACTGTCGGGCAATGTGGCGCGCATCAGAAGAGTCGAGATGTTTTTCTTGATCCTTTAAGGGACATGGTAGGCGAATATCGCCGAGGATGTGGTCGCGACGGATCTCAAGGCGGCAATTCGTTCGGTCGCTTAAACAGCCACAACAGGCTCTTGGCAAGCCTTCCTCCTTGCTAACAAAAATGCGGTATGTCTTCTGCTTTCATCAATGTGAGAATGTTTGGAGATGGACGTTTCTCAAGTAACTACGATGCTCGTGCCTGTAGGTACTGTAGATCGATCTCGTCGCTGGTCGGATCCACCTTCCAGGGTTTTCGATGGAAATTACATCATGTTACGCATTCTTCGTCGGCAAACACGCGACCTGTTGGACAAATACAGGCCTAAGCTTTGCAACGCTATACAAAAATCAAGATCAATCGCAGTGTGCTGTGTCATGCCTTTTAACGCCGTTGTAGAACGGCGTGGCCACAATTAAGCCTACAGCGCGAATGCCGATGTTGTGCCTGGCAAAATCTTGTCAGCACTAAGGCCTCCGGACCCATGGAAGGGAGCTGAAGTCAAACGTGCATACGGATCAGGTGAGACAAAGATTCCTCTGTTGCAGGAAGGTATCTTCGATTGCTAGACCTCGCCGTTCCTGCCCGCGTTGTCGGACGAGATGAAGCTCTTCAACTAACGTCGCTGTCACGCTGGTGTACATTATGACAAAGAACGCCTAGGGGGCAATAGCTTTCTACGGTTGATGCCGCTGACGACTCATTCCTTCAAAGCTCACAGACCGCCTTTCGCGCAATTCCCCCAGGTGGCGCTAAGGGTCACAGGCTATCGATCTGTTCCATGGCACGGACGGGGAACAAGACCAGCGTCATCACGAGACAGTCTCACCCTGACGCGCTTCCATGAACACCGCAATATTGTGCTATTCGACCTCTGACGCGTTGAAAGAGGTGCGCGGTCAGCATAATGGTCAAGCTCACACGTTCTGGTTCCATGCATTCGACCTACGCTTCCGTCATGAACACTCGTCTTGTCATGTCTTCGACGGCCCGCGCAGCCACCAACGACTCCAAATCTCCTTCCGCCGGGCACGGCCGGCAGACGTAGTGACAGTAGTGTCGTGTGATGGACGCCACGGGGCTGCAACAGGTAAAGGGCTCGCGTGATCCAATAACTTCTTATACCCTTGCGTCTGCGGTGTGCATATGCATGTCATACAGCTCCAGCTCAGCTCCGTCGAAATATCAACCACGGCTAAGTCCCCTGTCGCCCGACCAAGCATATACCATTGCCGTTTAAGCTCCAACTTCGAGTCAAGCCTCGCAAGGGCGATCTGTCGATCTTTTTCAAACTGATTCAAACGATCGGGCTTCCTTCAGTCCTCAGCACCTGGGGAAGATCCTCCTGCCCATAAAGGTTGGCGTTCCTCCTGCCCTCGCTTCGAACGCTGGCCGTTGCAGGATTCAGCATCGTCCTGGTCAGTCCGCTAAAGAAACGAAGTTGAAGAAGTCGAGCGCAGAAGGTCTTTAGCGACGCCAGCTAGCCCTTTCATTTATTCCCCTAGTCTAAACATGGCTGCCATAGAGACTGTAAGTCGCACATTGTCTTTTACTATAACCTCGGCTGGCTCGGCCTGCAGTGCATATACTAATTAGTCGGTGAACCCAGGCTGCTCCAGTCATTCGAACAATCAACATAAAGCCCAATAACAGGAAACCGCGATCGTTTGATCCTGTGGTCCTTGCAAGGAAACTCGAAGTCGCGAAACGTGAGCAAGACGCGGCAAACAAATTGCGCGAACGTAGGCGAGCTACAAGGGACGGAACCTTCATGTCAAGGAGCGCGACACATTCTTCCGACTCTTCTTCCACACCGCCAGTATCACAGTTCAATGCAACAATCCCGCCCGTGACCAAGAACTTCTCAAATCAGGATTCCCCTACTCCAGCAGCCCGCCACAAGGAGTGGAGCACGGCGGATGGACGACCAGTTATGACCCACAAATCAATGCTCGCAGCTCTCAACCTCAGTCTCGCCGATCTCGAAGCCATGACAGAGAAACTGGAACTCGAAACCACCAAGCAGCGAGAGTATTTGTGCTCTCGCTGTAAAACACCAGACGCCCCGGGCCAACAGAACAACCACATTCACAAACACGATAACGAGAGCCCCAACTACTCTCGACTTCGATCTGTTGCAACCGCACCACAGCTCTCCACCGCCAACCATGGCTCCCAAACCACTTACGAGCGCATCGAAATCCCCGAATACGACCCACCACAATACCACGCCATCTCTCACCGAGGTAGCGAAGACGTCCCACGCACCATGGGTACCAACCAACGCCCACATATTCAACCTTACGACCGCCCAGACTGGACCCAACAATCACAATACGGCGCCGACACCGCAACACGAGCAAACTTCGACGTCCCTTCAGGCTACATTTTCAAGCGACGCAATCCACAGGCATCGGAAGTTGCCCCTGCCCCTGCGCGAAAGTCTCATATCCGCCCGCCTCCGCCACCCAAAGAAATGCACCTTATCAGCGATGCGGTCAAGTTGATGAAGCAGAAAGATAGGAGGGATAAGAGGAAGAGTTTTGTCGAGTTTTTGAGAAAGTTTTGAGACGATAGATACCCCCCATGGCCGGCGCTGAGTAACTGCTACGGATGGACATATGACGCGCAGCACGCGTGAGTACTTACTATGACCTTTTCTTCTTTTTTTTCCAATCTCCTCTGGGGATGAAGGTTGACGAAGGATGTATTTAATGTGTAAATAGAAACTCCCTCTTAGGGGGAAAGTACTCGCAAAAGTAATTGTGAATCGTTTATGCAATGCTTATATCATGATTTAAGTGGACGTCGTTTGTTTTGTGTGGTGTTCTCGGAGCCTAGCGCGGCTTTTCGTTCACACGTCTAATCATACCCAACTATCTCACCTTGTCCTTGTCCTTTTTTACTCAACGGCCTTATCACAATCCATCAACGGGAGATAATGGTTTCTTGTCTTCTTGCGCTGGAGCTGTCAGCTGCTAGACACTTGCAAACGAGACGGCCGCTCTTCACTCCCAACCCTCCCGCTTTCGACAACATCTTCGCAGCCTTGCGCAAATGACCTCATGGCGCCGCACCTCCACCATGAGCTCAATCGTCGACAAAGCATTCACAGACGCCTACAACGAATGTCTCGAGTCATACGACAAGGACGAGCTCGAAAAGTGTATCGAGAGATAACCGAGGACGCCACAGCACCACTTTACCATCGCATGAAAACATGGATCTTGCTGGGAAGTGCCCTGGAAGATTGGGACGAGTCCAACGACTGCTACCCCAAGGCTCAGTCTATGTGGCACATTGTGCGACGCTGGCACCGCAGTGGCGAGAACGCTGAGACGGACACAGCGATGGAGGAGCTACGCGGTGAGCTTGAGGGGCTGGAGGAAGCACTCGCGAAGAGAAGCCAGCATATGATTTCGATGAGGAGGGTGTAGAATGCATGGCTGCGATTGATGCCACTATCCAGACCCAGGAGAACATCCACCGAGCCGGAAGATACGAGCCCTCAGAGCAGCCGAGGGAGGCTGAAGAAGTATGTTCGCTAGTGTCATTGCTTCTTTCACATTTTCTGATTGTTTACAGGAAAAAAAAGCTCAACGAAGGGTTAGAGGTCGCAGAGCCAGATGATGAGCCTGTCTCGTCGGGCATGACAGGTCTGATATCGCATCGGCGTGAAGGTGCAAGCTGTTGACAAGTTGTCTGCTACACATTACGCCGCCACGCGCTATCACCACTACATCTCTGGGGCTCCAGATCGCACTTCTGCCGCTGAGGAAGGGCTCTTGGCGGCCTTCTCAACCCCTGGAACAACTGGTCACAGAAGCGACGGTGCGTCTGGATGCACACGGGTCTTGATAAGTGACTCGGGTATCGATAGAATTAGGGGCAGATGGGATGTTGTCTGGAAAGGATTTGATACTATCTCACTGGCGTCTAATGCTACGGACGGGTAATGTGCAGAAGTGTAGGTCGTCATCATTAATCTTGTTTCTGTTGAGGTGAGAAAATATCAATACGTGAATGAAGCCCTCTTCCTGGACGACAATCGAAAAGTGTGATTGAACATCATGCAATTCATTATCATTATATACGTTGCTGTGGAGCTCAGCTCCTCGGTTTCCTGACCATACCGAATTCTCATCTTGTCCTTGTCCCGCTACTCCATCGGCAAAGCATCCTTATTCTTACCCTTAGCCTTCTTCTTCAACAACGCAGTGGTCACAATCCCGCGATCTCGAACATCTTCATCCAAGCATACCCTCCAAACTCCCAACATGTCTGTCACGCCACGCATCACCTCCTCACTCACAGGCTGCTTCGCACCCTGCAGCAGCCTATCCGCTAGTTCAACGCGCAGCAGCTCAGCAAGAGTCAAATCCCGTCCCGTTTGCGGTTCTTGCAAGGCTCCCAACCGCCAGGCGATGAACGCCCAGTCTTTCTCGTAGCATTTCTTCGCCGCTGCAACGACCAGTTCGAAATGCGCGTGGTACGGCCTTCCGCTCCCGATCAGTTTTTCGATGAGCTCGTGCAGTTCTGCCACGAACTGATCCCGTCGCAGCTCTTGCTCGGTATCTGCGCGCCAGGGTCTGCTCGGGTAAGTGAGCAGCCATAGGCGGCACGGGAATGCATCCGGAAGCCTAGCAGGTTGGCGTTGGGGGTTACTCTGCCATTCTGGAATCCGTGTGGCGTCTATGCGCTCTACTACGTACTCCACCAAAGGTCTGCAGTAGTTGTACCAGGCCAGCTGGACAGATTCGTTCATGCGGAGAGGCGGGTTGTAGGAGTTGACCAGGACTTCCCAGTGCTCTGGATTTTGGTCGAACTGCCCGAGCCGAATGTCGATCATTTCTCGCTCATGGGCTTGTAGCTGGGCTGGTGTAAGGAGGTCATGGGAAGCTGCGTCTTCTGATGTAGCGAAGATGGCGGTTTTGAGGATCTCGGCGGTGTTTAGGTCGCGGGTCTGTGGCGAGTCGTTGTATATCAGCCGCAGATAAGAAGCCTGGCCGACCGGTGAGGGATCCATCTTGTTGATGTAACCATTGAGGTCCTTGAAGGCCTTGGGCGCGGTGGCGAAGAAAATCAGCAAAGCGTGGAAGCCGTCGTAGTACGCTGCGGGCATGTGTGCTGGGTACTTCTCCAGCAAGTGCTTCAAGAGATCGTAGGAATTAAACGCCCGTGGAATGCTGGAATACAGGTCCATGACATCGTTGGCGCGGAGAACGATCTTGAGCCAGCGCTGTCCATTCGCCGTCGACATCTCGATAAGAGGCAACAAAAGTCGTCGGACCAGCTCGCCAGTCTTGACTTCGTCCCTCTTCCACTTCGACAGCTCCACGAAATCAAGCAAAGC
>Ga0265797_10006299_pt1 | contig 16848 bp, 16 predicted proteins | sample P2T30metagenome_FD_192433 | JGI IMG/M metagenome (GOLD analysis project Ga0265797, IMG submission 192433) | Plant litter microbial communities from East Loma Ridge, Irvine, California - P2 T30 | ecosystem: Environmental > Terrestrial > Plant litter > Unclassified | place: USA: California...
AATTATTTTGTGAGCAGAGCAAAGACAACTTGGAAGGTATGCGTCCGAGATGCACGAGTGACAAACTCGCGAAATCGGTGACGGAAATGTCAAGGCTGAGCGAGCTACGAGCAGTCAAGATATTCGTCGTGGATGATTGACCAGATTCGTGCGTACGTGTGGGTCTTCTTCTTCACGGTGGGTGAGTTCCTCCAACTTTCAGTTATGCATTCGCGGACGGAAGGAACCAACCAGCGGCAGGTTCCGGACGTTAAATGACGCCAGAACTAGGGCAACACGTGCATCATGTTGATTGTCCGAAGCGCAGAAGGTCCAGCCGGCAAAAGGATGCAGCTATGCCCGTCTCTGTCGGTTCCGCTTTCAAATCACCACGTCGTCTACCTCCTGGGAAGTATGGCATTTGTACGTCAGGCTCAGAGGCCACGGAGGCAGTCGACCTGCATAAGCATATCGGGATTTTCCGACGTGGCGAGCGCGGTATGCGCGAACAAACCTGGTTCGTCACGCCGCCAGCAGGGTGCCATCACCCTTCGGCTCCGGAGCGCGGTGCGAACTTGCCGACAATATGCTATTGGACTCTTCGGCGGCATGTCGATACTAGCCATGCATATGCGCGTTGCGCGCAGGTTTGTAATCCCAGAGCTCGCAGATCATAAGCAGGCGATCGAACTTTGGGCATCCACCGTGCCTGAGTGGGCCTCCAGAGTTGCAAATCAGTCGAGTGCATCGATCCGAAAGGTTCTGGCCCTGTCGTCCTGCATCTCCACATCGCAACTACATATAGCTGCTTGTGTAGTTCTCGATTTGCCAGGCATGGACAGATCAAAGTGAGCAAGGGTTTGGTAATCGGCAGCCACTCTCTCGTGATTCGGGAGAGGAGTCTTGCAATTCGACGTTCAACCTTGTCGCCTAGTGTTGATCGATCTGGCTGATGGACACCGCATTACGCAATTGTTCGAGAGAGTGTGCTGACTCTTCTACTTCGCATTTGCCATACTCGGTATGCGACAAGGCCGAGGCGATTTGGCGGCTTGAGTGTGAGCCGAGTCATGTCGGCACTGAGCTCTGGCTTTTTCTTTCCCATCTTGCATCGTCCCCGAGACCGGCACGTATGAACGAACAACTGCCGGCCCGACAGAGTGAGATCTGTGCGCAGAGTCGGAGCGCATGTTACCATGCAAGCCGCGGTGAAGCGAGCGTACCTTGCAGGCTGTGTGGGCCAGCGCAATGTTCACCAGATCTGTTCAAGTTTTGATGTTTTTCACCACCCTGGTCAGCCAAGCCTACATACAAAGGTCAGGGATATGACAAACGTCTATTCCACGTGGTTAACTTTGCAGTTGCCTGTTCACGATGGTTGAATTGCCATTTCCCGACCAGGTGCAAGATTGAAGCAAAGCGATTGGTTTCGTACAGTCCGTCGTCACTGCGTCCGCCAAGCCTGCAAACTGCCGTCTCGGGTCTACCGTGCTCGCTATACTGCAGATAACTTCTCGAGTATGACCAGCTACAGCGAGTGTGCTGCCGAAAGGATTGAGCCTCGTTACTGAGGCTGTTGCATAGTCGAGAATCTGAGCAAGTCAGAAAAAAGCATGTCTTGTTAGCAGTTGTTAGCAATTCAACAGGCGCGAACGTCGAGACATCGCACTCCGGATGGCCACCTCGGCTGACCATAGATGCCAGTGTCTATACCTTCGGCCAACCGGACGTCAAGACATGCAGCAAATGTCTGGAGTCGGTAAATGCTCTCAGGAAGATCATGGTGGTGCGCTAGTGCCGAAATCCGAGCACCTGCTAAGGAATTAGTCTGAACTCAACAACTCTGATTCTTGTCGGCGGCGGGCAAATCCTCCGACTTCACCCAGCAATCTGGGCACCGATCGCACGTCCGAATGTCACGCGGACGCTCTTCATAGGAGCATCATCTCGCCTTGCATCACGCCAGCATGAGGGACAGGAGTTCACTCCTGGTCGTTGATGCAGCTCGGACCTGCACCCGATAGTCTATTGTCTGCACCACTTCGCTTGGCAGGGCGACAGTATCTTCGTCTACACGGGGAAATTGATGTTTGCCGCCGCCAGGATCAATGCGTTAGTTGAACTGCAATTCTGCAATTCGGCTCCAGGTTCAATAGAAGCCGCACCTTGATTGTACCGCTCGGGCCGCTGTTACGCGTGCGACTTAACTCGGCAAGACGGTTACACGGTACATTGAAGCCATGCCCTGAGTATCATTCAGCCCCATGCTCTGTCCATCGTTCTGATAGGCCGCATGGGACTATGCGGATCTCGTCATTGGTCGGTTGACTGACCGAAGTCCTCTCCGTCCAACTCGAGTGAGCATCTCCATCACTGCAAATTCGTCGCAGATTGATCCTAATCATCGATCCTGGGACTCACAGGACTGATCTCGATCGGCTCGACATCAAGATTTCTTCATGCGATCAAATCTTCAAACAAGATCCTGCAAGTCGATTCTATAATTCTGATATTTACGAATTTGAGACTCTTTTGGCTGCCGGCCGACCGCTGCCACTTCCCGGTGTTATTCAAGCCACTAGCCCGCCACTTTGACTAGTTAGCTTCCTCGACGGGAGCCGCGAAATCGATTCTGATCCCCATTTCGAGTGTTCCATGCCCACGTATACAGGTGTAGCCTCGATGGCCGTTGAAGTGTTCCCAGCTACGCCATAAGGCGCATGAGTCTTGGCCCAAATACTGTGATCCCCGCCTCCGCGGTCCTTCAAGGTCCCATCACACACCTCAGCTACGCTGATGCGCAGTCTAAGAACTACTGGGCAGTGTGCGTGCTGAGTCGCCTTCCACCTACATCTGATTTCGATGCCTCGCCATCCGACATTCCTTGTTTCGCCACATTGCACGCACACACGCATCGCTTCCACGACACCGAGGCAACATATCACCATCGCTACGAGCACGAATCAGTGACAGCCAACTCCCGAGTAGCCGTTCAGGTCCTGGCTTACCTGGACCTTCTAGCCGTCTTGCAGAAGCTCCGCAAAATCCCCTAGATTGTGGTTGCAAGACGAGCAAGGCAGACGCGTGCAAAGTGCAAAAGCTTCGCTGGCTCGTACCGTGGCGGCCGAAATGTCAGCACCCTCAGGAGGTCCAGCATCAGTGTCAACAACATCTGAAAGGCCTAAGAAACTCCAACGTATCTCCCAAGCATGCGACTTGTGCCATCGCCGCAGCATCCGCTGTCGGCCGAGCAACGAGAACCCCCAGCAGCAGTGTCAGAACTGCTTTGACTTTGGCGTCCCCTGTACCTACAACAGGCCATCGCGTCGTAGACGCAACGGGTCTGCGTCTCATGGACAGTCTACACCACCAAACTCTCTGCCTCATGAACACCGCCAGTCAGTGGTAAGCACCCCCTTCTTTCTGTCTGGTTTAATCGCGCCACTAACGCGTCACCAAGCCAAAGTCACCAATAGACGGTGCAAGTGATGGTACTCCCAAGATAACAAACCGATCTTATCACAGCGGACCAGATTACACCGGTGCTTTCGCTGCGGTTCGTGAAGGTGGTTCGGACGATGATCTGGTCTCATGGCGCGCTTTCGCGCTTGCCAGCCTGGATACCATCGAACGGTTGCTTCGTACCTACATGGACGTCATCTATCCAATACTCCCTCTCTTTCATGGACCGACACTCTGGGAGCGCATACGTAACCGAGACCACCTCTCCGATCGCGGATTCTTCGCTTCTGTGATGGCTGCGTGTGCTTTAGCCTCCGCAAGAGTGAGAGATGGTGCCATTACCGATGATCGAAAGCTCCCCAAGTACGGACTTGAACAACAGTCGGAAATCTTCTACTCGGGCGCGGCATGCGCAATTCTGAAAGATTTCAATAAAGCCCAGGGACTCGGCTACTTGCGGGCGTGCGGCTTGCTTGCGGTGACTGCAATACAGTATGGACAGATTGCTTCCATGCATCAATACCTGGGGCATTTCTGTACGCTATCAGCGATGCAACAATTCCATGACGAAGATCAATGGCCACAGAATATCACAATGACGGAGAGGGAGGAGAGTAGGCGGTTGTACTGGTCGATGTACAATCTGGACGTGATGGCAGGAGTGGTGTTCAACGGAGTTCTGAAGTTCCAAGAGACCAGTGCCAACGTGCGGTACCCGACGGAGGTAGACGACGAGATGATAACGCCGACATCGTGCTCGCCAGGTTCTGAAGGGAGCTGGCTCCGAGGCTGGAATCTCACAACAGATTTGTATCGCATCCTGGAATATACTATCAAGCAGGTCAGAAGCAGTCGCCAAGGTCTCAAGACTGATAGAGCTCCGGTCACGCACCTATTAGGACCAGAAAGATTCAACCAAGCACTTGTCGCGGAAGGTATCCATCGCCTATACAGCAGTCTACCAGCGCGATTCAAGGATTTCTCGGCGCCCGTCACTGGCAATCCTGCTGAGGATATTTATGGCTTCCAGGCTGCCAACATCCAAGCGACTTTCCAGCTTGCTCGCATGACATTGTCTTCTATTGACACTGAGAATGACGTGCATCAGAAGTGCGCTGTCGCAGAAGAACTTCTATCTGCCATGCACAACATCTGTCCTCGTTTTCTTACCGTGATCAGCACTCCATTGGTCTATCACTTGGGTGGTATCGGCCATATGCTTGCGGGTGTCGCTGAGGGTTCGCTCACAGAAGCTGCGTATCAACGCGTCCGCACTTCTCTGGTATCTCTGGGTGATCTTTTGGAGAACCTGGAATCTGGTTCGCAACCCACTGCTGGCGCCAGCAAAGGTCTGCGCTTGCAAATCGCAAAGATCGACACCCAAATGCAGGCACAACGCTCATCGTCAAGTTATGCGTCCTCTGTTGTCAATCCGTCGCCAATGACAGCCTCGTATCCCCCTGGACAACGATCTGTTTTCACTCAACATCAGCCGCCCGTGGGAATTCCTTACCATGGCGTTCCTGTGCAAACCACCGCGAGTCAATACCAGGTGGCGCAAGAAGTCATCACCGCTTGGCCTTGGCCGTTCGAACCTCCAAATGACCCTCAGCATCCGGGCAACAATATGCCAGGTTTCAATGGGTGACGGACTGGCCTGCGTTCCTCGGTGCGATTATTTCCAGTCTAGTATGCCGAAGCTGGCTATGCTATCCGGAGTTCTGGGCTCGACCGAAAGATACCCACACTTGGCAACAGTGCCTTTGTTTTCTATCTTTGGAGATGTTATGACCTGAACGGCAGAAAGAGTAGAAATTATAAAATCACTACACATAGACGTGTGGTAGTGTATGACAAAAAATTGTGAAGAGACGTCGTTTGCGAGCTCGAATTCGCCATTTGCTTGGGCTGTCGAGGTCCAGACCGCAAGCCTGAGAGTCGTGAACATGCGCATAAACCGAATTAGCCACAAGTCCGAGAGGCCACATCATTTGCAAGGTTAGTTAGCTCTAGTTGCATGTGTACGGCTGACAGCACCAAGAATTTGAGCCACCTTCGAACAATTTTTGCCATGGCAGATTCAGCAATCCATTGGGGTGTCGTCGCGAACTCCTAAAGTGTTCTCGCTTACTGAAGGTCTAGGTGCAACACCGACAACCCACCAGGATCAGGAGGCGTCTCTTCATCGTTGTGATCTACGCACATGTCAACATGCTCAGCGTCATTGAGCATAGTTCGAAAAGGCTAATACTGACGAGATCGCAGGCTAGCATGGTGCATTCAAGCCATTGAAGAAAATATTCCAACGCCAAGTCACTGCGAGGCGCATGCATGTACATGGCTGGTGCAAATATCCATATACGTGCATGTCTAGTCTAGTCAGCACGCTTCGAGGAGCTACATCCGAATCGTTCATATCACGCCATCGCTGGCGCAAATGACCCTACCCCATTCCATCGGCAAGGACCCTTCGAGGCCCCCCCGGGAACCAGTCAAAAAGCTTGTTAGATTTTTGCCAGCAAATTCTCAGTTTTGCCATGCGTTTCGGGCCGTTTTTCAGCCCTGCGGAGAGGCTTGCAGGCTTGCAGATCCAACGTCCTTTGGTCGAAACGAACCTCGCAAAACATGTCCAATGGTTCGAAGCAGTGGTATGGCGACATAGCTGGGATGGCAAACGGCTGACTGGGCTAGGAATGCGTTGACAGGCTAGCCCACAGTTGACTCGTGAAAAAATTTGGTAATTCTTGCGGAGGAAGAAGGTTCGCCCTCCAAAACGATGCCCACTTAGTTAGCCCATGGCACACTACGGGCCCGTGCGACCAGAACACTGTCAACGGCCTCCGAGAGTACTAAAGCCTCTTCCATTGTTCGCGTCGTCGCTGCTCGACTGCACTGGTGTCCCCCCTTCACATTCGCCGCCATGGATACAGAGCTGGGTTACTCGGGCAAGAATGTCGCGACCGCGACCGCCAACCACAGCAGCAGCTTCGACGGTGGTGAGTCTTCTAGCCGTGGAGGCTTTGGAGGCTTTGTCGATTCTTTCAGGCCGGCCCAGTCTTTCGCCCATGTCAAGTCAGATGGCAAGATCACTACGGACAGTGATGCAGACAGCGCCGATGTGCAGCAGGCCGATCAGCTCTCCCAAGGACTCAAGAGCCGTCACCTGCAAATGATTGCCATTGGTGGATCGATCGGTACTGGATTGTTCGTCGGTTCTGGAGCAGCTCTCGCCGCTGGAGGCCCTGGTTCCGTGGTCATTGGCTTTGGTCTTGTCGGTATTATGATCTACTGCACCGTTCAGGCTTTGGGCGAGTTGGCTGTGCAGTTCCCCATTGCTGGTTCATTTGCTGCTCACGCTTCACGTTTCGTCGATCCTGCGTAAGTAACTCAATGCTCGATCCTATCACGGTGTCTATATTTACTGACTCTGCTTTCAAGATGGGGTTTCGCTATGGGTTGGAACTACGCTCTGCTGTGGCTCGTTTCTCTTCCTCTTGAAATTATCGCTGCATCGATCACCATCGGCTTCTGGGAAGGCTCGAAGGACATCAACCCAACAGTATGGGTCACGATATTCTTCGTTGTCATCACAGTGATCAACCTCTTCGGTGTCAAGGGTACGTGCCTTGCAACCTCACCTGCTATCTCCAAACCGTTCCACTGACTCTTCTACCAGGTTACGGCGAAGCCGAATTCGTCTTCTCGATCATCAAAGTCATCGCTGTGATCGGCTTCATCATCCTAGGCATCATCATCGACTGCGGTGGCGTACCTTCCGACAACCGTGGCTATCTCGGCGCTCGCACATGGTACGAGCCCGGTGCCTTCAACAACGGCTTCAAGGGCCTCTGCAGCGTCTTCATCACCGCCGCCTTCTCCTTCTCCGGCACCGAACTCGTCGGTCTCGCCGCCGCCGAGACCCGAAACCCTCGCATCGAGCTCCCCAAAGCCATCAAACAGGTCTTCTGGCGCATCCTGCTCTTCTACATGGTCTCGCTCACGATCGCCGGTCTCCTTATTCCCTACGACGACCCTCGCCTCCTCGGATCCAGCAGCACCGACGCCAACGCCTCGCCCTTCGTCATCGCCATCCGCGACGCTTCCATTAGCGGTCTCCCCAGCGTCATGAACGCCGTGATCCTCATCGCCGTCCTCTCCGTCGGCAACTCCTCCATCTACGCCAGCAGCCGTACCCTCGCCGCCCTCGCTGAGCAAGGCCAAGCGCCCAAGTCTTTCGGCTACATTGACCGCGCCGGCCGCCCCCTCGTCAGTATCCTGGTCTCCTCCGCCTTCGGCCTGCTCTGTTTCGTCGTGGCAGCCGGCGACGACGCGCAGTCAGTAGCCTTCACCTGGATGCTCGCCATCTCCGGCCTCAGTCTGATCCTCGCCTGGCTCTCAACATGTCTGTGCCACATCCGCTTCCGCGCCGCCTGGAAAGCTCAAGGCCGCCGTCTCGACGAGCTGGCGTTCAAGTCGCAGACCGGCGTCGTGGGCTCTTACATCGGCCTGATCTTCAACTGCCTCGTGCTGGTAGCGCAATTCTGGATCGGCGCCTGGCCCGTCGGCTACGAGGACATGACCGTCGGCGAGCAGGTGCTGAGCTTCTTCCAAGCGTACCTCGCGGCGCCCGTGGTGATTGCGTTCTACGTCGTGTTCAAGATCTGGAAGAAGACTTCCATCCAGCGCGCTGCGACGATCGATATCACGACTGGCACGCGCGAGATCGATTTGCCTAGGATCCTGGAGGAGGAGAGGATCGAGAGGCAGACTTGGCCGGCGTGGAAGAGGTGGTACAGGTTCTTCTGCTAGAGGATGAGGGGTTTTGGTTTGATTTGGTTGGTTTTCTATCTTCAGCGGCATTTTCTGTACGATCGTTATAATGAGGCATTGTTTTGTTTTGGCAGCGTTCGGGCGTGTAGACATTGGCATTTTCAGCGGCGGGTTATTTTGGGGTTTGCGGACCTATCAAAAGCTATGTATATTGGTTTGGGAGGAGGGTATCTCGGGCATGTGCATATAGAATTCATAGATTCTAGATCATATCGCTCCCATGAGCATACAAGTCATCTGCTCAAACATCTTTTCTCTCAGGTGCCTGCGAATTGCCTCAATATCAGAGTACCATCCTGCTCTCTCGGTGGTTGAGAGGCTATATAAGTACAATCGTCTCAGAGCGTTTCCAGACAAGCCAGTCGAGCGAAGGCCAGTAATCGTTCCAAACGCTGTCCCCGTCCTCTTTCCATACCAAACGCTCCTCCACCAACCTATGCCTTCTCCTGCCCTTGCGCAATAGCTTTAGCAGGTTGGGCAGCCTGCGCAGCCCCAGCCTTCCCTTGCCAGATCAACGTAGCAAACCCACCAACCGCCCCCTCCATAGCTTTCGCCTCCTTCGCGCCCCTCACGCCCTCCGCAACCGCCCTAATCTTCTCCAGCACCTCCTGACACTCCTCCTTGCTCGCCTTCCGCCCCCTCTTCTTCGCCGCAAGCACAATCTCAACCCTCCTCCCCTCCTCCAAAAACGTCCTCACCTTCTCCAACCTATGCGCCAGATCGTTCCCATCAATCGCCCAGTTCAATTCGAGAGTCTTGACGCTCCGCTCCTTAGCAGCGGCTTGCTTGATCTCCTTCTGCGCGTCTTTGCGGCGCTTCTCAGCCGCATACTCCTCTTTCTTGCTCACGATCTTGCACACGGGGTAGGGTTTGCCCTCGGAGAGCTGGATCAATCGATGGGTTTTGAGGTCGAGGTTTGCGAGGACGTCGTAGCGCGTGGCGGGCTCGTCGAGGGCGTTGGTCTCTGGGTTGACGAGCTGGATCATGCGCGCGGTGATTTCCTCGTTCCATTTCTGCTCGCGGACTTCGGCGAGGCGGGCGGGTTTCTTTTTGCTTAGGTGGAGAGGGGGGGTTGTTGTGAAGGCGCGGCGGGTGAGAGGTGTTGTTGGTGCTGCTGTTCTAGCTGTGGCATTGCGACTGAGGATGTGGAGTTGTGGGCGTGGTGTTGTGAGGGCTGGTTGGACGAAGATGCTGTAGAGGGCTTTCATTGGGGTGGTGGTGTGGGAGATGTGTTTTGAGGCCATGGTGTGTTATGTTTAATAATGTGTTTGTGGTGTGTGTGATGTTGTAGGTGGAGCGGGCGCAAGTGGTTGGAAGCTCAAGTGCATCACTGCCGGAGGAGATGCAGATGCCAATGCGGAGGTGTTTTGGAAGCTTGCTTTGAAGCTCACGAGCAATCAAAGACATCACAATGCTTATACTCACGATGAAACACTTATACTGTGTATACGAATAGCTCTGTCGCTGCAGCCGAATTGATATAAAATACATATGCTGTACAAAATCTCCACCAATCGAAAGGCAGAGTCTACCTGTACCTGCTTCCCTTCAGCCTCTTGTACGGCAAAGGCTCGACTCTCTTCCTCTTGAACTCGACGTTTCCACCGGTGATGCCAGCACGCGCCATAACACCAGCAGTGCCCTCATCATATGTTGTTCTGAACAGATCCGCACCCACTGGTGCCAGCCTGTGCGTCATGTTGAATCTCCTCAAATTGAAGTTGTCACGCGAGATGGATGTCTTGCTCTTCTCGATCTTTTCAACGGAAATCTCCTGTGATCGGGGTCCAGTAGAGTCTGCGGAGGGCTCACGTGCAGGCTGTTCCAGGATGACTACTGCTAGACGCTGGTAAGGCAGACCTTTCTGCGAGTAAGGCGCAAGCCAGGGCAAGATGACCTGGCTCTCCGCGCTCAAGTCACCTAGCCTCACCATGGTCTCGGTGGGCGAGATCTTGATGTTGCACGCGAGGTAGTGGCAACGGGTATCGTAGCCATCTTTCTCGACGTTAGGAATATCAGGATCGATGACAGCGATTGTGTATAGGCGCTCGCCCCTGTCGTATGGCTGGATGTTGATGAAAGGCGCAATCTCGGAGACGCGCGAGTCGACAATCTCACCGTGAGGCACCTTGCGGCGGCCGAACATGAGTTGTGTTGAAACGACAGGGTCGATTGCATCGAGAACGTCGGGGACGACGTTCATCTGTTCAAGACGCTGCACAAGGACCTTGCGCTTGTAGTCGCGCCACTTCTTGTCGGAAAGGAAGCGGTAGATGGGTTTGTTCATGTCACCTGGCATTGATGTATTAGCGCACGTCCTGTGTAGTTTTCGCAACACTTGGAAAACACAACGACATACCCTGCTTGTCTTCGAAATTCTTCTTCACCATAGGATCGTTGATATCGGCCAAGATCTTCGAGTACTCCAGGCGTTGCCTCATAGTCTTTATTTGGTGTTCCTTGCGAGCCTCCTCCTCTGGCGCCACGGTCTTCTCCGACAGCTTTTGAATGCGCTCTCTTTGCGTCTGAATCTCCTGCAACTTCTGCTTCCTGTCCTCCTGCAACACCTTGCGCGCCTCCTGGAAACATTGGAAAGGAAGCTGCTCGAATGGGATGTTCTGGGTCTGCTTGAGCATGTGACGGCGACGACGAGAAGCGAAGGGCTGCTGTCCAGTTTCTTCGATCAAGCGACGCTCCTGCGCGGGCTTGGAGACGAGCTCTGGGTTAAGAGTCGGGGTGGAAGGTGGTGGTACATCGGCAGAGGCAGGCTCAGAAGTGGTGGTGGTGGTCTCCAGGAGGGCCGGGCGGGAGGTGGTGAAGGTGCGGATGGGCAGGGATATTCTGTCGTGCTTTGTGCATTGGATGCATCGCGCCAGAGGGCGAGCACTCTTCTCAAAGGCCATGCTGGAGGGTGTGTATTAAAATGTGAGGGCGTGTGCTAGGGATAACACAGCCAATGTTCTCTCGTCCGGCGTCAATTCTGCGGCGAGCGGAGGTGCGCTTTGCTGGATGAACTTCCAACGCCAGAGCCGCTCCCTCGAGGAGATTCTGGTATTCTGGTATTCTGGCTGCGACTCTTGGACCACGCCAAACACAGCGCCATCTCACAGCCATGGCCTCAGCAAGAACATCCGCCCCGGCGAAGCAGCTGTTCAGCGGTTTCCGCCTCTCACAGCGTGTCCAGCAACAGCAGCCATGTCTCGCCCGCAGCATGGCCACCACCACCACCGCAACACCCACAACCACCATTGAGACCCCAGCAGCGACCATAACCGCAACCACACCACAAATACCCACACCGACATCGCCCAAAAAGAGAGAAAACGGCATCAACTTCAAGCCCCGCCAGAACCCATTCATCAAATCCGCCCAATGCACCCTCCACGACTTCCCCTCCTTCGAGCCCACCTCCTTCGTCTCCTACCCGAGCACCCACCTCCTGATGCCGCTGCGCAAAGACATCCTGCACCGCGCCGTCATCTACGAGGGCGACATGACCCGCCAGGGCACCGCCTCCACCAAGTACCGCAGCGAAGTCCACGGCTCCAACCGCAAGATCCGCCCGCAGAAGGGCACCGGCAGCGCGCGTCTCGGCGACAAGAAGAGTCCCATGCTGAAGGGCGGTGGTGTCGCTTTCGGCCCCAAGCCTAGGGATTTCAGCACCGAGCTGCCGCGCAAGATCTACGATCAGGCCTGGCGTACGGCGCTCAGCTACCGCTACCGCAAGGGCGAGCTGATCCTCGTGGACGGCGAGGTGGATCTTGATGTCGCGGATGGAGCGCTGCAGAGGTATATGAGGGATCTGTTGACGTGGCAGAACATGGGCAACGCAGGCGGCAGGACACTTTTCGTCACATCAGAGCGAAGGGAGAATCTTTTCGAGGCGCTGGATGGAGAGAAGATGGGTCGTCACGCGCGAGCGCTGGAGGTCGATTTCGTCGACGTGAAGGACATGCTGGAGATGGGCCGCGTGGTGATTGAGCGGGATGCGCTGGAGGAGTTGTTCCTCTCGCACGAGAGCGACCTGGCATACACCCACCAGCTGGCCCGGGCGTGGGCATATTGAGCAGGCGTTTGCATCGAGAGGTGTCTCACGCCTTTGTATAATTCTTTTTTTATATTCACCAGTTGTAAGAGGATACGGTTATGTTCTGGGAACCACATGGCATTCTGTGTCACTGCATGTACAAGATATGTATTGCTTGCTTACTCGTTGAGCTTCATGTACAAATAGCACCAAAACCTGGCATTCATCAGAAGCTCAAGAAATTCAAACATACGTACGTTTTACAAGTGCAGTGTGCGTGTATGCTCAGACGATATCCTCCCCAAAGCACATGGTCCTCGAGATGGTACTCTACTTCATCCTGCCTTGTGAGAGAGCATGGAAAAGAAGAAAAAAAAGGACCATACAGGCCAACATTGCGCACTCGATCTATTGGAAGCGGCTCATGTTGCCGTATGCTGTCTATCGAAAAAAAATTGGTAGATCGAGTTTAATCATGGTGGTGAATATCAAGAGGGACACGGAGTCTCATATCACAGGCTCCAAAGATACGAAATCCAAGATAAGGTAATCGCTGGAAGAAAGAAAGGGACAAGGAGACGATCAAGTCTCCTGGTTTGAGGAAAGGTCTGCTTAGAAAGCCTGCCTGACTTCTGTTGCTCGTTTCATGTCTGATGCCCTCTGGTTGTTTGGTGTCTCTGGAAGAACAGGCGGTCAAGATATTGGGCGAATGAAGTGAGAGGCTGTGTACCTCTCGTCACGCTCCTCTTGGGTTCTACCGCTCCGCTGTGGTTTCTGGTGCGTATGATATGGCAAAGAGGATGACAACAGTGTAGCTTCCAGCCATGCCGTAGCCTACTCGCCACTCTACCATCGCCAATCGATAACTTCCGATCTTTCAACGCCCGCTTCACTCCTCCATCGCCTCACCCCTCTTCTCCACCCTAATCCACTGCACGAAATCGTCAATCACACTCGGCCAGCTGCTCTCCTCGCTCCAGAAGCTCAGACTCTCATCCTGCAGCGCCTTGGTCATGAAAGCCAGGGTCTGACGCCACAGGTCGCGGTTGATAGCCTTCGACCACTTGGCGTTCAGGAACTCCAGCCACAGAGGCAAGAAGTCAAGACCACTCTTCGTCTTCCACGCGAAACCAGTCTGGGGGTCGGTCAAGATCCGCCAGAAGTCGGCCGCCTGCTCGAGATCGATGGCCTTTTTGCGATCCTCGATCAGGAGGGTGAATGTGTGGTTGTAGACCGCCTTGTACTGCTCCATAGTGCCATGTGCCGAGAGCAGCTGATTTGAGACGTGCTGTGTGATCTTGGCTGGCGTGTCGCAGTTTGCTTCGAGGAAAGGTCCGGCGACGAAGCCTTCGCGAGGGATCACGCCCAATTGGGGGGATTTTGTGAATTCGAAGAAGTAGAGGGCGACGCAGTTGTCTAGTTCGATGTTGAGGGCTTGGAGGAGGTTGCCGGTGCCCTCGATGTCTAGCTCGTTGGGCGACTCTTTGGGGTTTGTGCGGTACTTGTCGAAGATCTGGTCGAGGGCTTTGCGGGCGGGATTTGAGGCGGTGTTGGAGGGGTTGTTGAAGAAGCTGTTTGGGGAGATGTGTCAGTGATCCTGGGTGTGTGATCGCAGTAAGTTATCCGCTCCTCGCACCGAGGGCTTAGATTCACAGCCCACTCTTTCATGATCATGGCATGACATGCGCCAGGAAGGGTATTCACGTACGCATTGATAGCAACCGATGTGTTCCAATTGCTCTTCGCCAACAGCTTCGCCGCCGTCTTCGCATCGGCGTTCGTCACCTGTACCACCTCGCTGACATACGCCTTCTGTTGCGCCGCGCTCGGAGCTGGCATCGTGGAGATCGCGTTAGCCTGGGAAGTAAGTGGGAGGATTTGCGTTCGCTGGGCTAGAAGGCGAGATCAAAAGCCGTCGAGGAGGGAGAAAGAGGTAACGTGGTATGAACGGAAAGAATGAGTAGTAGGGATATTCAAAGTGTAAGGAGTGAAGAAGGGTTTAGCGTTCGCGGTAGAACTAGCTCGCCTTTGGGTGTTTCGATGACATGACAGTTTGGTGGGGGTCTGGAGGTGGAAGACTCGCTGCTGCAACCCCACCACCAAGTCAGGCATCAGCCAGCCAGCCAGCCAGTCAGCCAGCCTTCTCCATTCGTTCAATGCGAAGCCTCGCGGATAATAAAACAGGAAAAGCAAAGACACACACATACCCATATTCATTGTAGTCTTCGACTTCTTGGAGCTCTTCGAGTACACCTCTCTCACCTCCGGCTCCGGCGCTTTTCGCTTCGACATTTTCGCTCCTATGCTTCCTAGTAGTAAGGTGTAGTTGCCGGCAGTAGTGGCAAGGAAGATAAATCGGAAGCCAGCCAGCCAGCCAGCCAGGCAAGGGAGGAGGAAGCAGAAGAAGGAGGGTCGCAAACAGCAGCAAAGAAATGTTTGTGTATCAGACACAAGCAAGTTGGAAGCGAACAGTAAGTGAGTGAGTGAGTGAATGAGTGAGTGAGTGAGTAAGTGCGTAAGTAAGACAAATAAGTGATTGCAAGTGGTAAAGAAAACACACGAGCCCGATTCAACCGTTCACAGCAGCACAGGGCGGTGGCCAAGAAGTAACACGTTCCTTTCTTTCCATGCAGGCGGCGCCCGTGAAGATGCAACAAAAACATGTGAATATCGAGGCAAGAGCTGAGAACGGATGTTTCCTTCCTCGTGCAATTGACTGCGTGAATCTTGGTTGACTGAGATCCATACTACACAATACTTCCAATTCACTTTACATCTGTTACCATAAGTAGTACCCTACAAACCACGCGCCCATCAACAGGGTATGTGAACATCGAGAAAGGAAAAGCGCCGCTAATGCAACAACAAAAACAGAAAACATTATATATACGGGAGACGAAAAGACAAGCCGCAACTCCTCCACCCAGCTAACACAATTACAGAGAGCCAACAGCCCTACTCTCAATCTCCCAACGGCATGCCTTCTACTCCATCGACAAGAGCCCGCCAGCAATCGGCTTGCAGTTCGGCGTACTTAACTCTCTCCTGCGCCCAGTCCTGGTGCGTCCGTGAGATGCGCCAGATCATGCTCTGGAAGAAGAGGATTTCGTCGCGCACGCATTCTCTGATGAAGACGCCGCGCGCGTGCTGGTTGACGATCGATTGCTTGTCCTGCGAAGATCGTCAGTATTCTGTCCAAAGCAACGTAAACACAATTAGTTAGACTCACATTGACAATCGAATTCTCCACCTTCTCCGCCTCGCCCGGCTTTGCAGCATCGCCCTTCGCCTTGATGCCGGACAGTTTGTTTTCGCTCTGGTAGATCCGCTTCTCCAGCTGCGGGATGTTGTCTCGCGCCAGGCGGTCTCTTCTGTCGAACATATCGCGCAAAGCGACCATTCCGTCACGAACACTCTTCAAATCTTCCAGCACGCCCTCGTCCCACGCTCTGCTCTCATCTTCCAAAAGGCCCTGGCTGGTTCTCAGGTGCTTCGCTGTAGCCTTCACGCCTTCGTTCAAAAGTGGCACGTCGTTTGTATCAATGGCGAAAGCATCGTTGGTGGTTTCGGTAATCGAAGTCAGGTTCATGCCAAAGCGGCCGTACTCGGCTGCGATCGCCTCCTTGCGCTTGCACAGTCTTTCGACCAGGTTGCACAAGTTGATGTACAATTCAGCCGAACGACGCACGCCAGAGCGCACAGTATCAAAGGTCTCTTGCAAATTCTCAGGCAGTGAGTCTTCCAGCGTAGGTGGCAGAGTGCGTCCGATGAACTCTTCTTGCACAGATATCGTAGCTTGCTTGCGCCAGACGGCGAGTTCCTGTGAACACTCGTTAGTATAATAGATACATCAATATTGGGGATTTGGTTGGCGTGCTTCTACCGTCGGAACTGTGAGGAACATAACAACAAGCTGCTCTTCGCGCAGCACCGGGTGGCGGACAAGGGCGTTCGCAAAACGAGCCAAGCCGCGGCGACGCTTCTCGATGAAGAGTCCATCTGCAGCGATATGGTTGCCGTTGATGGCCATTCGTTTGGGCGGGAGAAGAGGCAATTGACGGAAGGGATAGCGTTTGTGTAGACATTCGAGCAGCCAGACAAAGTCAGAGTATCGACGAATGACCTTCGAGTTGCGCCTGACAGAGCCGACCTCGTAGTTGCGGTGCTGGAAGAGGAACATGCCCTCTTTCTCCTCGAGCATAGCAATTGTAATCACTTCTTCGACACCTTTGGGAAGTGTGGTACGCGGCTGAGCAGAGCGTCGAGCAGTGCCCGCTCCGCTATCAACTTCGCCAAACCCTCCACTTGATTCAGGCGTGGTCCCGAATCCTCCTGCACCACCTTGACTGGCGTATGCATCAGTTGCGCCCCAAGATGAGGCTACTTCACTCGCTGGTGCCGGCGTGCTGACGTATCCGCTACCAGTCATACTTGAGTTGTTCGCTGCAGCGGTAGTAGAGAACTCGCTGGTCGTCCTCACGGCAGGCGCTGGAGGAGGCTGTGATCCCACGCCATTGGTGTGATTGTGTCCTCTGTGCATCTCAGGACTG
>Ga0265797_10006300_pt1 | contig 16843 bp, 15 predicted proteins | sample P2T30metagenome_FD_192433 | JGI IMG/M metagenome (GOLD analysis project Ga0265797, IMG submission 192433) | Plant litter microbial communities from East Loma Ridge, Irvine, California - P2 T30 | ecosystem: Environmental > Terrestrial > Plant litter > Unclassified | place: USA: California...
CTGGAATTTATATTCACACTTTCTGGGCTATGAAGCTACAAAAATCGTCACATTCTTGGCCAATGGAATGTCACAAACGTCAACATTCCCATACATGTACATATATAAGGTCATCGTACTGAATGAGATAGCGACATAAATATTCCAGCATTATAAAGACTGCAAATCAATACCCAAAAACCCAGTACTTCAACACCTAAGCCTGGAGCCCAGCAACATCAGATTCCACCTCCATTCAACACTATCAGAAAGGACATACGAATCTAAGATCATGCATTTCCCAACCCAGAAGCTCCAGTTCCGACAAAAATCCACGACTGCTACTCCCGAAGCCGTTACCCCTCAAGCTGCTACTCCGGTTCCTCACCCTCCTCATCAGGCAAAATCACACTTGTCATTCAACATTAAGAACAAGTGCAATGTTCAAGCCAGCGTTAAAGCTCTACAAAACGTCAGTAAGTGGACCGATAAGGCCGCTTTAACGCTTCAGAAGCATGGTGATCACGGATCGTCGAAGCACACGGTAGAGCGACAGATACACCTCACTACTGTGCCTACAGGGAAGGGAGAGCAGAGCACAGAGGTTTTGACTGAAATTATTGTGCATAAGCAAAGGGAGGTAGACGTGGAGCCTGATATTACTAAAGGTGTGGAGATGCACAATACTGGTATATGGAGGGAAACCGTCGTGTATAAAGAACCCGAGTTTAAGGAGAATTTTGGGACTATCAGGGAAGCGAAAGTGAACAATAATGCAGAGGCTAGCAGTGTTCCTGACAACAACAACATCAGAGCTGGAAACATGGTGGAAAGTCTGAAACACAACATGGCAGCGTCAACTGGCCGAAGCTTCTATGAAGCAGGTGAAACTGCTTCGCTTACGGAGACACACGAGCTGCATGGGTATGGAAGCGATGAGGAAATAGACGAACATACGGAGCATTTGCACCATGACACTGACAGCGAGCAAGAATACCTGGAAACATCAGAGGAGGAGGATGAGCATAGTGACGACGAGGATCATATCGATGATATCGATGATTTGGCTGACGAGAGCGAGCTTGATGAGACGAAGCAAAAGGTCATAGTTGCTCCTTCTTCCTAAGAGTGAAACAAACGGTGGCGATGTAGGGAAGATGTTTAGTAGAGGCATCGATAGACTTGTATGATCGTTGTACCTATGTAAACATCCCAGGAGATAGTTAAATCAAAATGCAACATCAATTGCTCTCCTATAAGTTAGACTGTAGATTGGAATTAATACTTTGAGCGTTTCTTCCAGTGTAAGGTCTTTCAGCAATCCAATAAGGTGTCCGCGAAGGCAGAACGACGTGTTTTAATGGCTGCATAGATGATGGATAGGTCACGGTATTTTTCGAGTGTCCAAAGGTTCCATTAAAGATATTTGTTCATTTGTGACCGACAGCAGACACACTACCCATCATTCAATCAGCAGACAGCAGTGAATTGGAAAGGATGTATGCATATCATCGTAAAGCTGCTGCCTTACACTTCCCCATACTTTTTTTATCAGCAACTTGTCGAACTCAAATCCACTACACAAATAGAGCAGCAACGCTACTAAATTCTCGTTACTATCTCGAATCTATCTTGTCCTCACACACTAAATATGAAATGTTTAATAAAACGAGAACCGCCCACACAGCCTCACATTACAGCTTGTCAGTCACTGCTAATAGAAAAAGGGTTGCAAAGATAACAAAAGATTCTGTACGAATATGTCTGAATTCCCTAAAGCAAGTCTCGCTAGTACCGATCGTGAAAGAGAAAAAAACCAAGAAGAGGGACGAAGAGCCCGCCAAGAGCAGAGTGAGGCGTATCAGGAAAGGCTAGAAGAGAAGAGGCAAGCAGTACATCAGGACGCAAACGCGAAGAAGTAGGTGGGCATAGACTCATATAACGTGTGTTGCCAAGACAATATAACCGGACTTCAACCAAGCTCGACAACTTGCATCTACTCAAGCCTCCACGTAATCTACACACAAGACCAATCAGCTCCCACATAGCCCCCAAGACATAGATGCGCAAAAAGATCACCATACCCCCCTCCAAACGGTGTAACGTCGGCACATGCGTACGACGATGACGTGCGCAGTGTCATGTTACACACGTGCAGCACAATTCGCTTATCTGCATGACCCGAAGTACATGATGCCGTGTCGACTTCTCGCGTCTCAAACATAAACATTACTTGTCGAGACATGATTTCAGAACTACCGTAGCACTGACTTGCTAGTTTACAGAGGGCGGTTAGTCGAGTGCGTAAGGGAGTAAATGAATCGCTGACTTGCCTCGAGCACGTTTGGTTATTGGGTGTAAGGAGAAAGGGAAGAGCAAGACAAAACAAACAAACCCTGATGCGTAGTTGCGCACTCACACTCACCTGGACTCGATCGCCCAGAATCATCCGTTTGCAAACTTTCCCTCTCCTCGCGTGCTTGTCAGCATAGACCGGCCCCCACACCCACAATCTCTCTCGTTCACAGCAAAATCTATGTAGCTCAACAAGCCTTACCTCACTATCGACAATATCTCAGGATGTCAACCCACTTCAAACCCCGCCCACCTGCGTCGCCACCTCCAAGCCCGATGCGCCCATCAACAGCAAAGTCCACTATTCGAGCCATCGCCCCCTCGCCGCCGCCTAGCCTGACCGAAGCTTTGCGGCTTAACTATGCTAGCACAGGCACGCCTAATCCTAACTCTCTGCCAGATGAACAAACAGTCGTAAAACGACCCAAAAGCGACGGGTTCCATGAGCCGTACGTCCACGGCGAAGATCCAGGTGTAGCAGCCCCAGCTGAAGCAGGGAACTTTGTTGGATTGAGAGGAAGTAGTGGCGCCGGTGGCATGATGATGAGGAGATCATCGCCTGTCAAACGTAAATCCAAATCTACGAGTCCTATGAAAAAGAGGAGAACTGTATTCCCGCAGGCAGAAACCCCCAGCAAGGATAAGACAACTAAGCGACAAGAAGAAGAGCAAAATCCTTACATTCGAGTCGATGCAGCACAAGGTAGAGACGACAGCGACGCTTCCAGCGACACAGATGCAGAGTATCCCGATACTCCCACGCCCATGACAACGTCGCAAAAGCGCAGCGCCTACCTTCCTCTTGGCACACCAACACCCCCATCAGTTCCGCACTCCAAGCGCACTTCCAAGCCCAAACTCAAGGCCAGTGCTTCAAGTCTTAATCGTGCTCGTACTCCAGGAACAGATACGATCGCCCCTCTGCTCCCAGATCAATCGACTAGACATTTCCATAGTCACGCTGATCTAGCACCTCCCAGATGCGCAGACAACGCACTGCCCATGATGCAAGCTAGCAAGGGAAGATTGGGAAATGAGGACATGATCCGTCGACCTGAAGTGGCGAGCAGACAGCCGCAGTTGCGCTCGCGCGGCACACCTCTTGAACTCCAACGCTTCGTAAGGACCAAAGATGACGACATTTCCAAGAAAAACACTACTGCAGCCTCGAAAGCAACCCACTTGTATCCACCGCAGCCTAACCGCCATTCCCCTCATCCTCTTCCTCCTCCTCCTGCTGCTGCTCCGCTCGTCGACAGGTACGGAAACATTTGCTATCCTACGCCCGCAGCGGTACCCGGACGCAACACCTCGTTATCCCGCGTCTCAGCCGCATCCAACGGTACCGTCGTAAGCAGAAAGTCGGTCTTTAGCACCCTGGGCCGCGATGAACTCGAGCGGAAAAAGGCGCTTGTAGAAGCTGACGAAGGTCCGTTTGCACGCGTAGTCAGCATGCAGGATTTGAACCAATCCAGGCGTATTATCAGTGGCGAGGTGAAGAGAGATGGAGATGGGGGTGGGAAAGAGGAAAGGATGATGTGTGGGTGTGTTGTTATGTGAAATTGAGGTTTAAAGTCGGGGTGTTCTTGTTCTTTTCTTTTGTAATTTGTACTCGCTGATGATGATAATGATGATGATAATGACATGTATGGGCAAGATGGGATAGAGGAAGGGTATATAAAGTGCCCAAGACGCGAAGAGATCCTTTACCCAAACGACAATAATGTCGAAAGGAAGCTACGAGAGACTGCAGTAATGATGAAAAGTGAGCAGTGTCTTGTATAGCTTAGACCTAGTTCTCATTTGTACAATTACCTTGGTCAACAAGTTCGGTCCCTCATGATCCACAATGAAATCGCTAGTGGAGTACAAACCGCCACAATAAAAACCCCAATCCAAACTACACATGTGTGGGATTCAAGTGCCGTCTTTAAGCCAAGGAGAGATGAAGCGAGTGAAGAGCTGCATCTTGCAAGTTTGCCTGTGTTCTCGGAAACAGAGCATGATGATAAAGATGGGATTCAAAAATAGATTGGCATACAGAAACGAACATACGCAAGTAGATTAGAAGGTGTTATGGGCACAAATAGGTCAATACACAGTGAGTATTGACGACAAGGGTATTTCAATTACGCTTTCGCTTGGAAAGAGAAAGACTACAGAGGGCTCCAAAAGCTAATTGCGCTTCTTAGACGAGGCGGATTCGGCGGCCATGTCGAGACCCTGGATGATATCGGTACCAAAGACGATGGTCATGTAAGCGGGAAAAGCAACCCAGAGACCGCTATTGAAGAAAGACGTTAGTTTTTGCTTTTGCACATCTTCTCCCTCTGAGGGAGATGTCGAAGAAATGGCAAACTTACTTCATGACGCCGTAGAACCAGAGAAGCGTAAGCCAGTCGTTGTGCTTGACATTTGCGAAACCGGAATAGTACTCGTTGAAATCTGGAATAAAATCAGCATAGCGTTCTTTTCTCTCTTTCTTTCTCTCTTTCTTTCTCTCTTTCTTTCTCTCTTTCTTTCTCTCTTTCTTTCTCTCTTTCTTTCTCTCTTTCTTTCTCTCTTTCTTTCTCTCTCTCTCTCTCTACTGCCATTGTTATCATGTGTAGAAACTTACAGTACAACACGGTCTTGCTGAGCGTCATGACCGCCGCCGCGAACCCAATCAGCACCGCGCGATTCCCAGTCTTACCCCGCACCTTCCTGCCACCCCCGAGGAAGTCGCCTTTGCCCTGAACCTGCACGCCCGCGCCCCCTGTCGTGGGAACGCCGTGGTTGTAAACCACCAGGGCATAGAGGCCATACAGCACAAGCTCAACGGCATTTAGCACGCCCTGTGCGCCTCCAAACCCATCGCCCCTCTCCCACCCGGGCCAGCCGTACACGTGGTCAATAGATGCGTAGATTTCGTATGGCTTCCAGAGCGGCCATTGCAGGGCGCCGCCGGCCATGGTGTGTGGGCGCAGCAAAATGTACAGGCAGTCCCATAGCACAAGTGGCCAGGACACGGCGATCCAGCCGAGGGTGATGTTGGACGCTGTGTGGCACCATCCTTGCTCGTCGACTTCCGACGGCAACGGAGGCGCGAGTTCGGCGGCGACGTTGTTGGCTGCGCGCTTTGCGAGCGACTGTACCGAAGGCGAGATGGAGCTGGGGTCTGGTGTTGGGTTGCGGGAGCGTGGTGCCTTCTTGGTGGGCGAGGGCTCTGTGGTGGGGAAGTCGCCTTTGGGGGTGGAGCGCGTAGACACCATGATTGGCGGCGACTCGAATCTTGGGGTGCAGAAATCGCGTTCAAAAGGGGAGCTGGGAGCTGGGAGCCGGACAAGAGGACACCAAGCAAAGCAAAATGTAACGTGTTGTGATGATGCGCTGCGTGTTACAGAACCGGTGGGGTCTAGGTTCCTGCTTAGCCGGCGGACCTATACCCGACGAGGAAGCAGTCGAGAGTTTGGTGGTTGAAGCCAATCAAACTCAAATCGGTCCTGAGCGCGGCGTTATTATTGAATGGCCATCACCGCACATACTGACTGAGAAACGCCATTAGTCCTATTTCCATGAAGCTTATCCTATCCTTGAACCTGCAATGAAGCAACACGCGCCTGAACAAACGCCTATAGGCAGCGCTACTATGTTCATAACAACCCACTGCATGCACATATAGGTTGGGATGCGCCTGCTGATTACACAGTCTGACACACCAACATGACGTTTTCACGTCATTGACATGTGTCATGATAGAATATCAGGGCGGCGGGGAAAGCTCACATCGGTATTGGCGCTGTGCAACATGAGAGCGTATGGTCCAGCCTGATCATGTCAGACAATAGGCAAAGGGTCCCATCATGTATTAGTATTCACGACGTAATCCAGAGCAATGTGAAGCTTGATTGCACGTCACCAAAACTCGCCATGTTCCAGTTGTGTCAATAGTCATGTTATTCCATTGCTTTTGCTATGTTTTCCTGCTCGTGTCGTCGTCCCATGCTTGCTCGTTGTGAATGAATGTCGTGCCAATATTGCAATCGCTTCCGTCAAGAGCAGGCCAAGCGGTATGCGTCAAAGACAGGTGGGCTCGAAGTAGTCTTGTCGCATGGTAGTGATTATCCGTCTCGAGAGTTTCTGGTCCAAGGCGTCAGAGAGGAGGCTCACGCAAGGAGTGACAGTGGACATACATTTGCCGCAAGTGCAAGCTCCCTGAGCGCAGCCGCAGTCGGCGCAGGTGCATCCAGAGTTTCCGCAGCCGCCCTTCATTTTGATATGTGATCGAAAAGTTGGAAAGTGGGTTGGTGGAGTTGAGGAAGTAGTGTTGCTTTGATAGTTTGTTGGAGAGAGAAGGAAAGAAGAGGAAACCGGAGGGGTACAAGCGGGGCTTGCCTTTTATCTTTCAGAACTCGATGACCAACCGCTTTCGGCACCAGCAAACGTGACACCGATACCCGCACTCGTTGTAACATCTCAAGCGCCATGTCCCGGAGTGTCTTCCAAGCTTGTCATTTTGGCGGGCCGGGTTAGACGGCCATCGAATCAGACAAGCGGCACGACATATAGGTAGTAGACATGGTGGCAAATCGAGATGCCTGGTCAGGCGTTGGCGGCCGCACCAAACCGTGTTTGCGCAAGTTGCGTGGGAAAGGTTGTGTGAGTTGGCGAAGGGGTCTAGGCGCGTGGGGCAACCCACAACTTGTATCTCTTGGAACGAAGCCAGGGATTAGGCTAGACATGTTGTTGAGGTACTCCGGCATGTATACTCCGGACTATGGGGCGGCAGTGGAACAAGATGATTTACCAGTTGGAAGTTGGTGTCATTGCACATCGAGAAAGTCGCCTGCCTTGAGCCGGCGTTACCCAGCTGTTTCCCACGTAGCCACCACACCTTTGCCCCGGGCAAGCTGTACAGTGAGCAGCTTACGTACCAACCCCAATCCTGACCCTATACCCAAAGGAAACCTCTGGGATTGGAGCTTTCATTGCAGCCTCTTGCATAGTCTCCGCAAGACGACTTGTGGACTCAATCCTCGCTTTTCCATAGGCGCTATCCGGCGCCAAAAGACCAGAAAGTGCACCCTTCAAATGACCCCCCTTTTCCCAATATTCGCGAGGTCAATTACCTCCTCTTCAATCTCAGTCTCCGGTGCATGCTTTCCTTTTGTGTTCTTGCCGCCCTTGCCGCCCTTGCCAACGCTCTTGCTGCTGGTATTTCCCTTCTTCCCATCCTTGATACTCCCCTCGTCGTCGTCATCGTCGCCAAACAAAAAGCCCTTGCCCTTCATTCGTCTCTTCTCGTCAGAAGAGAAGGTTGAATGCGCAGCACCAGAGGCAAAGTTTGAAGATGCCGAATCTTCGCCAAGCATCCAAGAAAAGTTGGACGACGTGAGGTGCGGTCGTGAACGCGGAGAGAGAGTAGAGGCAAGTTTCGAAGGAGGTGACAGTGCACGTGTTGGTGGCGAGGTAGGACGAGAATCGTCGGCTGAAGGGTTCTTGGAAACCATCGTCAATCGCGTAGTCGACGGAGATGTCGTCGTTAACGAGATGGGCGGGACACTAGACGTTTGCTCCAACGAGACTGGGGACTGGGGGCTCGGGGAAGCTAGTGTTGCCGCGGCCTGTGCTGTGGCAGCTTGATCTGTCGCTTCGTCGGCAGGCAGTGGGATTGAAGAGTCCTCGAGGTACACTTGCACAAACTGCACTTTTGCAATAGCAAGACTAAGCGCTTCCATGGCCTCCTTGCCCTGCTGGTCATCTTGTTTTGCCTTTTGCGCCTCGTCCCTCTCCCTGTGGTACTCCCACAAGTCGCCAACCGCAACTTCCAGCATCTTGGCTAAGCTCTTGTTTCGCCGGTCCAGCTCTTCTATCTTCTTGAAAGCATTGGCCGAATGCGCTCGCTCGAGACTTGGTGCCCCGTTTGTGCTTATCTGTCCGGGTCTTCGGAACTCCCGCCCCCCAGAGCGCGGCGTTGTGTTTCCAGTGTTTGCACCAGACTGGTAAGCTTCGACATTCTTCCTCACTTCACCCACAGCATCCCGCAAAGCCTTGCCGACACCCCATTGTGATCCACGATCCAAGACATTCTTTGCAGCACCTTGTATCAACGCCTCAAACCCGACGCCTTGTTGGTTTATGAAGTTGGTGGGCGACCGTATGTTGTTGCGCGCGCGACTAGAGACAAACGACGGGGATGGTGATGGTTCACGGTCTCTTGACATGGGCCCGAGCTCGATCACGGGCGCTTGCTTTCCGTATCTGGTGATGATTTCTGCGCCACCCTGGGGTGTGAGATGATCACGGAGATAAAGAGCATCCTTGATGAAAGTGTACGGGGGCGTGGCTGGCTCTGGATATCTTAGCAGGAATGCAAAGGCCTCGTTGGTATCGGCCGCAATCAGCTCCCAGCGTATTCGCAGCAGCATAGCAACTGAGATCATGTCGACCAGCTCCAGCGAGGAGTCTATGGCAAACAGCGCATCCCACATGTCGAAGACGGCGTCGAGAGAGAATTCCCTTCCGAAGAGAAGGCGTATCCAGCGTCTACTGATGTCAGCAGAAGGAGCCGTATGCGTATTGGAAGCTTACAAGAGGAAAATCTGCGGAACAATTTCTAGCTTGACAAGATGGGCATGTAATTCCGGATCCGCCTTCAAAAGGCACTTCTCAAAGATCCTAGAGCTTCGGACAAGCATCGGAGTGTCCTTGGTCGTAGAACCCGTCTCCCCGGGCGCGTAGAAAGACTTTGCAGTCTGCATGATGATGGAGAACAGCATGTGGGTGTCGTGTTCAATGTAGCCAGAGTCGAGCATCTCTGCAAGCGTGTGGTCGATTGCGCCAACCTTGTGCTCAATGATTTCTATGGCATCTCTTTCCACAACCCAGAGTAATGGGGCCAGTATCTCGTGCATGCCTTGTCGATAGCCTATGGCTGGGTGCATCTTGCACCACACAAACAGTATGTCCAGCATCATGTTCTGGGTGGCGGGCTGGCGAAAGTAGACATTGTCTGGCATGCATCGCTCGATGTCTTGGAAGATCTCGGCGCGGAGCTCTTCGTCGGCTCGAAGGGCTACCCATGGGGACTTTTAGGGCTTAGTACTTGTCAATACGAGTGTCTAGAGAGCGCGGCCTAGCCATACCTCGGACAGCTCGCTCAAGGGGTCTACAGAAGACTCAAACTCATCGGGGTTTTGTATGGCGCGGAGGTAGTGTGATCGCAGAGACTCGTACGTCTTGCGCGCGTGGCCGAGGTGGGTAGGCCATGACGAGCGGTCGAGTGTCTTGAAGACGAGGAAGATCTAGCGGTGGGATGAGCCAAGTGAAGGATGGAGGGGTGGTAGTGGCAGCTCCCACTTTCCAGCAGACAGATCGCAGGCCGGCCGTGATCTGGGGTTCCTTGTGTGAGGAGACGTGAATCTTCAGATCGGTCAAGGAGTGGAAGTCGTCGAGCTGGCGCCAGTATTTCCTGTACGACATCAACAATTGCACCACAGGCGGGAGAACAAGGCATACTCGGCTTCAGATACGGAGCGCATGGTGCAAATTTACAGCCAGGTGTGTGAGTACTGTGTCGGCTCCCAAGCGCACCATGATGGCAGCTTGTATGCACCATGATGCGATAGCGGGCGGCGGGGCAACTTGCGCCGATACATCACGTGTGTCAGCTATGTCATGGGCAGTAGTGAAGTTACGAGTCCAAATTCCTTGCTGGTTGCGCGCTAGGAGCCATGTGGGATGCAGTCTGTTGGGTTGCTAGGCCAGGGACAGTGTTTGTTTGCTGATGCGGCTGCGAGGGAGACAGCACAAGGACAGGTCACGACGTCACCATAAACATGTAAACACGGATACGAGGATGCACGATATGTAGCGCGTACCATTCCAATAGCGTGGTGCGAAGCCACCTGTACCTTTGTCGAGCACTCTTGCGCACTTGTTTTAGTATTTTTTTTCACTAGGAACGGGAGGGCATGTGGGTGGCACGGTGGGCATCAGATGGTGCAGAGGAAGCTTGTTATGGTCAATGGTAGATTGCCATGTACGGTAGAAGCCAGTGGCGGCGCGCGTGGCATGACATGCGCCGGTGTGGCGCAAACTAGGTTGCGCTTTAATCTCGTCTCCCCAACAGGCTGGGGTAGGTAGGTGTTGATGTTCTTTCAGCTGTCGGGGCGACGGTGGCTTGGGCTGGTGTGCAGGGCAGCTTCGGCGCGTCGGCAATGGTTTGCAGTGACTAAGCGCCGCTAAGCTCCTCCAAGCTCCCTAGCTCTCCCTCACATGACGCTGGTCCATGTCTTCGGTACCAGCCAGGTACGCAGCAAGCTCCCAGCACCCAGCACCCAGCACCCAGCACCCAGTACCCATCACGGCCTCGGCCGATTTGGCCGTTTGCCATCAGTCCTTCTTTGCTGGTACTGCATGTCGCTGGCCCTCGATGACTAGGCGGTCCATGAGGCCGGGGGCCAGAATGTCCTGTCGGAAGCGGTCCTGCTGCAGCAACTCGAGTGCACGGAGCGTTGGGCCCGGGTGACTAGACGGCAGCGTCAGTTATCCAGCGGCCATGATCATCAGTGCACATGACGTGTGGTGTAGTAGCGCAACATACTGGAGAAATTTTGCATACTTTGGCTCCCTGAAGTACTGTAGGTAGCCGAGGTAGGCGACGAATTCTGGCTTGTCGAGCGTCTTCTGCTGGGCCAGGTAGTTGAGATAGACGGGATTGGCAAGGCACTGGACAAACTAGGCGGTGTTAATGAAGATAAAACAGGGGCTAATGACGCAGCGGGTATAGGGGAAATGTGCACACCTCTAGCTCGAGCTCGAAGCGCGAGAAGCCTCCCAGGCCCGGGACGTCCTGGAGTGTCTGCGAGGCCATGTTGGTGTTGGCGGTGGAAGGTTGTGGCGGAGAAGGTCGACGTCGGTTTGTCGGTGGTTGGTTGGGGGCTACGACTATGGCGGCCAGGCGTGCAAGCAGGTCATGAGGCTGAAGAAAAGCAATTCAGGGTCTTCCCCGCAAATCCAGACCTGCACCCGGCCTGCACAGAGGTCGGCAGCTAATCCGCTTGGGAGAGGAGTGTCTGCACAAACGGCGGGCGGAGGGCTGGAATTTGCTTGTGGCATGCGTGGGGCCGTGGTGGTGGTGGTGGTGAAATTCAGACGTTTTCTTTGACAAGCCGTCGCACCAAGGGGCCGGCCGCATTACCATGGCCGCGAGATACCATCATGATCCATCGTACAGTACACACACACACACACACACATACAGCGGGCTTAACATCCACCTAGACCAAACTGCCAAACAGTTTGTCCAGGGTGGCCAAGCCATCGAGGCCGGATATAGCACGCTTGCAGGCCACGGCTCTCTCAATGCGACCTTGTCCCCTGCGTTGCCGTCCAGCCCGGGCCCTCTTCTCCTTGCCAACCCCACAGGCCGAGTGCGTGTGCAGCCGTCTAGCACGCTGATTTACCCTTGGGACGCTCATTTTAGGCTTTCTGGATAGCCAGCTCGTGACTTGGCCGCCCCAAGTCGCAGCCGGTGCCACCGAACACGGCAAACACGAGAGGCGTGGAGCGTCCCGGTCTGGTCGGCCTGGTCTAAAAAGCCCTAGGCTGCTCTTGCGCTGACTGCTACTTACACCTGCCGTGCCTCGCAGTGTCCCAGTGTGTCCCAAGTCTCGCCCACTCGTTTGCTTTTCTGCCCTCCCTTCCAACCTTCTTCGCCCAAGCCGCATTGTTGTCACCTCAACTGCGCTGTATTCACTAGACGTTGCATAGACTACTAACGGGCCCTCAAACACGACACCTCCCACACATCTCCCACACACGCCCGCGCTCCCCCCGCCCACCAGCCCGCGGTTGCCCACCGGGCCCGTCTATCCTCAGGTGCGAGACACAGAAAACCAGAAAAGCATCGGTATCGCCAGTCTTAGCCGGCACCCCTTTTCGCGCTGCTGCAGGCTGCCATAGCCGACAAGTGCACCAGCACCACCCGACCCAGTGCGCGTCACCAGCCCCAGCCTTTCGCACCGAGCACGCCTGTCGTCGCCCGCGCCGCCAGTGTTTGATTGGGCCGCCGAGCAGGGAAGTGAACAGCAGTCAGCATCATGTTTGCAGAGCCGTCAATGCCAGGTAAGAGGCCCCAAGCGAGCCTGTTTCAGCATATCTTGGGCTGTGACCAAATTGGACGCGCCGCTGATCACTCTCTTTCCCGCGCGTACAGAAAGGCGACCCTCGCCCGGCTTGCAGCTGGAATTCTCCTCCAACAACCCCTTCCGCCGCGCTGCCTCTCCCGCATTCCCCTCGCCAGCCTTGAACTCGCCCGCCAGCGCCAACCGTGATAGTTCTGGTAGCAGGCCAATGTCCCGCAATCCCTTCATCTCTACGTTTGAAAAGGAATTCAACAAGGAGGCCAAGCGCGACCTCGTCGATATGTCGGCCACCATGAAGGATTCCCCCAAGAAGTCGTCGTTTGGCTTTGCCGCCGAAGAGCTCTTTGTACGTGAACCACCACCCCCACCCCCCCAAGCCCCCTTGTACCTCAACCGCCCGTACCCATTGCCGTCGCAGTCACCGGCCCCATCACGTTCCACACGCCGTCTCTCAACACGGTACACTTGTACTCACCTGTGCACGCACTCACTTGTACAAAACAAAACAAAACCACCGAGACGGCCAAATCTCGCAATTCCTCCCTCATCACACATCCCCCCTGCATTTACCCCCACTTTCCACTCCTTCTACTCCTCCAGATGGAGCGTTCCAGGCGCCTTGTGGGCAACATCGCTGACTATCCTACCCTTGAGCAGAAGAACCTGTCTATTGACGACGGTGAGAAGAGGCGTGCTCCTCCCCCACGACCCGCCCCGGCCCGCAGCGGCACCGACCCCCGTGCAGGTCACCGCCCTTCACGCTCCGAAGAGGAGAGGAGGGAGCGCGCACGCGAATCTTCGCGCGGACCTTCGCGGCCTCGAGGACCCCCAGGCTCTTCTGACCGCCGAGATCGAGAGCACCGTCGTCCGCGGCGCAACTCCGAGTCTTCCATAGCCGACAAGGGCACCCTCGATCCGCGTGAGGAGCGCAGGCGTCGGGAGCGCCGTCGGGAGCGCGAGGAGCGTTCCAAGGATGGCAAGGACAGCAAGGGAAAGCGTGTCCGCCGACCCCAGGGTCTTGATCTGATCGACAAGCTCGACGTGACTGGCATCTACGGCCCCAGCATGATTCACCACGATGGCCCTTACGACGCCGTGCAGCCCCATCGCAATCGCAAGAAGGACCAGCGTGCGCCCATGGAGGCTTTCCCTGTCGGGTCCGCCAACAACTCGCTGGGTGGCTCTGGACCGTTGAACACCAAGATCGACCTCGACAGGATCCACGGCAGAGGCGCCGAGGGCTTTACAGACTTTGCCGTAGCCGGCGAGTCCGAGTGGAAAAAGGCAACACCGCCTACCGCCGAGTTCAGTGCCAAGGGCCGAGACGACATTGTCCACGGCGAGCAGACCCACGGTCTTGGAACCTCTACCTTTTTAGAGGGTGCCCCAGCATCTCGCAGGGCTATCGAAGAGGAGACCGAAGCCCAGAGGCAAAAGTCACTAGCTGAAGGCGGTCTTGGCCGCAAGAAGTCCATTGCTCAGCGGTTCCGTGGCATCTCACAGCCTCGTCGTTACGACAACCCCCGTATTCAGTCGCCCGAGGCACGCTATGGAGCTGGCAATCCCAGTGGCCCTTACAGTGCCGGAGTCCTTTCTCAGAGCAAGGCCACCGAACCCAATCCCTTCTTTGGCAGTGACGAGTACGAAAAGGCGTATGACGCCAAGGCCGCAACCATCCGGACCACCGAGGCCAATGGTGCATCTCCCCCTCGTGGCGCCAACCTGCAACGCTCCATTACAACGGACAGTGCAGGGTCACCTACAGCAGAGGGTAAGCCCACTGGTGGTTTTCTCAACAGAGTCAAGTCACTCAAGGGCGGCCCGCGCCGACGTCCCGCTTGAGGGAGTGGGAGACGGTGCAAACTTGCATTACCTCTACATTCAGTTGGCGCAGGCAGCTTGCTTGGCCCGTTAAAGACACAATAGTGCACAACAGCGATGGCGATGGTGACAGCGCCACGGCTATGCCAGACGCCTATTTCTCCTATCGTCACACACATCCCTCCGGGGATCACCTTCTTTCCTTTCGTCTGGCACCGGAGTGATTGGGACTTTGAAAGCACGAGGTCTGGATACCACTCATGTGTAAACCATAACAAAGGCGTGTCCTTGAGAATGCACGCACCCGGAGGTTTTCTCTTTTTTTTTCTATTCCACTTGAACAACAACATGCGGCACTTTTTCTAATTACGGGGAATTGGGGTCGAGAAATCTGTGTAACTTCACTTCAAGTTTGCGATCAAGTAGCAGGGGCGTGTGGGGCGTGGAATTACCTATGTAGCGAATATCAAAAAACTTTTCACGACAGATGAATTGCATGCATGTACGCCATTGTTGTTGCTGTTGATCTTGTTGATGTCATACTGGCTGATCTCTTGATGTGGCTGATCGTTGATCACTGATCCCCGCCAGGTACACAGACACCAAATATTGATGACGCGCGTGACTTGCCCCTGGCGATCGCCATATAGGTCCCAGATATTCAGGGGCATGCAAGTCGTCGTCGTCGTCGTCGTCGTCGCCCGCGCGCGCTACGCCATGTACGCTTTATCTGCCAATCGATGAATACAGGCATTGGCGGCTAAGTGGTATCTATGTGAATGCTTTGGTTTTTTTTCCTTCGCTTTCATGAGACGTCTTTTTCTTTATGAGAGGAGGATCGGGGCGACCTTTGTCGGGTACAGAACTGACATTGTAATGTCTGGCTGACAGGACCGACCGTGAGAGAGCGAGCAAGAGTACAGAGTTGGAGTAGAAAGCATACAAGATGCATTATCCAACATACGGGACAGAAAGTGGGAATTCGCAGGGATTGCATTGGATTGAATTGAAGGGCTGGTAAAGGATAGACTATGTAGATCGAATCGGATCGAATCGGATCAATGGAGAAGGCGTAAGTCCAAAGTACATTGCAAGGTGGGAACTGGCCATGTTGACGTTTACTTTTGCCAAGTCCTAGGCAGATGAATAAATAAAAAGTCGACATACGTAATGTGCAGCAGTAGCATGCCACATCACATCATATCGGTGCCATGAGCAATAAACGTGCACATGTGAATGATGGACAACTAAACGCGCCATTTCGTAGTTGTCTGCTCCGTGGTGACTTGCTATCTGCGATATCTTGGTATCGCTAGTAGCTAGTGCGATGCGTGGCTTCATGTAGGAACGCGTGGCTGTGGCGTGGCGTGGCGTGGCGTGGTGGCGCGGCGCGATAGGTTGAGGTGGGATGAGGTAGTGTCATGTGTAGATAAGGTAGATAAGGGTGGGGGATAAGATTGGTACGGAGGGGAGAGGAGGGGAACGATGCAGATGATGTGAAATGGAAACGAGAAGGGGTCGCATGAAAAGCGTGTAAAGAGGCATACAATACGTTTCACAATAAGAGCACAGCATCAGGTGTACATAAAAAAAATACACACACACACACACACCTTCCTTCGTCGTCCGTCCAGCAACTCACAATTCAGCACCTTACCTCACCTCACCTAACCTCACCCCCTCCCATCCCTCCACTAGGGACCTACCGGGAGATTCTCGGCACAAGTAAAACAAGCCAGGTACAGACGAGGCCATCCGTACCACGGAACGGTTTTTCTTCTGCAACGAGTCGCACCAGAAACGTTGGTTGATCTCTGTCTAGTAACCTGCCTAAGCTACCACTAGCTGCATTACCATTGTACCATGGAACTAGAAACTCGGGATGACGTCAAGAGCGTTCTGGATCTCTGGGTTAGGTAGAGTTGGCAGGTACGGGCGAAACTAAGGCTGTAGCGACGGTCTAGTTGGCATGTTAGTAGCGGTCATGTCCGCATGGGAATGTGACGAGGGGGGGTTTTGTGGGCGAGCATGGGGAAGTGGTGGACTGTAGCTGTGTACACATGCTGGACACGAATACGTGGTAAGCGCAACGCTTAAGTAATGGGACGTGATAGTAATGGTACACGTGTGGTGAAGCTGCGGATATGAAGTACGATGTAATGAAATAATGTTTGTAATATAGTGTGGCGCGTGGGCTCCACTACTGATTGGCGAGAACGTATGTGTTTGTTAGATATGTGGGGTTTTGTATTATATCTTAATGGTTATTACTGTATCTCGGATAGTGTTTGTGAGACGTTTGGATAGGCCTTGTGTCTAATAGGGCTTTTTTTCAGTGAGCCATGCCAGAACATTCTCCCCATTGATACTTCTACAATTTCTCGTGATTTGCAAATAGACCCTATCTCTTTCTAGATAATGCCAAGGTCCCATATATACGAGACGCATATGAACTCGCCTGTGTTGTTTCTGCGAAATGCGTAGTTGGAAATTGCCCTCATCATTGCATGAAGCCTCAGATCGACAATCCCTCTCTCTCCACCCTTTGTTGCATACTCGTA
>Ga0265797_10006303_pt1 | contig 16841 bp, 18 predicted proteins | sample P2T30metagenome_FD_192433 | JGI IMG/M metagenome (GOLD analysis project Ga0265797, IMG submission 192433) | Plant litter microbial communities from East Loma Ridge, Irvine, California - P2 T30 | ecosystem: Environmental > Terrestrial > Plant litter > Unclassified | place: USA: California...
CGGGCCGCTCTGACATCTCTGCCGTCCGCCAAATGTACCTCAATATCTGCGTGAAAACGTTGGCGTATTTGCGGACCGTCTTGATCTTCTGTTTGCCGTAAAATGGCTTGTCGTTGTTCGGTGCCCCATTCTCCCGTCGGTTGATGCAATGCAATGCATGTCGCCCTACGATCTCGATCTGACTGAACTGAAACGAACGGCGGATCAACAAAACGGTACCCTCGCATGCACGGGATAATGCTTTCTCGTCGTCGGGATTCAATCGTCTCTCGTCTTCTCCCAAAAATTCCCGTACCTTGTTTGTGTTCGGCTCGGCTTTGACAAATTTCGTGATCCATCAGCGGCAATCGCTGTCCAAATGACGTTCCCAACCGGTGTGCTCTAACCATGGATTTGGCTCGTATCGGTTGCGTTCGGTGCGGGCTTCTTCTTGTGCCTTATCCATGCTTGTAAACAACCCATCCATCCACTCATTGGCCTCGGTGATGGCGTCTACGGTTGCTGTTTGGCCGGAACGTGGTACCACCTGAATGGGAAATATCTTGCGCCATGTTCCCGTCTTAAACCACTCCTGGCATGTTTGATTCTCAACCCACAACTGACTGCGATCGGTATCTTCGGTGGGCCGGCCTCTTCCACGTGGGTTTTCGTAATTGTGCTTTTTGCAATGCTTTCGCATACTGCTACGCTCTCGACATGTGTAATTGCACTCTCGGCCGTGGGTCTCGAATGTGCATCGTAACCCGTTCGTGTAAATCGGTATTCCTGGGATTGCCGGACTGCTCGCGTCGGGGTAATTCACTTGTTCCGGGTCCCATGCGACCTGTGATAAACTCCTGATGAATGCAATGACTTGTACATACTGTTCTTTCGTGACGGTTTTGTGCTTCCTCTGGATGTGGCCTTTTACACTGGCTGGATTGATGGCGAATTGACATCTCTTGCATATAACGATCTGACACTCTCGGTGATGTATAAACAACTTCTCGAATATATCCATTTTGTAATAACACATGCGATGATATGTGTGTCTCGGACCCACAAACGGTCGCGCGACTCTCGTGTATCCCCACTACGCGCTGTATTTGGTAGTCTATGCGCGAACTTCACCTCTATCTGTACCAAAATTCGACGGTGACAATAATGGGCACTATTATCACTTTTCGGAAAAAAAAATGTGTTCGGGCTTGTCGTAGTGACCTGCCCTTTCGTTTGGTCTTTATTTCGAACCGATTACATATCGGGATGTAAATGGGATTGATAAAATGGGATTGATGTAATTCGGGTATAACCCGATACCGCTTCCGGTTAGTAATAAAATGGGATTGATACAATCCCGTTTAAGAATTGTAAGTAGAATTGTGGGTAGGGATTCGGGATCTCGAATAGCTGGTGTTCTATCGGGCTGAATTACCGCACTATCATATGCGTTGGCCAGAGCGCAATTACAACGGACCGTCATAACCTCAATGCCAGAGCGTGGTCGCTAGTGGAGGCTTTGAAACGCAGTTGATATACTCCTCTAACCTGCCTCCGGGTTTGCCAGGAGCTTAGCTATAAGCACTGTCTTTATAGCTGAGCGACAAAACGAACATCGCTGAGACACACATCAGTTTCACTCGAAGTAGTCCAGAGTGATGATCTGCTTTTGCTTGATTGTTTTATGATCTTGGATCGTGACCCAGCAACGCAGCGAAGTCTGTCCGGCATGGCGAAACCGCCGTCCCTTGGTCCAGCCGGCTGAGACGAATTCGAATCCTGCAGGATCACACTAGGATTGCAAAATTGCAAAATTGTCAACAGTCTTGCCATTGATGGAAAATTCTGTGCTGGTCAGGTATGCATCATCACTAAGGCTTCCTATGAGACAGTCTTCAAGGTGCAAAGGAAAGAGAACAAAGGTGGTGCAAATCACCTTACGCCCGCAAATGCGTATGAGAGAATCATTTCCCGCTAGAACGAGCACGCTGAACCGTCCAAGAAGAGACCCCGAGCCACCCACTTTCCGTCTCAAATGGAGCTATTCACAATGCGCAGGTATCAACAAGTAAAGAAATTACAAAACAGTAGAAAAATTCATCTCACATGTGTATCTTTATGCCTCGTCCTGTCATGAACCTTTTTCAGCTCCACCATTTGCGTCCCCGTTGCTTGAGTTCGCCCTTGCGAGGAATGCTTCCTTGAGCGCCTCGTACACGAAGGAGTACTGTGCTTCGCTCTGCACCATCATCATCCGTTGCTGCCGGAGCAGGTCGACTGTGTCCATGATGGGGTCTCGGTCCGTAGGGATATTGTCAAGCTGTCCTGAGTACAGCAGCGAGAGTAGGTAATCCAGCGCGATAAAAGTGCCACTCCTGCCAACACCTGCCGAACAGTGGATGATGCGTGGATTTTTTTGGTCCGAGATAGCAAAGTCCGATGTGGAAAACCCGTTTGTTCGTGCGCTCGCTGATGCTGATATGCTTGATGGAGCCGAATTGAGTTTGGCGGACAGTTGGATCAGCCGGGTGAGAGCGACACGGTCTTCGCCTTCGGGGACAAGGAAGTCAGGCCAGCCGGAGAAGAGAAGGTGGTAGATGTCTTTTTCCTGAGGTGACTGGGTGGAATGTTCGGTCTGTTCTTCAGCCTCTGTCCGCAAGCGCAGGTGACGGATCTGGGTGCGTGTCGCGTGATCGTCCTCAGTGTTGAGTAGCTCCACAATGCCGTGAAGCTCATCACCAGATTCGGGATCGATTGGGATTTGCAGCGGTGACTCTTCTGGCGATAGAGGGTAGTACTGGAAGCACTTCTCTCTGCCGGACTCGTGGGTCTGTGTGAGCATCACCACCACAGCTGTCCCGCGGACTTCGGCATTGAGCATCCGATAGAAGTGGTTCAAATTGGTGTTCTTCGGGCCCTGAGTCGCGATGTACCGTCTCTTTCCAAGTTTTATCGGCGAAGCGTTGATATAGTCACTAACACCCTCTCCCACGATCAATCTTACTCTGTTTCCAGCGAATGGCTCAACATTCAGGTAGCGATTGCGGGCTGTGACGGCCTCTCCAGTGAGTCGAGACCACTGTGAAGGCTGGCCGGTCTTCATCGCCGGCTGGGCTCCTGCGAGGAGCCGATTCCGTTGCTGCCATTCGAGATCGATGAATTTGGCGTAGATGTCTGCGAAAGCGGTCAGCAAAGGCTCCAGCGACGCTGTCCTCTCTTGATGTACTCGCCTGCTTTTGATTGCCTGAGGAAATGCGGGAGGCTAGGTGATTCCATGGTGGAATTCACGCTTGACCACAATGCCGCTTGTTCGTTGCGAATCTCACTGTCAGAATGATCGTGGCCTAACACTCTTGACGATACTGTTGCTGAGCGGGTCATCAAGTCAATCGCAAGGTCATTTTGCCCTAGATCTCTCTTCTTGTATGCAAGGTTGGCCATCGCAGTGAGCGAGTCAGGATGCTCCTCGCCCAGCACTCTCGAGCTTGCCTCCATCACCTTGACCTCCAGCTCCTCCGCTTCCTTCCACCGCCCTTGGTTCCGGTACGTCGAAGCCAGGTTGGCCATCGCAGTGAGCGTGTCGGGATGCTCCTCACCCAGTACTCTCGACCTCGCCTCCATCACCTTGACCTGGAGCTCTTCTGCCTCGTTCCACTTCCCCTCTTCGTACAGAACACTCCCAAGATTCGTCCATAAACACCACAAGCCTTCAGCTTTCAGACCGACCTCATTCTTGAGAAGCTCCATGTTCGCTGGAAAATGCACCAGTACGTGTCGTCGAAAGTGCCCATTATACGTCTTTAGTGATAGCCTTGCACAGATTGCGGAGATGAAGGCGAGGTACAAGCGCCAGTACTGCTCTCGGTCCATCCCCACGCTTGCCCGCCATCCCACCAGGCCGTGCATCGTGATTCCATTCCACGGCTCGGCGATTGGCCTGACGAGGCCATAACGCAATAAGAGCTTGACCGTGGCCCGGTACGAAAAGTCGTCCCATCTGTCGTCATCCCCTCTGTCGAGAAGGCCTTGCATCCACGCTGGTGTTTTGATATCCAGTCGACGGCAAGCTTCTTGCAGCCCAACACTAGCCAGTCGGAACAGCTCATCCTGCACATTCGCCCTGTCTAGCATCGTTGCGAACCTGAGCAGTTGGATGGGGTAGATGTTGGACTGCCTATCTTCCGCCCTTCTGAGTGATGCCAGGCTGGTCTCCCACGCCGTCCAGACCGTCTTCTTGTATGTGCTTATGCTTGCAAACTCCTCGTCTCGAAGTAGCTCGTCCTTGCTGCGCCTGTAGTCTGCGAGATAATGGTGGAGTGCAGTTGCTAAGTTGCCTCCGTTCTCCACGTCGACTTGGACCCGTGTACCCGCAAGATCCATAGCAAATGCGAGCCGGTCGAGACATTCTGTGATCTCCTCTATTAGTATCCGGCAGCTGTCTCCATAGCACAAGCTCTTATCAAAGTAATTCGCCACGAGGCGAACAGCCTCTTCCGGCTCCATCGCATCGACTCTCACCGCCGGCGTGCGCCCGCCTAACAATCGCGCCGCTTGGGAGTCCTGGCTAGTCACTATCACCGTACCGGCCTTGCCTTTCGGCACGATGCCGCCCACGTCCCACGACAGGTCATCTGCATGGTCCAAAACCACCAGCCATCTCTTGTCTTCACCTTTACTGTCCAGCCACGACAGCACTGCTTGCACAGCAGGAGTGTAATGTAAGGGGACATCGTCGGTAGCTGCCTCGATCGGTAGGCCCGCCATGCGACAACACCGCTCGTAGCTTGACCGCGCAGTCTCTTCGCTCTGCACGTCTATCCAAAAGATTGTGTCATAGTTCTCCTGGCGTTCCTCGATGTAGCGCAGTACCAGCTGCGTCTTTCCAGTGCCGCCGAGACCTATCACTGCGGTGGCGTGCGCCAGTCCAGTCCCATGTGCTTTCCCTAACCTTTCAAGTAACTCTTGTGACAACTGAGGTCGTTCTGTGAAGGTTGGCGCGGTCGCAAAGGGCACGGAGACACATCGGCTCGAGTGTATTGCCCCAGCAGAGTGCGGAGAACCCTTACCCAAAAAGTAGCCAGATCGAGACCGTGGCTGGAGAAATGCTCGATGGGCTTCCGCTGCCATTCCCTTAAGCTTCTCTATTACGGACACATACCTCCCGTCCAAGGAATGCTCAAACCTGACCAGGCCTCTGTGGTCAGTGTTGCTGGACAAGTGCTCAATGTTGCGAACGTGGTGCCCAATCCTTTCGGCAGACAACTTGGTGACCATGAGCTCTCTTGGCTTGTCAGTGACGGAATAGCTACCACTCGGGTCCTGTCGCATGGTAGTCAGTATAATCGTGCGAAAGCTACATGGTAGTACGGCCAGGCATACTTACCACCACCGTCGGACTGCTCACCGTCTCGTAGTATGAGACAATCTCGAACGGCAAGCTCCGTCTTCTATCAAGATCCGAGAATTCGCTTGTCAGGTAGGTCATAAACTGCGAGGCTTCACCGTCTGATCTGACTAAAAGGTCTTTGACAAAGACATCACTGGGCCGCCCCTCGACCACGGTCTGAAGTTGATTGTGCTTCAATCCCAAGTTGGGCACGCCCATGAACACGAGCCCGTAAGTCATGGTGGCCACCTCGAGCAGTTCCTTGTGCTTCGCATCAGTCGCTTTACCCGACATGACTAACGCATATTTCAGCACGACGCCACCGAGGCCGTGGCAGATGAAAAGCAGGGGGCGGTGCTGCGTCTGCGTACGCTGGCGGAAGACGGCCAGTCCATCCAATAGCGTACGTGCGAGCTCATGGACGCCTTGGTTGCTGTCGCTCGCAACGACAGCCATGTCGTATCCGTACGTAATGAACCGTGCTCGTGGAACATCCAGCGGCGCAAAGTCTCGCAGCCAGACGGACATGCCATCAGCGGAGCGGAAGGACTCCAGGGCATGCCCGCCCAGCCCCGTGACGGCGAAGATGTCCACGTTCGCATCGTCCGGGTCGCTCAGTGGGGTGAAGCCGATGAAGTTTTTGTCTACGCGCCAGCTGCTGTTGCTCGGTTTCGGGCGCTCGTGGCTCGTGAGCGTTGCGCACAGTGTCTGTTCGCCGTCGGCCGCTAGGGTGAAACCCTGACCTTCTGGTAATGCTAGCTCTTTCGTAAGGGCCAGCAACCATTCCACGGCAGCGTTTTTCTCACTGACTTTGATATTTTGGACGCGCCAGAACTCTGGTTTGATGTCTTCCCTAGATTGAAGATGAATCTTCTCTTCTAGGTAATGACGTAGCGTATCCTGGGTTTCCAGGTCGGCGTCCGGTACTACTTCTTGTGTGAAGCTAGGCTCCAACGTCTCGAACCCGTCTTCAGTGTCGCTTAGCGCAAGTTTTTCCTTGGTCTTACTTTGAAGAACCTGGAAATCAAGCTCTGTCGTTGTTTTGCAGTCTGGAGAAAATGATACGTCTTGCCCATCTGCAGAAACATCATGGATGTATGTTTCTCGGACTGTCTTTGGTAGCGAATACATCGCGAGAGAACGAAGGTGAGCTGCGATATGGTCCAAAAGTGGCTCATGGCCTTTGGTCTGATCTGGGGAGTCCTGATGTACCGTGGATTCGCACAAAAGACATACATCTCGGTCTCGGGTCCCAACCATTCGCTTGCGGCGAGCGAACATGTCGAAACGCCGAACTTCCTGAGGATGGTAGTCCTGGATGTGTGAACGATAGTCTATTATGTTCACAAACTCTTCTCGCTCGTCGTGTTTGATATCACAATACCACACTGTAAGATGTAGTGATTGAAACCAGTACACGCCATGTTCATTCATCATATGTTCCTTCCAATCTCTTGAATGGGTGAAGTATCGAAATGGATTAACACATTCTGGACTGATGCAAACATACATCTGGAGGTCTTTGTTGACATGGAATCTACGACACGAGATTAGCAAGCATAAAATGATAAGAAAGTCGCATATCTTACTTCCAGTCGTCCTCAGAAATCGGTACATTCATAGGTTCAGAACAATAGTCGCAGTAAGCGAAACCCGTTTGAGCATCACCTTCGGGTATTGGAGGATAGTCAAGCCGGTCCTGAATTGCGACTCTCTGGCCTTTGACACTACCGGAGACTTGACTCTGCTGTCGAAGAAGCCTTGAGGCTTGATTTCTTGGGAATTTCGTGATTCCAGTCGTGGCTTGCGATACCATCACGCGGTAGTTCGTCTCTCCCTCCAAAGTCTTCCTCTGTTCCAGTTGCTCATCTCGAACTGTGCGCCCCTCTCTGGATTCTTGATCAAGATCTGACTCTTTGCTCGATTGCTTTCCCTCGAAGGAACTCTGTAATTTCTCTTGTCGAAAACGCCGATAAAGTAGTCTCCTCCGGCGAAAGTATATGGAGTCTCCGACAAGGTCGGTAAGTGTGCTTCGCGCATGTTGAAACTTGCTTCTGATAAGCACATGGCACAAATCTCGATAATAGCTGTCGTCCGCTCGATGGAAATTTGGCGATACGCCCCCCTCGAGACCCGCCGCAGGTGTTTCACGAACTCGCTTCATCAGGACGAACAGATTGCTGAGAGCCACTACGATTTCCCCCCATGGCTTCCTCTGATACTTCTGGAAAGTCTGAGACAACTCTTGATCTCCAGCCGAGTCATGAATGTCATCCGCTGCACATTGCACAGTCACGGTCTCTTCTCCTGGCTTCCCTCGGTGTGTTTCTGTGGAAGTTTCGAATATGCTTTCTTGTTCTCCAAAATCTTCTGCATCATCGTGTGGTTCTGATCGCGGTAGTTCGACATCATTGGTGTGGTCGTTGTTCACTGTGCAAGACTTCAGCCGACTGCTTTCTTGTAGGGGTATCCAAGGCACATGGCGAGTCTTACCCCCTTTCAATAAGTGTGCGATCAAGCCCAATGATGCCAAAAACACATCTCGTATGTCTTGCAGTCCCTCAAGACGGTCGTCAAGACGGTAACCTTTCTTCGCTCGAGCTCCAGCATACCGATCCCACACTTGTAGCCTGGATTGCAGCTTCTCGGCTGTGGCTACGTTCCTCGCTATTGGATTGTGGATGTAGTCACAGAATACTTTATCGCATTCTTCAGTTGCCGTGTAGATCTCTCGGTGCCAAATAGACGACATGGCAGGAGTTGTAACTCTGTGAAGTCGGTGTAGGAAAGAACAATAAATCACCCCACTGCGGCAATCTTGACGGCGCAATCTTGAGAATAAGTGGAGAAGAAGCGGGGGTAAATGGCGCGGGTGGGAGACATGAGCGGGGCGGCTGAGAAACATGATGTCTTAACCATCAATTCGTGAGCGTATTATCATAAACAAAGTTAACAACTATCAGAGACTGGCGCCGTCGACCCGAAAATGGCACGCCTCGAGGTTTTGGAGGAACTGCCAACCATTTGGTTCCAGCATAACAGGCACCAAACCATAGAGTTCATCGGAAAACTGCTTCCGCTGCTCACACATGGACTGTGTGCACGACGAGAAGCTATACATCAACACGCCTTGTTGCTATTCGCCTTGACAAATTTGGGCTTGGTTCTTTTTCAAGTCCGCATTCCTCTTCTGTCACCTTTGCCACTCTCGGATCTGGACATACACCTTACGCAGACTTGCAAAGTGCTAGACGATATCCTGCAAGGGCGGTTACGGATCGTTTCAGAAGAACTGCGTCGTGACGCCGACGTGGACTTGACAACGTATCTGGTGCTGGGGGACATCGAAAAAGACATAGATACGATCAACGCTCTCGCAAAATCGCTAGAGCGATGTGATAGGAGAAAGCAAACAGGTGCTTCAGTTAGGGGGGGGCATAACAGCCGACTGGGCATGGAACGAGAGTGCCATGGCCACTGGCAAGTTTTGTTTGGCCATATGTTACGAAGTCTGCCGCAACGGGACTCCAGTTGCACAAAGGGGCACAGTGCCAGGGTCCACCTCAAACATATCTACAGTGGTGATCCAAACATGAGCCTTCTGGTATCGAATTGCCTCGCAGAAGAATGGTATCCTGTATACTGCGAGACAAAGAAGTATGTCCTTTACATGAAACATGCCGTGGTCACGAAAGTCACTAACCAGAGGTCAGAAGCAGCCGGGAATCCAAAGATCAAATACGAGCGTGTGGTTACTTCGGGCGGGGAAGATATCCCAGAAGAGCAGTGAATCTTCACTTCAACGAGAGTGAAATTTGGCGTGCGCAGAGTAATACTGGCCCTGTCATTACTGAACAAGAGTTTCGGGACTCGAAAAGCCTTGAGACGATCCTGAGTAGGAGAACTGGAAGAGCCATCCGGAAACTACTACAGTGTGCTCTTGCGCAGTCGCTCTACTACCTGTGCAACTCCCCTTGGCTAACAGAATGCTGGGATATCGAAGATTTGACGTTTGGCAGAAGCGAGAATCGCATTCATGCGGACATCGTCGCAGAGCTGTACGCATCTACTCCCCTGTTTGAACATCTCACTGAGATGCCTTCAAATTCGCCTCCCACAGCCCAGTTCATGATTCGCTTCGGAATTCTTCTACTCCAGATTGAGTGCAAGGAGATATTGGACGCTGATGAAGCATTCCTCGAACCATTGGACAGAATTCGTCACGATGAGACACTGGACGACTACGACCTTGAAGACGAGTTCGTTGGGATCATTGAACATGAAGCTTTGAGAGACGACATTGACGATCAATTCCGGGATGTATTGAAAGCCTGTTATCAGTACTCAGTCCCGGAAGGAGACGTCGAGACGACCAGTATCGGGGACAGTCCACGTCACTACATCTACGAAAGGATCGTTATTCCATTGAAACAAGCTCTTTTCGAAAAATTCGCAAGTTATGCACTCAAGATTCCAACCGTTCCTGGAGAAATTCCAGAACGTGCCAAATTCGCTACAACCGACGTAGCTGACACGCAGATGTCCGCTACTAGCTTGGAACTATCAAGAGCTCATACCCTATCATCATCCATGGATCTGCAGGCAGGCCAAATTGGAGCCGGGAATGTCGTCGTATTCGTCGATCAGAACACAGAAGCAGGACCTTTGAACGCGTATGTCATGCACCCTACTTTGCAAAGGCTCCGATGGGGTCATCGGCCTTGACTGACTTGAGCTTAGCTCTACCAATCTCGGCAAATCGAATCTTTCGACCGCAAGATCTGGGAGTGTTTTTGTGCAAAAGTACGCTACACGATGCGCACATTGGAGTTATTAGACTGACACTCAACCAGAGCAAGTACCACGTCCTCAAAAGCGTGGCTCGATAGAGTCGAAAGTATTACCGACAAGATGCAATTAAGCAAGAAGCAGAAGGAAAGCACTGGTTACTTCCAGAGGATCAAAGTCGCTGTCCTTGACACAGGACTAGAGCAAGGACTTCTCATGTCTTGCTCTGTGCACTACAAAGACTTTGTGGATTCCAACGAGAAGTGTACAGAGGATCACACTTCGCATGGCACAACCTCGATGGATTTGATCCTCAAAATGTACCAAGATGCTGATGTGTACATCGCAAGGGTGTTTGAGACAAACGATGCACATGGCGATCGTGAAGCAGTTCAAATGGCCAAGGTAAGCTTTCCACATCAATCCTGCAGCCTGATTGCTGAGTTTTCTTAGGCAATTGACTGGGCAATCGAGTGTGCGGTCTCCATCATAAGCATCTCGGCCGGATTCCCGGACGATAACAGCGAACTCCGGGACGCTATTGGGAGAGCATACAACGCGGGCATATTGATCTTCGCTGCAGCATCGAATTGGGGCAATCTTGAGATGGGGGTTGCATATCCAGCCAGGATCAAGGACCATGTCTTCTGCATATTCTCCTCCAATGGTGCCAACAAAGCAACGACAGACAATAACCCTGAGCCAAGGAGGACAGCTGACAACTTCGCGTTCCTTGGCGAGGATATCGATGTGCATACATCTGGCAGCATACCCTTCAGCGGTACATCCATGGCGACAGCCCTTGCAGCAGGTTTTGTGGCGCGGATGCTCGACTTTTCGCTACATCCGGACAGCAAAGATGCTGGGATCGACGTAGAAAAGCTCCACACGAAATCAGGAATGACAGCGGTTTTGCACAAGATATCTTCCAGCGATGGGAAATTTCAATGCATCACACCGTGGCTACTCTGGAAACTTGCAAACAAGCGGGCGCAAGAGCCTTCAAGAGGTTTGATGCAGGAAGTGCTTAGGGAGGCATTGGAGGAGATGGATTGACATTGCATCGACAGAGCGTTACGGTGCAGGGACAGAAATTCCAACGGGTTCAGAAGCGCTCGAATATTTCCTAGACAACGAACGCGCAACCAAGGACTTTGTCCTCCACAACTCTTGCATCCATACCTTCTCCACTTATTGTCTCCGCTACGTTGATCTCTTCGCCTCGTGTGTCGAATGTTGCTCGTTTCGTGTACGAACTCAGGGACCAATCCCTACTGAGGATGCCTTTGTGGATCTTGGCGAGGCGGATGGCCCAAACAAAATCGCCAGAGTGAGTACTCTCGATGCTGCTTGACTTCTGATCAGCGATGATGATATTTGCGTCGGCACCGGCGATCCCAGCGATGTCACTACCAGTGTCAGTCTCTGTACGTAAGTAGTTGTATAAGATGTAAGTTTGGCTTACGCCTCACCATCGAATTCGACAGTCTTGCTATGCGACTCTGTCAAAGTTCTTTTTCCCCTACGAGCGACACAAAGACCGGTGATCATGAAAAGAGACCACTGTGCTTTCCCTTCGAAGTGTGATGCCAGTATTCCCTCGTCCAAACAATCAGCAACATACGGCTGTGTTGGCTGAAAGATGTAGGTGTCGAGCTTCTCATATTCTTCGTGATTCCCGATCGACTTCTTGAACTCGACCTTGACGTGCCCTCCGAGAGTCAGTCCTGCTGCAGTAGCAACAGGAGCTGAAGCTCCCGCACCGCCGCCTCTGGTGCTGGACTTTGAATCATCCCACTGGAAGTCGATCATCAAAGTCCGGAAAACACGCATGTTAGGCGTAAAGGGCTCGATTGCATCTGGATTTAGAATAAAGTCGAGATTCTTCAAGTCTTTGATGACATGGCCGAGACAAATGGGCGCTTCAGCTCCTTTGCATCCCTGGAGAATGCTATCTTCAGGTGGAGGGGGATAATGAGTCTGCCGTAGTTTGAACCAGACTTTCTCCATAGCTGGAGTGGTGTAAGAGGTGTATTGATGATTGTCCAGAGTAATGTTAGGGTTGAAAGGTAGTCTGCTACGGCTTTGGCGTTTGCGCTGTGACGAAGAAGATTGTCATCACAGCTGTGCAGGAGCGGATCAGGTGGTCAGATGGGCGAATCTGTCGCTCTTGGCAACAAGACCCCGATTTCATGCAAGTATCAGGTACCTAGAATTAGGTAGAGGACACGAAGCGAAGTGCCAAGGTATCCAGTCGGACTGTCCAACGGGATATCTTGGCGTCACGTGGAACGCCAAGGGATTCGGTCGAACTGTCCAACTGAATCCCTTAGCATCACGTGAGACGAGCAGCGCTTATAGGCAAAGTATGTATCATTTTGCTTTCTCACGCTCCTTCGACTCACGAAGATCGCGCGGCGTATGACCCGGCTTTTATGTTACGTCCGCCGCCAGCAAACGCTCCCACCCAGTGATTGTTAGCGTGACTGAAAACGTAAACATTTGTGGAATACAAGTCAAACACGCTAGACAGCACGCTTTCAGATCTCCTGATTTAAACACTCGTCGAAATCAAGATAGTCAAGATCATCAAGATCATTAAACAGCCCATCCTCCAAACCTCCTATCGTTCCCTCCTGCGAGGTTCGCCCCGCATGTCCAGCCTCTACTGCTGTCCTCGCGGTTTTAGTAGTGGTCGAAGGCGTCTTAGGGACTGCTCCATCGCCATCCTTTTCGCAATACGTCAGTGTAACAATCGATCCGCCTTCGTTCTCTGTGGAATTCCGATCAAATGTGGGCCAACCGGTGAGCATGCCGGACAAGCTGCTCGGGGCTGTAGCGGTACTATCTTCCAATATCTCGAGTCCCAAAACGCCTTCAGAAGAGACTGCCCAGCGAGTGACATCCGTACCAGATCGTTCAAGGTTAGCCTTGCGTGGGGATCCAGCGCTCGCCATGCTATGTCAAGGAGACGTAGCCAGGACTCGAAAGTTTTGGCTGGCATTTTTACAACGTGTCTATCGGGAACGCATTGCGGAGGCAGAGCTAGGAAGGCGCTAGCACCACCGGAGAGATCTCGTACATCAAGCCATAGCCTTCCTTCTCTTAGCCGGTCGCGCAGCCTGATCCAATCGTTATGTGCTGCGGAGTTTGTCGCCTTATCGTCCGGTCTCTCAATCGTGGTGTGGTCGGGATATATAGCGCGGAAGAGGTACATATTGACATCTCTAGCCTGATTCTTACCTGCACCTTCCTGCAGGAGGCCTTTGCGATACTGTGCCATTGCAGCCAGCTTCACGCGCTTGGTGGTAGAGAAAAGGGTAGCTTCATTATCAATGACGTCTATTTGTTGGTAGAGGGCTGAGAAGTGAGCGAGGCCGCTGTCGCGGGGGATCAATGCGCCGGTGGTGTGCCAGATATCCGCACCAGAGTGGGGAGAACTGAGGTCAAAATCGGATTCCAAGGTTTTAACTTTTCGCCTGCCGTCTCTACTCGCGTTGTACACAAAATGCTGGAGCGCTTTGATACCCTCTTCGCTGCCTAGAGACAGTGCTGGGTGAATCATCTTTGTCTGTTCACGTGGGAGCGAGTTGATGGTACCGTCCCTCTGCGCGGCATCCCAGACGGCTTTTTCGGTGTTTTCAAGCCCGGGTACCACACTGGTCTGGCGGACAATCTCGAGAATTGAAGCAGGAGAGGCGGCAGTAGACGTCGGCGACGGCGGTGATTTCTCTGGTCGTGGAGTTGTCTCGAGATTGAACGTTCGTTCATGCAAGTCGTCCGTGGCTGCGGTATCTTCGCTCTCACTGCCATCGCCCTTGCTGCGCTTGTTTGGGCGGTCTCCCGGAGTGGGACAGTCAAATACTTCGCATGTGTCCAAGGGTCGCTTTCTTTCTTCCTCAGGATCTCCGTTTTCTTCTTCAGCCATCTTTCCTCTCTGCCAGAACCTGTGTCTTTTTATTCCCCTTCTCTATCGGTTATGTCTGCCAACCTGCAATCCCTTCATGCTCCATCGCAGTCGTTCGCTGTCACTCGTTGTTCCATTGGCTCAATCTCTTCACGCATTTCGTCATGAGTTCCCATTTCTTCTCCTGCTTCCTCGTCGTCTTCATTTCTCCCCGCTTGTTCGCCTTTGTCTGCATCGTCTTTCTCTCTTGTCTGGCTAGGCTTGTCTACCATGCCACCTGCTTCTCCTGCTTCTTGTTCTCTCTCTGCTTCTTTCTCCCTCTCTTCCCCATCCTGAGCATCTTTCTCACTGTCTTGTTCACCTTGGTCTCCGCTGTCTTTCCTCTTATCCGCCTCTTTCGCCTGGGCTTCCTCCTGCTCTCCGTGGTTCCGATCATCACCCTGCTCCTCTGCGTCATGCTCTTTTTCGAAATCCTCCACCGCGTTGCGCTCAATCATGATGTCCTTCGCGGCGTTGTTGTTCTCCGTGCCACCCTCCTTCTCTCTATCCTCCTCCTCTGCTTCCACTTCCTTGTCTTCCGCTTCCTTGTGCTCCGCTTCACCCTCCTCTTCCTCTTCCTCGTGCTCCGCTTCCTCTCCATCCCCTCTTTCTTCCACCTCTTCGTCATTGTCGTTTTCTGCGACCTCCTCTTCTTCGTCACTAGGGTCATCCGTCTCAGTACCGTCTCCATTCTCTCGTTCGTCGGACATCAGAGGCTTTCTCTTGCCTTTTACTAGCGGTCTCTGACCCTTAGCCTTCCCATTCGTAACCTTCGCGTTTGCCCTGCACTCGTAAAGAGAGCCAGCCTTAGTAGACAGAGTTATTTTGGCTCTGGGCTTCTGCGCATCTTCCCACTCGCTCAGGAACCCACTGCTTGCGTTCGGGGAGCACACGATCCATAATGTTCGTTTCGAGTCGCTAATTAATCGCATGCGTTTACGCGAAACTGGGAACAGTCTCACAAGGATACCTTCACCTACGGTACCCGTGGGCCGCTTTATGTCTGAAAGACGAAGCGATGAGTGCTCGAAGACTTCGGGCAGCATCGTAGAGGACAATGCGCCCGAAGACAGACGAGCGCTGCGGAGGGTTGAGAACGTTGAGGTTGCCTCATCGCACCACAGTGTTAGAAGATCTCTGCGACAGGAAGTCGAGAAGGTATGAACAGAAGCACTGTGCAAAGTGTGCTCGCAAGCAGCCAAGTTAGCAGCCATCGCCGCAAGCGAGCTCGTCATGTTCCGAAGCGAGGCAGCTAGAGCTCCTGGCGTCCCAGCCTGCTGGGCCCGCATCCTGCGACTCATGTCGACCATGCACCCACTTATCGATCCTCTACGGGGAATCGTGAGTTCGTCACATTGTTGTACATCTTGCGCGTCTTGCGCAAATTTCTCAACTCTCTTTCTTCTCAATTGTTGTGTCGAACTCGGCGGCCTCATCGGCGGCGACGGTACGGTATTGCTCGCTGGAGAGCTAATTTGGCGATAAGTCCGGGCGATTTCGGTGGAAAAGGAGTCCTTCAGTGATGGCTTTGTGGTAGGCTACGATGTGTTTTGTCGTGTTTCTGGCCGCCGAAGAAGGCATCTTAGCCTCACTGCAGGTACAGCCACTCATATTGGGTTCCATGTGGAAATGTGCTTTCGTTCTCTGACGGTCACTCCATAGTTGCCGTGCGACCACGACTTTTATTGTCACCTTTGTAGACAGCTGTGCACTCTCACCAGAGCCTCATAACGTACTGTAGCGGACTTGTTCTTGCGCGGCCCGCTTAGCCTATATTCTAGATAACAGCGGCTACAATGACGACATCGACGTTGCGGCTGTGGAGGCACTACTTCGTTCCGGAGAGCTTTGTGGAGGTACTACATTTTTAGACTAAGCTTTGCTGGGAAGCCCTACTTTTGTATAGGGCGCTTACCTCGAATCGGACGGCTATTCTTGTTCAAGCTAAAACAGGGCATTACAGGTCAATCGAATACCTCTCCCGAACAGTAGTGGTAGACGAGGCAAAATGCAGTTGTGGAAACGGCGAGGAGACGATTAGACATCTCATCCTCTCGTGTCCGAGGTGGACGGACGAGCGTAGAGAGTTACGCGAGACCGTAGGCGCGAGGTCAGGTGACGTATCCTACCTCTTAGGAGGGTGGGGTTCGAGAAAGGATGTGAGGACGGGACAGCTTTTAGATGGTCCTAAAGAGAAATGGAAGTCGGATATCGAGGTAGTGAAAGCTACTATCCGGTTTCTGGAAAAGACAGGCAGGTTGACCTATCAGCCGGAGGCTGAGTAGGCAACCATAGGGATGGATCACTCTCATTCATGAGCGAAGGCAGCGAATTTCTTTTGTAAGTAAGGTCACTCTCTAGGGACGGCTCATACGGTCACCGTGAATAGCCTGATTGAATCAAACAAACAAACAAACAAACAAACGATGGGGGGTAGGAAAAAAGACGGCATGAACATTGACATTGATGAAGACGACTGCATTGTGGTTGAGACGAAGGGGAGTGAGGTTGGAAAGCGGAGCGCGGGGTTGGCGGGGTTGTCAGACCCCGCTAACGCCGCCGCCAACGCGCCAAGCTCGGAAGCGGGGAAGAGGGCGGTGGACGAAGGAGGGGGGTGGACGAGGGTGACGAGGCAGAGGGCGAAGGGCAACAGCAGGGCGAGCACCAGCGAGCCGGCAGCAAAGGCTGCGAAGGTCTTTACCGCAGCCGGCGAGCTGGAACGTAAGCGGAAGGCCGAAGAAG
>Ga0265797_10006304_pt1 | contig 16841 bp, 9 predicted proteins | sample P2T30metagenome_FD_192433 | JGI IMG/M metagenome (GOLD analysis project Ga0265797, IMG submission 192433) | Plant litter microbial communities from East Loma Ridge, Irvine, California - P2 T30 | ecosystem: Environmental > Terrestrial > Plant litter > Unclassified | place: USA: California...
CACGGTGCTGGACGAATCAACAGCATGAAGGCTAAAGACTTCGCCAGCCACGATGTTGTCATCACCACGTATCAAACTCTTGCAATGGACTGGATGCCACGCGGCAAAGCTCAAAAGCCACAAGAAGATCTCCGCGCTTCTGGAGTGTACAGCCTTGAGTGGCGTCGCATCATACTAGACGAGGGTCACATCGTCCGTAATCCTTCGTCCAAAGGTGCGAACGCTGCAACAGCTGTACGTGCCAAATTGCGTTGGGTTCTCAGCGGCACCCCAATCATCAACTCTCTCCGGGATCTCTACTCCTTGCTTCGCTTCGTTGGCATCACCGGAGGACTTGAGCAGCTTGAGGTCTTTAACGGTGTGCTTGTTCGCCCACTGAAGACTGGAAGCGTGGACGCCACTTTCCTACTGCAAGCGATCATGGCTGCTTTCACTTTGCGTCGCAGGAAGGAGATGCCTTTCATCGATCTGAAGCTCCCCGCCATCGAAGAGTACAAGCACGCTGTTACCTTCACCGACAAAGAAAAGTCCCGCTACGAAGCCTTTGAGAAACAGGCGAAAGGACAGCTTGCGAAGTACAACAACCAAGGTGCAGGTGGCAACCAGAAGTCCAAGGCTTTCCAGACGTTGCTCGAAATCCTCTTGCGCATGCGTCAGTGTTGCAATCATTGGCAGCTGTGTGGCGAGCGCGTTATGGAGGTCATGGAGCAGCTCGAACAGCAGGGAACTGTTACTCTCAACGATGAGACCAAGAGAGGCCTTCAAGACATCCTGCAAGTTCACATTGAATCTCAGGAGGAGTGCCCTATCTGTTTGGAGAACCTGCATAACCCCACCATCACGACATGCGGTCACTTCTTTGGGTTCGAATGTATTTCGAAAGTCATTGAAACTCAACACAAGTGCCCTATGTGTCGTGCCTCACTTGATTACGAGTCCTGTTTGGTGCAGCCGGCGAACGACTGCGGTGATGAGGCACCAGACGACGAGATGGACCTGAACGCATCAAGCAGCAAGCTCGAATCGATGATGACAATTCTCTCCGCGACCAAAGCCAGAAAGGATAAGACAGTGATCTTCAGCCAATGGACCCGTTTCCATGACCTCGTCCAGGCGCGGTTGGAGAAGGAGGGTTACAAGTTCTGCCGCATTCACGGGGCCATGCCTGCTCGCCGCCGAGATGAATCGCTTCGCGCTTTGGAGAACGATGACGACACGACTATCATGTTGGCATCGCTCGGCGTGTGTGCTGTTGGTTTGAACCTCACCAGCGCGAACCAGATCATCCTCTCGGACAGCTGGTGGGCTTCGGCAATTGAAGATCAAGCTGTTGATCGTGTGCACAGACTTGGACAGACGAAGGACTGCCGCGTGTTCCGCCTTGTGGTAGAGGGTACGATCGAAGACTCTGTTCTCGACATTCAGCAAGACAAGAGGAAGCTCATGCGTTTGGCGTTTGGCGAGAAGAAGGGAAAGAGAGACCAGGTCAAAACCGGCCGCATCGCGGACATCCAGTGACGGACTGGTCTGGCTTATCATGCTGCGATTTTGACGATTGACGAGTATTTTATGGTTCTTGGTAGACAGCACAGTGAAGAACATACAATTACAACAACAACATTATATCCAGATCATGTCAGGGTCTGTTCTCTCATTCTCTCATTTTCAGTGTAGAAGTAGATTGATCTGGAACTGTCAGGTAGCACGTCAAAGGTCCTTCTTCCTGACATGGAAACTCGTAGCTGAGAATCACGCTCTCACCGGAATAGACACACTCAGCGTACGAAAGCCGCTGATATCACCTCTCGTTGATATTTAGATCTCGGAGAGACTTGTAACATTAACCTAGTCATTCACTGGTCCCGCCGTGGTCTCAATGTACCCAAGTCGCCGATACCACGACTTGAAGCAGCTCAGAGCCGGTGAGAAAAGGGCATTGAGGATGTGCTCTCTCAATGGTCTCGCCGTCGTTGAACCACACGGGGGTGGTTGATACCACCATCTGAACATGGACGATCGCCAGTTTACTACCATTTCGCCATGTTTACTGTCGGAATGAATGAGCTGCTGCCTTTGGGCTGACAATCCTTCGTAATTGGATGTACCATTCTTGTTGCCATCCACGCGAAAGAGCTGAACGCTAGGGAGCTAGTCTGAAGGACCGCAAGATTGCAGATGGAGTAGTCGACGGTCACAAGATGCCCTTTGCCACCTGTCGAGCCCAGCGGGGAACGTCTCAAATGCGAAGCGTGTTTGTGATGTGTCTTCAAAGTGAAAATGCGAATCCGTTTGTGTCGCCCCGGAAAGCCACTCGTAGAGCTCTATGCTCAGCGCAGGCAGGGAAGCAATTTTGGTACAAATAGTACATGCATGTACATACGTGGTATCTCGGATTGCTCTTTTCTCAACAAGCAGGCCTAGGACAGATTCCGGACCCGGAGAAGTCCATGCACCATGTGCGCTGTCTCGGGATGTTCTGCTCCTCGAGATGATCGTGGCGGCTTCCCAAGTGGCCGTATCCTTGGGGTATATTCCTCCTCCATGCTCGTCGTCCATATCTTACAGTCTCGCTCTCCTCAGTCAACTATCGCGCTCCGACCAGACCCCGGGCCTGCCTTCTTTCCTCCTCCATCTCGGTCCAATGTCGTTCGATTTTTCGTGTACCGGCTGGTGCTGCTTGCGCGAATCACGCTTCTGTCTTTTGCGCCTCTTATTTTCCGCCACGCTTCGCTTCGAGGAAAAGAACCTTTTTCTTGACTGTTCATCCATTTGTCAGCTCCAGCTCCAGCATTAATACGTTTTTCTCCGGCGTTCCCAGGCCTACTCACCAACAGGGTCGTACTTGAGCATACTGAGCGGGCGGTGGGTACGAGGGCGACGGAAGGTCATGAAGAAGCCGGTCAGGGCCATCGACATGAGGCGGACCGCGACGGTTCTTGACTTTGCTGTAGGGGGATTTAGCAAGGCTGTCGCGTGTCAGTTGGGGATTTTTGATCGTACCTTTCTTCGCCATTTTGTGTGATGTGGTATTGACGATGCGACTCCGGAGAATGGCGCTTTAGAGGTTGTAGTAGGGTGAATGGACGTCAGGCCGTCGGAGGTGGTTGCGGAGGATTCCGCTTTGGGAATTGGTGCGGCATGCATCGATCGCTCGTCTACTGTACATCTCAACTCTTCCTTAACATCATACGATCACGCATTGCGACATTCATGATTCCGATCATATAGGAGAGCTAACTGGCATTCTACAGCAAGTCTTTCATCTTGCCGATTATCGCTGTTCATCCATAAGAAAAGTGAGCTTTCAGTCATGTGAAACATTGACGTGACAACATTTCAAGTTTTTGTTGACTTGGCTGTCTGCTCTCATCAATCCACTGGTGTTGTTGTCCGTTCGCGCTTTAACGCAATAGATCGTTCAGGCGATGATGAAATCGAGCCGGTGAGAGCACTTGAAGGTGTTGTAAATGATTGAATATCACCTGGGCAGTGCACCTCCGTTGCCGCAATCGTCGTCACTCCCAAACTCCCCACCTTGATGCATGCAGCTTTGGACCCCTCAATCCATCACTCCACTTACAACTGGACGACACGAATTTCTCAATGCTACCACGCATCTTCCACTCCAAACCCTCAACACTCTTCGTTCTTGTCGTTTCGCTCGTCATCCTGGCACTCAGCTTCTTACCATCCACCACCCTCCTCCCCCGTCTTCGCCTCCTAACCTCTCACTTCACCCTCCGACCCATTAGCACAGCAGCAACCACAGTCAACAACACCACAAACATGGCCTCCTACGCCCAAGAACTCAACATCGCCCTCCTGGCTGTCCAGCGCGCCACCCTCCTTACCAAATCCGTCTTCCACTCCCACGCCAAAGGCACGCTGAGCAAGAACGACGCCTCGCCCGTCACCATCGGCGACTTCGGTGCCCAAGCCCTGATCATCGCCGCCCTGCAGCACGCCTTCCCCCAAGACGCCATCGTCGCCGAGGAAGAAGCCAAAGACCTGCGCGAGAACGAGTCCCTGCGTGACCTCGTCTGGGACCTCGTGCAAAATGCCAAACTCGCCGACTCCAGCGCTGAGGAGACTCTGGGCGGTCCCATCAAGTCCCCCGCTGAGATGCTCGACATCATCGACAAGGGTGACTCTGCCGGTGGCTCTTCCGGCCGCATCTGGGCTATCGACCCGATCGACGGCACCAAGGGCTTCCTGCGCGGCGGCCAGTACGCCGTGTGCTTGGGCCTGATGGTCGACGGCGACGTCAAGGTCGGCGTGCTGGGCCTGCCCAACCTGCCCGAGTCCGACAGCGAGCCTCTGGTCGAGGGTATCGGTGCCGAGCAGACAGATGCCGCTGGCAAGGGTGTGTTGATCTCAGCTGTGCAAGGCCAGGGCGCAGCTTCCCGTCCTTTGGGCAAGGGTGCTCTCGCCGAGGGCCACTCGATCCAGATGAAGCCTCTCGAGAACGTCAGCGAGGCGACTTTCTGCGAGAGCGTCGAGGCGGGCCACAGCAGCCAGGGCGACGCCGCGGACATTGCGCGCAAGCTCGGCATCACCAAGCCTAGCGTGCGCATGGACAGCCAGGCCAAGTACGGCAGCATTGCGCGCGGCGCCGGCGACTTGTACCTGCGCTTGCCGGTCAAGAAGGACTATGTTGAGAAGATCTGGGACCACGCTGCGGGCGACCTGATTGTGCGCGAGGCTGGTGGTGAAGTGACGGATGTTGAGGGCAAGAGACTTGATTTCGGCCAGGGCAGGACTTTGAAGAACAACAAGGGTGTGATCGCGGCGCCCAAGAGCGTGCATGCGCAGGTTATCGAGGCTGTCAAGAGCGTGCTTGGTAGCAAGTAAAGTCTTGGGCTGGGAGTCGATGTGAGATTGCATGTAGAGATGGAGGGAACGAATGCACTTTTTGTGTACATGGGACGATGATATGAGATATGCCGCAAAGTAGTTCATCATTGTGATCATCGCTTCTGGACAGTCCAGAAACGCGTATGATATCGAAAGACAAGAGAAGTCACCATACTAGATGTGCATCTATTTCAGAGTGGCTTTGCCATTGAGATGACAATTTTCAAGCGTTCGTCTATCGTTTGCCCGAGCCATACCATGCTGTGATAATCGACTTCGACAGAGTGAAAGTCTGGCGTAGCCAGCGAGAGAGAGCGGTTTTCTGATTCCAACTCCTCGTTGATGCGAGTCACACTATGTGGTAGTATTCTTGACTTCAGTATATCCAAAAGTCATCTTGCCAGTGAGAGGACCCTCTTACGGTGTCGCTCTTTCTTTGAGAGAAAGAGTGTCCTTGGGGTAATACCATCGGCTTCAGTACCTCACAAAGGTGACTCGGCCAGTGAGAGACATCCCTTCTTGAACGTCGGTCTCTCTTTAGGATGAGGTTTTTCTCGTGGAAAAACCACCGGCTTTGGTACCTCAAAAGAGTGAGTTGGCCAGTGAGAAAGCCCTTCTTTGACCGAAGGAAAAGGAGCATCATCATTTGCAGCAAGAAAAGAAAAGAACAATACACGATAGAAACAGAAATCACCTCCCCCTCCTCCTCCGCACCCTCTTCCTAACCCCTCTCCCAGCAGCTCTGACCCCAACCTTCTCCTCCTCGCCTACACAAGCCCTTCCACCCCCCAACTCCTCCAGAGTCTTGGTCCTCAACTTCCCCTTCCTCGCTTCCCCATCAACGTCCACATCCCTCTCTTGCACCCCTGGGATCCAAGCCCATGAAACGAACGCTCCTACTAGCATGAACACGGCGAAGATGAAGATGATCTTCCCCAGCGCCTTTGAATTCGGATCCTTGATCCCGCCCTTGTCGAAGAACAAAAACGCCAGCTGCACGAAAACTGATCCCAACTTTCCGCACGCGGCCGCAATGCCATAGCACGTGCACCTGTAGCGCGTCGGGAAGATCTCGGCGGCCATGATGAAGGTCAGCGTGTTGGGCCCGAAGGCGAAGCCGAACTGCACCAGAGCGTAAGCTATCACCAGGACCCAGTGGGCGGACGTGTGAAACAGATATTTGAATAGGATGGCCAGGACCAGCAGGGCGAGGGAGAGGAAGGCAAAGGAGAGGATGAGCGCTCGCCGGCGGTCTATGCGGTTGATCAAGACGATGATTGCCATGGCGCCGAGGATGCTGGACACGCTTGTCGTGAGGGAGTTGTTTTTCGCGTTGGCGAGCAGGACCTGGCGGATTGTGCCGTCTTCGCCGTAGGGGGAGTTGAGCAGCCAGGAGGGCATCGAGGCGGAGTTTATCTTGTCGGCGGCGGTCCAGAGTTTGGCCATTGTGCCGGGGTTGTTGAAGCCGAGGCCGTACTGAGCTTGTTGTTAGGAGATTGTTTGTGACAAGGGCGCGAAAGAAGTCAACTTACGAAGGCGAAATCCAAGAGGAGCCATGCTGTCGACATGCCTACAAGGTAGCGCCAATTCCCCTCTTTGATGAAATACGTGTGTAGTTCGTCGTAGGAGAATTGGTTGTATCCATCGTCATCATCTTCGTTGTCAGGGGTTGCCCACATGTCGTTGTCATCAGACCCGATAGAGGATCTACCGAACCCGTCGAAAGAGGCGTTGGGCATTGAAGTCGTGCCAGGAAAGTGAGGTAGCGAGGTTTGACCATGTTGCAAGTCAGGCCTGCCTTGTTCAAGCGCGAACTCGTCAAATTCAGTGGCATCTGAATGCATCGCAGCTTGTTGTTCGTAGACTTTACGCGTGTCTTTCAAGGCAGTGCGTGCGTCCTGTTTGACATCGTAAGTGTACCGTCCGGACTCGGGGATGGTCCATCGAAAGAGGATGGCTATGAGCGCTGGGACGGCTCCGACGCCGACCACGATACGCCAGAGGATGTCTATGCCGATCTTTGCGTTGTCGATCTCGTCGGGATCCGTGGTCTTGATCCCTACGTCCAAAGAATAATCACGAGATATCCCATGTAAGGCAGCCATGGCAACCGCCCACGCAACCAGCTGGCCGATGGGCTGCATGATGAAGACGGCAGCCATCATACGCCCACGAGATTTGGTAGCTGCCCATTCGGCAGTAATGCATGCACTGAGTGGGTATTCGGCGCCTGAGGGAGTTAGTTGTAAACAAGTGAAAGAATCTGCGCAGAGAGACACTTACCAATGCCAATACCCATGACGAACTTCCAGACCATTATCCAGCTGTGTGCCTGCATGGAGGTCTTGTCCTGGGAATGGTTCATCCAGCCGACAGAACTTTGCGCCTGTGACAGTCAGCTATGAAGAGGTGAGGGATTTTGCGGGTAAAGCTAACGAGACCAATCGTACTGAATATTACGATCATCAATTCAACACCATAGAGGCGTTGTCGACCATATTTGTCGGCCAGAAAACCGAACATCAGTTGACCTATGGTCGAACCGGCGAGAGTCAAGGCATTGGTTGTGATTTCAATGTTGGCTTCGTGTTCAGAGCCCCAGTAGACAAAGGCCAAACATGGCAAGATGATGTTGGAGGCAAACAAGTTGTAGGAGTCTGTGAAGAAGCCGGTTGCAGCCACAGCCCAGATACGCCAGTCAAAGCCATGCGAGTCGATGATGGAGACGAGTTGCTTCCGCTGGCCATCGATTGTGGGGATATGGCTGGTGTACTTCGTCGGGTCAAAGGGCCACGCACGCTCCTGGAGATGGAGGTGCTGGCGATGCTGCTTCGGCACTTGCGCCCTGGACATTGTCGGAGTAGGTAGTCCGGACTCGATGTCTCCAAAGGGCAATCGTGCCAGTCCCGTGATGGCGTCAGTCTCGCCAACGTCGACAGTGCTAAGTGTCTCCAGTCCTGCCAGTTTCGCCAGTCGTGCTAGCGAGGTTGGCTTGGTGCAACTCGGAGCTTCCTTGTTCACAAGCAGCGGGAGATCGGCTCGGTCGGTCGCTCCTACCACCTAAACGAGGACTGATGTGGCATGATACGGCGGCGATAGTGTCTGGCTGCAGGAAGATGGAGAAGTGGACAGGCGAGAAAGAGACGGCACGAAGGGAATGACTAAGATGATGAAGGGTACAGGCTGGCAGAGACGAGCAATGGCAGGATCGGCGGTGCTATAGTGACATGGAAGTATAATCATGTAGCGGCAGGCCGGCAAGACGAAATAACCAAAGTAGGGCTGCAGCCTGAAGACAGTCGCGGAAGTTGAGCACGTGGGCACCTTCCTGGACGAGCGAGTCGAGGCAGATGGCACAGCCCGAGCCAGCCCTGAGGATGCTTCTCCACAATTCCACCAATTCTTCTTTTTTGCCGAAGCCTGTGAGACGCGACCAAGGGCACTTGATTGCGCACTGCACTGCAATTCTCAACAAGCCTCGGACAGCGACATAGCTCCCGCTACTGCCTGGCTAGACTATCGTTGTTGCTACTACGCGACCGTTATTCCACTATACCCATGCCATTTGTGGTAGTAGATTCGTCCCCCCGCCCAGCCCCGTCTGTTCCCGTTTCTCACCAGGAAACCAGTCGGACATGCAGGCGCGCGCGTGTGGGTGAAGCCGGCACCTGAGCTCCCATCGCTTACCTAGCCCTCCGGCGCACTGCAGGAGGAGAAGATAGAACCTCGAGCCTTCACGCCTTTCAAGCCTTTCCCAAGCCCTCTGCCGCACTCGCAAACCAAACCTTTACGCCTATCGCCATCATCCGAACACCCAAGCAGCAAGTCTCTTATCGGCTCACAGCCGCAACGGCTTGAACGCTCTTGACAAAGCCAGCCAGCCAGCCAGTTCGTTCTCCCCCAAGCCTCTCCCGCTTCTGCCCTGAATGCCCGCCTGCCCGCCCGTCTGCACATCACCTGCACATCTGACTCTTTTCCCTTGGTGTACACTCCCGCTCCATCTTCTCCAGAGCTCTCCGCGTCTCCAGATGATACACATTACGCAAACGATACTGTAGCATGCTAACATCAAGTCAAGCTCGTCTTGGCGCCGGGCCCGCTACGCCTTGACTCCAAATCCGCCAGTCACCGCCGTCGCTCTGCCGCTCCATCTTCGGTCATCAGCTTAAACTCTAACGGTGCCTGACTATCAGGCTTATCACCCTCCCAGTGGACAACAATACAGGGACCGACTACAGCGACGTTGGCAGTAGCCTGTCTTAATCAATTCGTCCGCCGAGTCACCCCATCCGACTGACGACATGTCTACCGGGTTCAGCGTCTACGAGCTCTATAAGTCTGCCACAAAGTGCGCCCAGGCCTACCGTGCTTTTGCCAGTGAGTACGGCAATGCTTCGCCCCAGTTCGCCGCCTTCCGCGACGAACTCGAAAAAGTCGAGCAAGCCATAAGGCTCCAGGAACCGCTCAATGCCTGGACCGGCCAAGAGTACTCTTCATCCGTGGAGTTCCGGTCGTGTCTCGACGAAGCGCGCCATTTTGCTGAGAAGCAACGTCGCATCGTCGACCGAGGTGTTCAAAGCGGAGGCCATGTAGCTCTCGCTGGCCTGCTCCAGTCTGCTCTCACTACCTTCGAGGGTACTCTTCCCAGACTGCAGGAGCGAGTTGTCCACAACCGTGTCGGCCTTCTTACGTTCGACATCACGCAATTACTGCAGAAGTCCTTTCAACTCGATTCCCACTCGACCCTGTCCGAGCTTCACAGGTCCGTCACAGCATCTGGTCTGTCTCATGAGCAATCTACCCATGTGGAGCAGTTGCTCAGGAAGCTATCCAGCATCGGTTCCGCCTACGTCCGCATGTGCAACGATGCTGGGCAGTCCACAACTTCTCGATTCCCCAAGACGGACACGCTCTCGGGGGACAGATGTACTGGGACAAATGTGGGCGAAGTTGACAGCAGCCTACTCGACAGTGAATTCGAGGGTTGCTTGGCATCGGTGTGCACATTGATCGGCTTGCCTTCTCATCATCTGGCAGCAATCCCTGTCGCAAGCTTTGCTGCCTCTTTCTCACAGGAGTGGTGGCAAAACATCGTTCAGAGCACGTCACAAATTTCGAGGCCGCCCGACTCATTACTCGAGCCTCGTACTGAACGCTCATGCCGCGTGAAGATCAAGATCGAGGGCACCTCATTCATCGCTCACAGTTATCTCCTCTTCCGGCGTTGCATATACTGGCGCACCGAGCAAGGTTCAGTCTCTGTGGAGCATAGACTTGCACAAAGCACCAGGAGAACATTCCCATACACCATGCCTCGTATGATGAACAAGCCTCTCACTCTGACCTTCCTCGAGCTGCAGGACCTGAGCGTCAAATACCCGGTGGACAGGCCCGTTGCATGCAAGCCACGCTATACTTTCCTCAACAAACAAGACTACCAGGTCTTCCAGACCGACATTCGCGCCAGGGAGCTTGTTCATGAATTCCACATCAGCTCGATTTCTCACAAAACGCCGCGAGGCGCGGATGCACACAACGAGTGTGTCAAGATCTGGGGTCCTCCAACTGGGAGTGTTGATCGCTCAATATCATTTCCAGCTGTCTTCACATCGACCACCAAGAACTACGAGTTCCCGCTCAAGTGGTTCAACCCGCCCGCTACCCCGTCGCGCACAGCAACAGTGCGCCTGGAGTTTACCAAGGAGCGTGGTGGTGTCAGTAACGACAGCAGCAGTACTAGTGGCGACAAAGGCTCCAGCTTGAGATCTAGCCTCAGATTCATGCGTCGCGCTGCCACAACTTCGACCGTAAACATGGCCCCAAGTTTCCCTAGCAATGCCAGTATTCGATCGGTCAGCACGAACATGGCCAACTCATCTTACGCACCGCGTGAGCTTGTCGATCGCCTTGGATACATCGAGTTCAAGTTTGCCAGTGTTGCCGAAACTGCCGGTTTTGTCAGGGCGATCTCGGACCCGTTCGTTGCCGCCACGCCTGCCAGCTGGAGCAGCGCGCCGTCTCTGTATGCCGCCAGCTCGCCATCGATATCTTCCACCGCCTGGTCATCATCGCCGCTGAGCTTCCAGGGAAAGACGGGCCAGGACACATTTGGAGTCAGGACCGCAGCACACGCAGGACCAATGACTCCGACCGGATTGCTGCAATTGCCCGACGCAGCTATGAACAAGAGGACTACTATCATGGATATGTCAGAAGAGCAGTTCGATCTTCCACAGTCTGAATTCGACGACCTCATGATCCAAGGCGACGGTGACGACGAAATGGATTTCAGCCTGCCAAAGCAAGCACTTACTCCCAGCAGTCTACTGCGGGACATGAGTCGTGGCAAGAATAGGACTTGGTGATCACCTTGCTGCAACAAGACAGGGACACATCTTGTCGACGTTGGCAGCAGCTTGTCCCAATCAGTTCGCCCCCTGAGAATTTCACTCGTCTTTCGAGAACTCTCAGGGGACATAAATACGGGGATACATCTTGTCGACGTTGGCAGCGGCCTGTCCCAATCAACATGTCCCCCGAGATGTCCCCTTACGATGTTATTGACAATTTGAACCCACTTTCGAGTCGGCAAGGTGTTTGGCGAAGGCGGACAATGCGCTGTTGTTTTCTAATATTTCGTTCCATTCATTTCAGTTTCCCTCGGCGTCATACCTTCGAGATACCATATGCTTGCCTGCCTGCATTTGCTGTACTTTTGATGATACCTCAACATTTATTGCTGTTAATTAGACTACCTTTATGATTGCACATTTCTTGACATGACTGAGGGAAAAATCGTCTTCCTTGGCTCACAGACAATTCCACCGGTATTGGCATATTCATACTATACTAGAGCAGCTGATACTACTGTTCGCTAAAGGTGCAATCCGGTGAGAAACTGGGCTTTCGTCTTTGAAACTTTTATCAATCCCTCGCTGGTATAGAAAGTAAGTCGACGTACGTACGCAAGTCGCTGATATCACGCTGAGCAGACGAAACAAAACACAACTTCCAAGAAAACACCAGCATGAATCAAGTGCAGACCATTGACGTAGCTCTACATGTAGCCTTGTCGGGGATATCATGGCTCGTGGCTCGGCGCAACCTCTCATTCGAGGGTGTCTCCACAAACATGCCACTTTCTCGCAGACCCTGCGGTCGCGCTCGGTCCAATCAACTGCCGCGCTTCTTTTTTTTCCTCAGCGCAGCCCGAGACGAGGACTATTTGAAGTCGGCGCCCACATGCTCACATTCCTTCCCTTTACGACTCTCCTTTCTTGATACCCCTCTGCTTTACTGCTTCATCCTACCGCAAACATGGATGAACAGGAATTTGTTTCGCTGCTGCAGGCGCTCCTGCAGCCCGACACCCAAAAGGTCAAGGCTGCCACCGGCCAGCTTAACAAGACCTACTACACCTCCCCTCAGTCCCTGACTGCCCTCATCCACATCCTCACATCCCACCAGGACCCCGTCCTGCGTCAGTTGGCTTCCATTGAGGCCCGCAAGCTGGTCGCCAAGCACTGGGCCGCCGTCCCCGAGGACCAGAAGCCCTCGCTTCGTGACACTCTGCTCCAGAGCACCACCAACGAGGAGCAGCAGCTCGCAAGACACAGCAAGGCTCGCGTCGTTGCGGCCATTGCCAAGTTCGACCTTGAGGATGGACAATGGGGTGAGCTGCCCGGCATGCTCCAGCAGGCTGCCACCAGCAACATCGCAAGGCACCGTGAAGTCGGTGTCTACATCATCTACACCCTGCTCGAGGCCTCGCCCGACACATTCCAGGAGAACATGTCGCAGATGCTTCAGCTGTTCAACAAGACCATCCAGGACCCCGAGTCTGTCGAGGTCCGCACCAACACCATGCTGGCCCTCTCTGAGCTCGTCATGGTCCTCGACACCGACGAGGACATTGAGAGCCTGAAGAGCTTCCAGAACACCATCCCCAGCATGGTCAAGGTCCTCCAGCAGGCCATCCAGGACAACGACGAGGAGCACGCCATGCAGGCCTTTGACGTCTTCAACCGTCTCCTCTCTTACGAGTCTGCCTTCCTTGCTGCCCACTTCGGCGATCTCCTCCAGTTCTTCATGCAGATTGCTGCCAACAAGGAGGCCGACGAGGACTTCCGCAGCCAGGCTCTTGCTTTCCTCATGCAGTCTGTCCGCTACCGCAAGCTCAAGGTTCAGAGCTTGAAGGTCGGTGAGCAGATGGTCAACCTCTGCTTGCAGCTCGCCACCGAGCTCGGCGACCTCAGCCCCGACGACGACGACATCTCGCCTGCCCGCAGTGCGCTTGGTCTCCTCGACATCATGTCCGAGTCTCTGCCTCCCAGTCAGGTTGCCGTGCCTCTTCTCCAGGCTCTTGGCCCCTATGTCCAGAACTCCAACCCTGACTACAGGCGCGCGGGTATTTTGGCTCTCGGTATGTGCGTTGAGGGTGCGCCCGACTTCATTGCCACCCAGCTCAACGAGATCCTCCCTCTTGTCCTTCATCTGCTCGAGGACCAGTCTGTCCGTGTCCGTTCCGCCGCTCTTAACGGCGTGTCCCGTCTTGCGGACGACCTTGCCGACGACATGGGCAAGGAGCACGCCCGTCTGCTCCCTGCTCTCATCAAGAACTTCGATCTTGCCGTCCAGGGCATGCAGACTACTCAGCCCGACTCTGACGAGCACGAGGAGAACGTCAACATCCTGAAGGCCAGCTGCATGGCCGTTGACTCTCTCATCGAGGGTTTGGACCAGGCTGACGCCGCTCAATACGTTGACCAGCTGGTTCCCCGTTTCAGCACCCTGTTCGGTCACGACGACCACAAGGTCCAGATGGCCGCTGCCTCTGCCGTCGGCTCTATCGCTTCCGCATCCGAGGCTGCATTCAAGCCTTACTTCGAGAAGACTATGCAGACCCTTGGCCAGTACATTGGCATCAAGGACTCCGAGGATGAGCTCGAGCTCCGTAGCATGGTTGTCGACTCTCTCGGAAAGGTGGCCAGCGCCGTTGGTGCTGCCGACTTCCAGCGCTTCGTTGAACCTCTCATGCAGTCCAGTGTTGAGGGTCTTCACCTCGACAACCAGCGCCTGAAGGAGACCAGCTTCATCCTTTGGTCCACCCTTGCCCGCGTCTACGAGGAGGACTTTGCTCCCTTCCTCGAGGGTGTCGCCTCTTCCCTTATCGAGTGCCTCGAGCAGGAGGAGACTGACTCCGAGGTTCAGCTTGGTGCTGAGGCTTCTGACCTCGTTGGCCAGGAGGTCACCATCGCTGGCCGCAAGATCAAGGTTGCAGGCGCTGGTGGATCCAACGACGACGACGACGAAATTGACGAGTCCCTCATCGAGGACCTCATGAACGGCGACGACGACGATGACGATGACGACTGGGACGACCTCGGTGCCGTCACTGCTGTCGCCATGGAGAAGGAGATTGCAGTTGAAGTTATCGGCGACATTCTCACCCACACCAAGAGCAAGTTCCTGCCGTACATGCAGAAGACCATCGAGACCGTTCTCCCGCTCCTCGAGCACCCCTTCGAGGGTGTACGCAAGTCCGCCATCGGCTCCAGCTGGCGCGCCTATGCATGCCTCTTTGGCCTGGCTGAGGACGCTGGCATGCAGAAGTGGCAGGCTGGTCTCCCGCTCAAGGTCAAGCCTACTGACGACCTTGAGAAGCTTGGCAGCGTTGTCATGACTGGCACTCTCGCCAAGTGGGAGGAAGAGATTGACAGGTACGTTTCTACAATTTTTCTCCCCCCTGATGTCGCTTTTGAGATGAGAACACTATCCGAGCTTTGCTCATCTTATATGCTACGGCACATGCTACTAAACCTTAGAGGCTGTTTCTGATATTATGCGACTTGCATCATTTGTTCTACGAGGATATACTTTGAAAGCACACAAGCTAACAGTCATCCAGGGGTGTTGTCACCGAAATCAACCGCAACGTCGCCGCTACCCTCAAGCTTTGCGGCCCTGCCATTCTTGCTCCCAGCGGTGGCGCCAGCTCTACTCCCCTCGAGAAGATCGCTGCCCACCTCTGCCTCATCCTTGAGAAGCAGCACCCTTGCCAGAGGGATGACGACGACTTCGAGGACCTCGAGGTCCCCTCTGACGAGACCGCCGAGTACGACTGGCTTGTCATCGAGACCGCTATGGAGGTCATTGCCGGCCTTGCTGTCGCTCTTGGCGACCAGTTCGGTGAGCTCTGGAAGATGTTCGAGTCCCTCATCCTCAAGTACGCTTCTTCCCAGGAGCGTTTCGAGCGCTCCGCCGCCGTTGGCACCATGGCCGACTGCATCGAGGCCATGAAGGGTGGTTGCACTCCTCACACCAAGCGCATGATGACCATCTTCGCCAAGCGCCTGCAGGACGAGGACCCTGAGACCAAGTCCAACGCCGCCTTCGGCACTGGTCTTCTGTGCTCTCACAGCACCGACAAAGACATTGTCTCCAACTACGGTCCGATCCTCCAGATCCTCGAGCCCGTCCTCGACGCCAACAACGCCAAGTCTACCGACGACTCGCGCGCCCGTCTGGTCGACAACGCCGCCGGCTGCCTCGCTCGCATGATCAAGGCTCACCCTCAGGCCATTCCCCTGCCTCAGGTCCTGCCCCGTCTCGTCGAGCTCCTCCCTCTCAGGAACGACTTCCGCGAGAACGAGCCCGTGTTCGACATGATCGTCGCCATGTTCCAGGCCCAGGAGCCCACCATCCAGGGCCTCACCGGCCAGCTCCTGCCCGTCCTCGAGGCCGTCATGGGCCCGCCCGAGGACCAGATCAGCGACGAGACCCGCTCCAAGCTCGGCGAGTTGGTCCAGTACCTCCGCAAGTAGGCGCGACGAGATGAAACGACAATTAATGAAACAACAACACAACCACAACAACAGAAGAGGATGAAGAAGAAGAAGAGCATGTGTCTTTTACAACAAAAGCATAGCGTGGGACATTCATGACGGAAACGGCTTCTGGAACTTTTCAACTGATGGCATTAGATGTGATGATACCCACTTATTTTAGATGATGAGTTTTTCTTTTATTAGTTTCCCCCTTCCGTAGAGAGGGAGGGACGGTTTTTCGAGGACTTTGACTTGCGCCGCGTGCTTGCGCGTGGTGGTAGGTTTGATTGAATGGAAAGAGCAACAGCTCCATTTGTGTTCTTCATCGTACTTTCAGATGCCTCAATTTGTCTCGTTTACGTTGATGTTCTTCGGTGATCGTGCTGTACCAACCTGCAGCACGTACGCCAGGATGCATTAGAGGAGTAGTGGTGTGCATGGTGGTATGGTATTCCTCGGAATGTAAGAGGCATGCCGGTGGTTTCAACCTGGCTTTGGACGTTTGCTTTCACTACTGGGTGCAAAATCTGTATGCTGTCGATGATATGCTTTATCTTGTCTCCTACACTTTTAACATTCATTCGTTACATCTCATCTGTTCACCATCGACATTGTACATCAGTCTGCTTGCCATTGAGACGCTCCGCCGTGGTGTCGTGCCGAGGATGTAGGGTTAGGGTTGGGGTAGCATCGCTCCCGTCCTTTGTTTTTGGCAAGTATCAATCGCTTGGGCTGATATGTCCTTGCCTACAGTACATGTACATAGTTTGATTTTTGTTCTGATAGATGACATGTCGGTAGGTACACGGCAGAGTAACCAAGAGGGACAAGTTGCTCGGTGTAACAATCACATGCAAAAAAACGAAATGGAAGCTTGGAAGATGATTAACCCGACCTCGACCGGCAAGACCACACGTTCTGGACCACCAGGCTTGGGTACAGTAGCGGTTTGCTCCGTAAGGCTCGACTCCGCCTACCTGCTATTTTCGTGCCAGAAGGGGGCACAGATGAAGTCGCCTCCGGGTGTCCACGTTTTCCGTACCTAATCGTTCGCGAAACTCCACTCCACGCGGAGCAGGCTTGGCTGAGGCTGGGGAAAAATTTACGCGCGCTCTTTCGGAACATGTCGCGTTTTGGATGCCTTCGCTTCTTTTATCTGCA
>Ga0265797_10006305_pt1 | contig 16840 bp, 10 predicted proteins | sample P2T30metagenome_FD_192433 | JGI IMG/M metagenome (GOLD analysis project Ga0265797, IMG submission 192433) | Plant litter microbial communities from East Loma Ridge, Irvine, California - P2 T30 | ecosystem: Environmental > Terrestrial > Plant litter > Unclassified | place: USA: California...
CCATCCAAAAACGGCACATACTGCTCGTCGTCCAACCAAAACGGAATATCAAACCCAGCAAACAACTCCACGTTATTCAGATCGAAGAGACCGTCCGAAGGGGGCCAATTGGCACCGGAGGAAGAAGGAGGTTGATTCGCAGGCTGGGAAAAAGGCGCGGAAGGAAAATCAGGATTATAGCCTCCGTGTGTGTTGGTAGTGTTGTTGATGTTAGATGGGTGGAGGGGGTGTGTTGACGGGAAGGCATTGCTAGTACCGCCAGCTGCTGCTAAAGATGTGTATGTTTCGTCAGGACCAGTGAAAGATGCGTTGTTGGGCATGTAAGATGCTGCTGTGCTTGCAGAGGTTGGATCTCCGATGACGGATTGCTGGACGTTGTTGTTGACGCTGCCAATATGGTAGTGCTGCTGCCCGTAGCTCGATCCGGCCATTACAGCCGTGCGAGGGTGGTGGTTCTGCGGATCAAAAGTGCCGTGTACTTCAGCCGCACCTGCTAGCGTGGAGAGACCATCGGCCGGCTCGGCAGCAGAATTGCTGTAAGGGTTTGCGAAGCGCGAGCCTGAGAATTGTTGATGTTGTTGGCTGTGCGAGGAGGCATCGCTTTCTTCGGGCGCTTTGGAGGGGTCCTTTCTGGAAGATGAGGGTTTGTTCAGGTGTCTGCTGAGGTCGCGGATGGAAGCTGCGCAAGCGTTGGGCCAGACGCCGCCGCGGAGGGTGATGTGTTTGAGGACATCGACGCTTTGATCTGCTAGTCTGTAAAGCGTATAGTTAGCATGGTGTCGTGCCAAGAACTGGGAGGCTAGAAAAGTGAACTCGCCTGCTTGCGTTCTGCTTGGGAAGCTCGCCTTCCATAGCTGCGTACGTGGCAATGAATGCACTCTGCCAAGCCGCCCATGTAAAAGAAGGCCAGAGCAGAGGCGTAGACCTCGTTTGCCGGTCTGGGTGCAGTACCTGTGTCAAATACTTGTGCATGATCCCGATGATTGCCCTCGAAGCGCCTATACAACTCTGCAGGGCAGCCTTGTAGTCTGAAGTATCCTTAGCCATCGCGAGCAATGGTCTGTTCAGGATGATGGTGCACTCGTGCTGGAGAATTGACAGCATGGTGCCGTGGTACTCGTTGAGGATAGGTTTTGGGTTGTGGACTGTGTCAAGGATGGTCTCAAGATCGTTGCGCCACTTGTTCATTTTCGCGTTGATTTCCGTTGAGGCGTTCGAATCTGCTTGTCGATGATTTATCGACTTGTTGCACAGTTCGACTATCAAGCCTTTGATCTCAGCGTGTCGCACGAGGAATTGTAGCAAGATCAGGCGGTCATCCGTAGCTTTGAAGAGGTCAGCATCGGATTGAAAAAGGAGAAAAGGTGAAGCTTACTGAGGATGACACCAGGTTTGGAGGTATGTCTTTCACCATCGAAGTAGCATACGTCGATATCGTCATCGCGTATGCCAAGTGGAAGTCCAAGGGATTGACAAAGATGTCGGTCCAAACAGTACACCGTCCAGAAGAGACGTTTCCGAAGTTGAATGTCTTCAGTAGTGAAGCTGGCATACCTCACCGGGCATCGATGTAATCCAATCTGGAAGGTCATCCGTACGATCAAGCCACCTAGTCTAGAGGCGGCATTGTGCCGGAGCATCGAGACCAAGAAGAGCTGCACGCTCACCACAGCCTGAAGACCTTTTATGGTCGTTGGTGTTGAAAGGGTCCGTTCTACACTGTCGATCGCCGAAGTGAAGGATTTGTAGACGAGGACTTGAGGAACAGGCTTCATCATCGGCGTATGCGGTGATTGACGGCGGTCAGCCAGGGATATGGACAAGACCGCCCGGACCATGGCCAGATCAAGCGGTTGGATGACATCCGTAACTCGTCCAAGAGGGATGAGAGAAATCTTTTTGAACAGTGCCAATATGGTCGGCGCATGCAGAAACGGATATGCAGGGTGCCAATTGTCGAAATAGCTTTGCGACCATTGAATGAGATTGCTGAATAAGATGTGAGAGGCGTCAGGGTCTGTATAGACCACTTCATGTGGTTGCCACAGACTCTTTGTGATGGGACTGCTGCTCGTATCCTGGAGCTGGTCTTCTTCTCCGGGTACGAGATTGCGATCTGGAGACTGTTCCGGCGAAGCAGCACGCGACTTCTCGGCTTCCACCGCACTGTATACGGAACGGATGAAATGAATGCCACTCGCACTGCCCACAAAGCTTGCTGCATCGCTCTGAGGTCGCCATCTCATAAGGCCGATCTCGCGATGTCTTCCTTGGGCAGTTGACGGAAGGCTGAGGCGCACGCGCTTCTGCGGCGGTTCGCCATCTCCGCCGTCAGTGGGATAATTGCTCTCGCTTGGGGGTATTTCGGCGCTTGAAGCCATGGTCGTTCTGATAGCGAACAAATGTCAGTCCGCGATCGCGAGCGCGAAGCAATGACTTGCGATATACCAAGAGGTTCGGAGTGTCAGAGACGCGCTAAGATCCACTTCGAAAACGCGTGGGCGAGCAAAAGAAACGACTTTCTTCCGACAACTTCCGGATCATGCTGTTGCGGCGTGAGCACTGTTGGCTATGTGGACTTGCGACACCGTGTTCACTGTCTCCTTGGCCGATGAACATCAGTTAGTTCACTTGCAGAGTGTAGGGCAACTCGGACGTTCTCCCAAGCGGAATAGCTTTGGGGGAAAGGGTCAGTCCGGCGTCGGTGTCTCATTTTCCCGAAAAGCATCATGGACACACTGATCATGTAGTACATATTCGAGGCCACTGGCAATGAAGAAGACGAATCTGGCATCACCATCACATCCAGATTCACAACAAACGTCTGTTCAGCTCGTTCTCCCCAAGTAATCGGTCATAATATACAGCATACCCTTCCGCCGTCATCAATTCTCGCATCATGTCGCCACACGCTCTACAACAAGAAAAGCCCTACAGCATCGCCTGTATGGGAGCCGATGGCATCGGCCCTGAGGTTGTCAACGCAGCTGTTGAAGTACTCAAGGTGCTGTCCGACGCAGCGGGTACATTCCAGCTCGACTTCACAGACTACGATTGGAGCTCGGAGACCTACAAGAAGACCGGCAAATACATCCCTGACGGCGGGCTCGACGACCTCAAGAAGCACGACGCTATCTTGTTTGGAGCGGTGGGAGCCCCGGACGTCCCGGACCACTTGTCGCTTTGGGGGTTGCGACTTGCGATCTGCCAGCCTTTCCAACAGTACGCCAACGTAAGGCCCACGAGGATCCTCAAGGGCACTGAATCTCCCCTCCGCAATGCCAGCACAGGAGACTTGGACTGGGTGATTGTGCGTGAGAACTCCGAAGGCGAGTACGCAGGTCAGGGCGGCAGGTCGCACCGCGGCTTCCCGTGGGAGACGGCGACGGAAGTGTCGATTTTCACTCGCGCGTCGGTGGAGAGGATCATGCGCTTTGCGTTCGAGACTGCGCAGAAGCGCGAGAAGAAACACCTGACGTACGTGACGAAGAGCAACGCTCAGCGCAACGGCATGGTCATGTGGGACGAGATTGCAATCGAAATTTCGAGCGAGTTCCCCGACGTGCGTCTCGACAAGATGCTCGTCGACGCCATGACCTGCCGCATGGTGTTGCAGCCCGACAGCCTGGACACCATCGTCGCGACCAACCTGCACGCCGACATCTTGTCTGATCTCGCGGCGGCGCTGGCGGGCAGCATTGGCATTGCGCCTACGTCGAACCTCGACCCGACGAGGAAGCACCCTAGCATGTTCGAGCCGATCCACGGGTCTGCGTTCGACATTACTGGTAAGGGGGTTGCCAACCCTGTTGGCACATTCTGGACGGCGGCTGAGATGTTGAGGTGGCTTGGAGAGGAGGAGGCGGCCGACAAGCTGATGGATTGTATCGAGAGTGTTTGCGAGAAGAAGATTGTCACGCGCGACCTGGGAGGTAGCTCGACTACAAAGGAGGTCACGAGCGCGGTATGCGCGGAAATCAAGCAGGCATATGCTGGAAAGTGATGGATGAGCTTGGTTTGGCCTAGATTTTTGCGTGATTGAAGCGCATTGTTAATAATGACATGAAATGGCACATGGGAATTCAAAGTTCGATGTGATCTTTGCGATCGAGGACAAATAATTGCTAGCCAGTCAGTTGCCCATGGGTATGTGCTTTGTTTCAGAGGCAAGCCAAGCGATGAACATGTTCCCCTGCTGTGTGATGGTGAGACATGGACACGGAAAGCTGCATCCAGACCCGCGATCCGACTTTCCTAGTCTTCGGCGGTGGTTGGACGCAAGACATGTCTGTCTGTATTCACCGAGCAGCGCTCGGGACCACCTCCTTGATGGATGATGGGCATGTGATGGTGATTTCGACTTACTCGTAGGAGTTGCCTCTTGGGGAAGGACAATGATTCACGCCCTCATCAATACAGCTATTATTGCCGCCAAGCAGAGCATGCACACTCAGGCACAGGACACAGAGTTCAAGGCACGACTCACGCAAGCTCGTTATGTGTATTGATAATAATTCCCGACTGCGAACGTGTCTCGACGGCCACGTGATGGCGATGGTAAAGCTACACCACTTTGACAAACCTGGGCATGCAGATCGGGTGATGAGGCTGCAGGGCCGGGTAGAAGGGCGTGGCGTCCCCAAGCGAGACTAGACGCGTTGGCATCTATTCCTGTTCCTGTGCCTGACAGCTCCGGGATGTTCAACGACATTGTTGTTGTCGCCCTGTCTTGTGCTCAGACACCACGTTTTCGTGTTGATTTTGCCACGGCTGTCGCGCATCTCTCAATCTCCAACGGTCTATATTGGAGCTTGCTGTCTGAGCTCGCTGGCCAGGACAGACCATGGCGTGATTCAGCACATCTCTCCCTCTCCCTCCCACCAGCACAGGCCGAAGGAACTAGGCGGTCCGTATGGAGAGGTCGAGCCGGTCACACTACTTTGAGGGTGGAGGGTAGTCGTATTGGTGGACGGGCGTGAGGAGGAGGCTCAGAGAAGCGTCGAGGCCGCGCACGCAAGTACCAGTTCGTGCGCAGTGGTTATTGGCCGCAGGATGCAAGGCGGTCCACCGTTGTGTGGCGACGGCCGGGGAGAAAAGGCGAGAAGCATCTCTTTGCAGCTCAGGCAAGTCGAGGCACAAGTTGGACTAACCCATGGGGGCAAATCGCAGCAAATCTCCCCAAAGCTCCCCTTGTCGCCCTGCAGCACACGGACAACACGAGGCTTCGGTGGGCGCCGTGTGGAAAAGTCAAACGGGTGCAGGACGCGTTGCCTGTCATCCCACCGTTGCCTTGCGGCTCAGAGAGGCTTTGTTATATTATTATACCATCCTGGACCCCGGCCTACTCAATCCTTTCATTTCTCCCATCTATCCTGATATCATCGTCCTCGGACTCGTTCTTTGTCTTCCTCTTCTCCAACTACCACCCACTGTCGCTGTCGATCAACTGTCTTTCCATACAACTCACTCAACAACACTCTCAAAACCACAACACACCGTCAAAATGAAGTACCAGCTCATCGCCCTTCCCGCTCTTGCGGCCACCGTCGCTGCTCAGGACCTGTATGTTCGATTCCGCGATCCAATCGCTTTTCAACGACTTGCCACTGACATTCACTCCCAGCAACTCCATCCTCGGCGTGCTTCAGACTGCCCTCCCCAGCTCTCTCGTCGCTGAGGCCATCACCAACTCGGCCGCTGTCGCCAGCGAGATCGCCTCTCAGTTCGCCGCCGGCGAGACCCCCACTTGGTTCTCTGCCCTTCCCACCGACGTCCAGGGCTACCTCGTCCCCACCGACATGGCTGGTGTTTCTTCGCTCACTGCTGCCGCTTCTTCCCTCGCCACCGGCGGCCTCTCTGCCGTCACCAACGCCACCTCCAGCAGCGCCTCCATCACCACCAACCCTGCCTCGCTCGGCACTGGATCTCCTCTTCTCGGCCCCAACGGCACTGTCGCTGCCCCTAACGGCACTCTCGTCGGCCCCAACGGCACCACCAACGGCAACACCACCAACCTGAGCAGCAGCATGTCCAGCAGCTCCACCGGCTCCAGCTCTTCCTCTGGCTCCGGTTCCGGTTCCGGCTCTGGCTCTGGTTCCAACTCTGGCTCTGGCTCCTCTTCCGAGTCCTCCACCGGCACCTCTGACAGCGCCGCCGCCCCCACTGCCTTCTACGGCATTGGTCTTGCAGGTGTCGTTGGTATGGTCGGTGTCCTCGCTCTTTAAGCGCATCGCTCGAGAATTTCGAAAGAACCATCCTCAACCCAATGCAATAAAAGCATCGCTCCACCGCGAACAATCCGACTCTCCAGTCAACACCAACAACTTTGCTCCCGAGCATTTCATTTCGTATCATCGGCGAAACAGGCGGTAGACGAGGGAACGGACAACAGACATCCTACCCCGTCCTACCACACCACAACGCCGCCTTTTCTTGTGTGTACAGTCTCCCGCGCCCGGCCAGTTTTCCTTGTTCTCATTACAGAAACATCGATTAATTTTGGCGCGGGCACCAAAAAGATTCCTAGTGCTGTTTATAATTAATGTATTTGACGACTCTCAAAAACACTCCGACTTGATTTCTTCGATCGTTTTTGCAACGCTCCCGTGAAATCAAGTTTGATGCAATTAGAAGTCGGATCTTGCATGCTTGTATTACATCCACTTCACCTTGATCTTTTCCTCGTGCTGTGGTCTCATATATTCCTCAATGAAAGTTCTCGTTGTACAGAAGTCATATTCGCAAAGAAAGAGAAAGAACGAATGAGAGAGGGAGAGGGAAGGAACACATCCGAAGGAGCTGTTTGTACCCACGGTATCGGTCGGAATTGCACTGGTCGTAGCACATGTCATGGCCAACGCACTCAACCCTCACCACCAGCGATGAATGACAAGTGCTCCATCTATACAAGAGATTTGCCAATGGCTGCGACTCGTGTATTCGAGTGGATCGTGACATTTGTTACATCCGCATAACACATGTAGTTACACACGTAGTCGCACACCTCCGGACATCCCACGTGGAGATGCACTCCATACAAGTGGAGAGTACACGGTGGCAGTTTGGATCGGACGGTGCCTTTTGAACAGTCCAAGGGACTTTTTTGCGGGTTTAGTTTCATTAGGTGAACCGTGAGGCGGAAAATCCATGACTGGGGTCAGAGGAGGTGATTTTCGAGTCGGCTGTTTTCCTCCTAGTGCCTGGATTTCGTTATCGTGATCCTCGTCAGGGAAAGAGTCGGGGTTCTTTTTGCTGGAGTCCATCTTGTGGGGTTGGACGAGCTCTCGTGTGCTCCGTGATACCTCCATCCACTGCTGCTGCTGCTTGGGGATTGCGTGAGCGAGGGATGATGTGGAGTCGTTGTTGTCATGTTGTGTAGTACATGTACTTGCTGGGTTGATGGGCAAAGGTTCCATTGGCAGGTGTGTTGTGCACGCGTCGCAAGACTCCACGTTATCGTGGGCATTGATGGAGATTTGACTGCTTTTGTTTGTGGAGGAGAGGCGATGGATGGGCTAGAGTATTTGTTTTTCTTTAGGCGCAATCACATTAGATTGAATCCCTAAGACATGCCATTGTTGCACAATGTGTGCGATAAGCGCAGTTTCCAAGCAATCGCTTTCGTGAATTCGCCCACAAACACGTGCAAGCACTGGAATGGGCTCACCGCATTATTGCTGTTTTATCAACCACGATCTACTACACGCAGGCCATTCTTGAGGCTGATTGGCGATTGCAGATCTGGCGAATAAGCAACAACTAACCATTACAGTGCCTCTGAGTGGAGGACAACAAATACACGTAGCACGACTCGGCGCTTAACTGATAACTGCAACCACACACACGCATGTCGCGCATATCCACCGGGGATATCACTTGGATTAATTGCAAATGCGCATGCAGGTGAAATGAAGAAAGTGTTGATCTCGACGTGTCGACCAATGGACGATTCGGCTTGCATTCTTGAATTCATCGCCGATACTCCGGCAAGCCCCTTTGACGATGTCGCTAGCAGGCGCGCTAACATGTCGTTCCTGCGCTGGAGTGAAACCTTTGACTGCCAGACTGCACTACTACCGACAACCGAATGCCCCCTTGGTTTGGCTGATTCGCTTTCCGGCCTCCCCTACCGCTGTTGAACAAAGTCCGCCGTTTTATGCTGTACTACAGTATACTGGTCTTGTCTGGTTGGTTTGGTCTGCTTGAGGGTCTGGTTCTGGCGGCGCTTAGACACTGCCTTGGACTTGCCTACAGTATAGACAGTGCATACCTGGGGAGAATACCACACAGTCCTTCATCACATAAGTCCGTCGATGGCCACTTGCAGTCAGCAGTCCAAACAACCAAACTCGATCAAGCCACTCCAAAGTCAATCACAATTAGACTAAGGTACACGATTCGTCAAGATCACATCTCCCTCAGAAGAGGGTCCTCCAAGTCCTCCAAGGCACCCAAGAGGAGGGTCCTTGGTCTACCGACCCGTGCGCGCCGACCGATCACCAACACTCCCGTGCCCCGAGCGCGCGCCGTAGCACTCTGAAGCGACGCCTTCTCTTCCAACGCTCGCTGGCACATCTTGCCGCTTCCGGCTACAGTACCTCTCCTTTGCTGACGAGGCTATGGCCAGGGCGGGCGTGCTTTCACCACCAACCTTTCGCTTGTCTTGCCTTGCTCCTCTAGCCCGCCCGCCGTATCTCTTGTGAGGAGAGACCAAAGGCGCTCCACCATCCCTTACCACAGCCATGGTTCGCTCTTCAACCTCGTCCCTCGCGGACGACTATTACAACTACGCCTCCGACGCCCAGTCCGACGATTCATACCACCGCCAGCAGGACAGCTTCCCACTACCGCCCACCTCTACCTCGCACCCTAACAACAACCCCCACGCTGCCCTGAAGAAGCACTCATCCCTGGCGCACATCACCGCACCTTCCTTCTCTGCCTTTCGCTCCCAGACATCTGGCATCCCTATCATCGCCTCCAGACACCAATCGCTACTCCCTTCACCCAGGCCGACCTCGTCCTCCGCCGCCGAACACAACTCTCCTCGCCTCGCCGACCTAGCTTCGAGACCGCTTTCCCTGGACAGTCCAGTACCGCGGCAACCGAACGGGCTGGCGTACATATTCACTCCACCACTGACGTCGGAGTCAGTGGGGAAGCGTGACAGGTATGTTGTACATCATGTGTGGTGGCAGCCATGTTACACGCGCTGACCTGAATTGCTTTTTCTAGGCTTTCATACGCCCAGCCGCCGCGCGCGCACGATCGTTCCGACTCAATCGATTCACACCTGGCTCGCACCGAATCTGCGGCATCTCACCGCAACCTGCGACGTTCAAGTATCCCGATACACGAGAACTATGCTCATGAGCAGACGGTATCACACTCCGCGAGACCGTCACAATCCAGTATAGACACGAGATCGGAATACTCCACCGACGACCGGGAAGGTCTGGAAGATTCATCCATGATCGGCGCACAACCTTCGCCGGCCCTTACACTGCAGTTGGAAGGGGTGAAACGATCACTCACCGACGAGAGTATTCATTCAGACAAACGGCCCAAGTCTCCAGGCAGACTCGGCGCACTGTTCGGCTGGAAATCTTCGCAAAATAAATCGGGAACAGAGTCGCCGACTACAACATTCTCCGACCGTTCACTATCACCTGTACCGTCACCACAGTACCAAAAGCCACTGCCGATGGAACCCGATGGCGCACGCCTCACACCGTCTGGTCTGGACGTCAACAAGGCCAATGCCTCGTATTTCGAACAACCTATATACCTCAACTCTCCTGAAGGCAATGCACATGTGCAGGATCTGGAACGGGAGCTGTCCCATGTCAGTGAAGAGTTGGCCGGCTCCATCCGTCGGGAAATGGAGCTCGAAGACGAATTGGAAAGGCTCAAATTGGAAATGCCTAGTATCCCTACTTCCGAAGCTGGCCGCAGGAGTAGTGACTATTTCTCCGACTCTGGAGCTAGCTCGACAAAGTACCCAGTCTCGGACGCGGAAGCGAGGATAGAGCAGGTGGAGAGATTGAGAAGGAAAGCCGAACAAGAAAAAGCTCAAGTAATGGCCGACAACGCGCAACGACTACAGACAGAAATGACCAAGAGAAGGGAGCTAGAGCAGCTCGTTCAAAGCCTCGAGGAGCAGTTGGAAGACAAGTCTCGCCTCGAAGACGAACGACTTGCTCTTGGTCACCAAGTTGCAGAGCTCGAAGCATCCCTCGACGAGACCAAGAGGCGTCTGAGAGACGAGAAGACGGCGAAAGACAACTTCGAGGACCTGTACAGCGCGACAAGAGAAGAGCTCGAGCAGGGTCGAAACGAACGCGACAACCTCAGGGATGAGATCATGCCGCGTCTCCACTCCCGTGTCCAAATCCTCGAATCGCAAGCCGCCGACCACCAGGCACTCGTCCACGAGAACACACGTATGGCCCAGGAGCTCAATGCCTTGAAGCATGAGCAAAGTCTGTTCCACGAGTCGCAACGCCTTGGTGGCAACTCCATGTTCGACATGATCGCCGAGGAAAACGATATCGTGTCTCCGATAATCGGGACAATGTCTCCCCAGATTGGTGGACCCAGAGTTGGGCTTTCAAGATCTGGCTCTCTTGCTCGCAGCTCTAGCAAGACTCGTGGTTCGATAAACCGCTCTGACTCGGTCAAGGGCCGTGAGGGTGGCAGGCAACGCTCCGGTTCGAGTGGCCCGTTGAACGCAGAGGGCCAGAAGGAGATTGAAGACCAGCGCGATGCTCTCCACAAGGCTCTCAAGCTGCTCATCAGCAGATACGAGAAGCAACACAAGGACCACCAGCGGACCATCAAGAAGCTCAACAAGGAGACAAAGGTTGCGAACCTCAGGGCTGACAACGCCACCCCAAAACGTTCGCAATACACCCGTGAGGTGACCTACCTCAAGGAAGAAGTCACCGCTCTCCGTAAGAGGACCGAAGATGCCCTCGAGCAGAAGTGGGAGTACGAGAAGGGTCTCTCCGGCATCAAGATGGATCTTGACCGTGCCGAGCAAGAGACTAGGGGCCTGCGCCATCTTCTTCAGGAAGAAGACATAGCACTCACCAGTCCCGAAGCGCCTGTAGACCCAGCCCAGGATCAGCTTTCTTTCAGCATCTCCACCGCCAAATCCGAGCGTGACTATGCTCGCCGCATGGCCGAGGCCTTCCGCCAGCGCGCCCTGAACCTCCAAGAAACCTACAGCACCGACTCTACCGACGAGCAGCAGCCGCCTCCCGTGGCCAAGCTGTTCGATTCCGCCAACAGCATGGACGAGCTCGCCGAGAAGCTCGACGCTCAAGTCCGCACAAATGTTGACTTGCGTGCGCGTCTCACCGAGGCCGTCGAGAAGGGCGAGCGCGAGCAAAGAGAATCTATCCGACAGGTCGAGGAGATGCAAAAGCGTCTCGGTCACCTCGAGGAATCCGTCCTCGCCGCAGCAGCCCACAGCGAGACCACCTTGTCCACCCACGAAGGCGAAGTCCGCCGCATCGAAGAGGCAGCCTCTCCCCGCCTCCAGCGCCTGGAAGTCTCTTTCCCGGATCCTACCAAACTCTCTCCCGCCACAGCCAACAACACCCCCGGCTCCTCTCCCGCCATGCTTTCGACTGGCTTCCCTCGCCTTCCGTCTTCCGACAAACGCCTCGCCAGCATGTCGGCCGCCGCGTCTCTGCAGGAAGTCTCCAAAACACAGGACCTCGAGCGCGAGGTCCGCGAGATGGAGTTCATGCTTCGCGAAGCCGCCGCCGAAATGCAGCGTGTCGTGCAGCGCGTCCACAGAGGCCAAGACGAAGTTGCCGAGCTGACCGGCGAGCGCGACCGCGCCGTCAGTGAGATGAGACGGCTTAAGGGGCTGATCGCGGACGAGGAGAGGAAGGCCGATGCTGTGGCTTAGAGGTTGTTGGTGTCGTCACCCTGAGAGCTCCGCATCTCCTCCTCTTCATCCCTCTCTACGTTTTACATTCTCACTGACCTAACGTTCTGACGTGTTTTTCCAATACTCTTTATTTCCTTTGCCCGATTCGGGCCCTCGGAGGCTGTCGCTTCTCTTACTCTTTTGCTTTTTCAAACATGCATTGCTTGCGTAGCATGGACCCTGCGTAAAGCAGCGGCCGGTCGAACCTTTATTGTCTTTTTTGGCTAGATTGTTTCTCTCCCTCCCTCTTCGGGATTTCTTTGCACTTTGTCAACTTTCCGTACACAGCAGGGTCTCGTTCTCTCTCAAAGAAAGAATCTTCAGTCTTCTTCTTCCACCACCTACCACCTCTAGGAGGAATCACAAGAACGCAGGGGGATTTCTGGATGGATCACAACCCTCCTGCTCTTGTCTTCTCTCGCCCCTCTTCTTCCTCCATCTCACCCTCACTCCCACTATCCCTCCTCTTCTTTCCTTTTCATTTTCCCCATCAAGCTAACGGTCTCATATTGGTGGGATAAGGGAAGCTTTGGGCTCTTTTCAAAGTAAAAAACGCGGCATCGCCTATATGGGTGCGCGCACCATTATTAGTAGTAGACTTTAATGTCTTGGATCCTCCTTTCAGTCAAACCCCCCTTTGGGCTGGATTTGGGAGGCGGCAGATACATGTGTGAAAATAAAGCACCGTTGGCCTTGAGCTGTCTACCTTAGTTTGTCTATGTTGGGTTCCACCTGACCTACATGTATCACTCGCGTGCGAGAAACTTGCTCTGCCTATTTGCTAGGTATCTACATCGTGTTAGCTGTTCGAACGTCTGGTATGAGTTTACTCGCCTGACGTTACGTTCATTTGTCCTCTTGTTTTTAATCTTCTGATGGTTTCTTTGAAGCTGCAATTATAATTGTGCGGACTTGGGGAACATGGCGATGCTTCCATCCAGGACAACAACCAACTACCTGATTTCCATGGCGGACTCACCCATTGGTTTTCCAGCACAAGTACCTAGGTAGGAACGTCATTGATTGCAAAAAAAAAAAAAGGTATGTACACCCACACATCCCGTGTTAATCTCGTTCTGAATCGAGACCTAATACCAAATTCAAGCAGAGGGATTACGCCATCATCATCTCCGGCACCACCGTCCCAACAAGCGTATCCAACAAAGTCAACACCAAATGCGCATTCAGCCTTCGATTATTCAACAGAGCCCCCACCTTCCTGCCCGCAGCCTGAGCATTCGCCCGCCCGACCACGCTGCCCGTCAAATCCGGGATCAAAGCCCCCAACACCAACGCCGCCTCGCGCCTCGAAAGAGCCTTCTCCGCCGCAGTCCGGGGCGGGGCCGCTTGCTTGAATTTCCCGCCGCCCGCGGCGTCCGGCCAGAGGCCCTTTTGGAGGAGCAGGACGTAAGACTCGAGCCTGTCGTCTTCGAGGTAGGAGCGGGCCGAGTCGTGGATTTTGCGCTCGATGGTGCCGCCGAGGAGCTGGTGCAGGACTACGACTACGGTGCGGCCGCGCAGCCAGCTGTTGCCTTTTGCGAGCTCGAAGAGTTCGAGGAAGAGGTCGCAGATGGGTTTGATGAAGGGCTCGAGTTCTTTGGTGGCGGGGTTGGGGGTGCTGTCGTTGCTGTTGTCGTTGCTGTTTTCATAGGCGCGGAGTTCGGCTTCGGCTTCGGTGGTGGCGGTGGTTGTGGTAGTTGATGATGATGGGACGAGCGGATCGATTACGACGCTGCTGCTCTCGCTGCCGTTGGCGTTCATTTGTGAGGTGGCCGCGGAGATGAGGTTTTGGCCTGCGACGGATAGCTGGTCGAGGACGGGAATGTTGCCGAGAAAGTCTTCCATGCCGTCGGAGACGGAGTTGTAGATGCGGGTGACAAAGTCGCGGGAAGCGTCGTCTTGTCCGTTGTTCTCACCATTGGACGACGTGATGGACGCTTGAGAGAGGAAAGCTCTGAGCTCGCGGCTGCGGCAGATCGCAGGGACCAGCAGCAGTGAGCGCAGGTACTTTTCCAATGTTTGACGTCGGCGGTTAAGGAACTCTTTCTGTAGAGTGAACAGAGCCTGGCGACGGGGGAAGTCGAGTTCTCTGACGGCGGGGAACCGTGCTCGTAGGCGCTTGTGGAGCTCGTGGAACTGACTGTATCGTCTTGCCACAGCCCAAGTGGCAGCCGCCATATTCTCACCGGCCTGCCGACGGACTTCGATAACATATAGTGCGTACTCGTGTCCATCTTCTTCGTGGCCGACCATGACAGACTTGATGGTGACGGCTGCTCGGCCGAACAAGCTATTGTCGCTCTCTTGCACAACGTACTGCTGCTTCTGCATTTCCTTTCGCTTAATCTCACGCTGCAGACTTTGTTCCGACTTGCGGAGGATCCTAAGTTCAGCGGTGTTGTTGGTCAGCTCGGCCTTCGTGGTGAGCGAGTCGACAATGCTTTTCTGAGCTTGCAAGCGTTCGATCTCTTGGTTCAGCGCGCCGATGGCTTCTGTCAGACCCAAATCTCCAGGCGCAGCCTCTTGCACCCGATCTTCATCACTTCCTCCATGGGCGTCCGAATCCTCCTTCTCGTCTTCCGCAAATTTGCCCGCCTCTTCGGCAAACAGATCGTCCACAAAGACGCCACGGTTCGAAGGCTGCCCGACCAAACCCAAAGACGCAATACTAGGCTTACCCTTACCCGAAGGCTGCATAGGCAGAGGCGGCCGGAGGTTCTCAGTCGACCTACCTCTATCACCGATATCGAGTAAAGGCCGGTTGCTTGCATCCGAGAAAAGCGAGTCCCTGTCATCGTCGCCCACGATATTATCTAGAGCAAGCTGCATCGCGTCCACAGCCTTGGCTTCTTCCTGAGCTTGCCGTGCGCTCTCGCCGTCAGAATCGTAACTCTTTACACTCGTTATGGATTGCGTCATTCGTTCATCTTCGACCTCGTCGTCGAACAAAGAGGGTCTGGCGCCCGAATCGTCCATCGATCGTCTCGAGTCCGGAGCTGCCAAGGCCGGCTTGGTGATGCTCCTTAGGTCGCTCGTAGATAGTACAGCCCTGCGAAGCTCTGGCTCTCTATTCATCGCGAGCGGTGGCCTCATTGGCCTGGCGGGTGAACGACTTGCGTTGCGTGCGCTCTCTGACGAGAATTTCGATCCCGCTTGTTTGCTCTGCATAGCAGACAGTGAAGGATTGTCATCGATCGCCAGCCACTTGTAATACAAGTCAGAACGCTTAAAGTCCTCGAACTGTTCTCTCTTCATGCGCTCATACGTCTGCGATTGAGTGTGTAGGACAGCTCGGCGAGCCGCAATATAATCATCTGCCGAAGCTTTTGAGCCCATCTTAAGGAACCTTCGCACTACCTCCAATGTCGCTGGCGGCGTTTGTAACTCGGGCTTCACGAGATAAGCTTCGTACATCTGTCCGATGTCCAATCGTCCAGGGTCGGCCGCTATGCCCGGAGGAGGTTCGTCTGTGTCGGTCTCCAAGGGATCGCGGAAGCCGTCCACGACCAGCCAAAACTGCACAATTCGCATGAGCTTCACGCGGTCCATGTATTCCATGAAGTAGCTCAGGCCGGATGCATCATAAAGCAAGTCCCGTAGCGAGGCCTGCCGTTTCTTGAACCCTGCATCTTTATCGTTGGCAGGGTTAGTGGGAAAAGTAGGCTTCACTTTACCGTTCGCTGCAGGTAAAGTAGCAATCTTCTGGTCCAGCAAGCGTTTGCCCGTCTCGAGTCGTCGTAGATAAGCAGCGTCCTGATTTTCCACTGCCGTATCGCGTCTCAATTGGCTCACCACTTCGCTTCTGAACCGGCGTGCTTCTGACAGGAGGTTGATGTTTCTGATCGCCCGGATGAAGCGCTCAAACTGCCTCTCACTGTCGTAAGGCCTCAGCCTTGGGAATTGAGACGTCTTCTTCCCTCTCAGTGAAGAAGCCGGCGCGTGCTGATCCAGTGCTGCGCGCAATTTCCGCACTGTTTTGCGGTCTTGCAACATGGGTCCTCCAATGTTTACAATCATCTGGTTCCAGAAATCAGGGTCTTCCAGCATGTTGAGAACCGGAGTAAGAACAGCACACGCCACGATTTCCTGCACTAGCACCGAGACGGCCGAGCTGGTCTTCATGTTCTCTGGCAAGACGATTGGCAACAACTTCCTGACCATCTCCCGCAAATGCCTCTGCTGGCTCGCTGCCGTATCCGCAAACCCAAGTGCAGCCGCAGCATGCATCTTTCCTCCATTGTACTTGGCAGCAATTGCCATATCCAACTCTTCACTCTCCGTAACCTTCAGCCCCAGATCCCTGCCCCTCACCGCTCGCTCGGCCTCGTAGAACTCTCTTAAGTGACTCGTCACGAGTGGGAGGATGCGACTAACTCCCAGTTCGACCAAGTCCACGCCCGTCAGCCTGGCAGCAACCGTGAGCAGGACGGAGCGAATGGAGCGGTCGATCTCATTTTGAAAGGTCGGCCTCTTCGATATCCCAGCATACCAGCTACTGACAAAGTCCCGCAGAATCAAGTCCAGCAACCCATCAACAGCTTTGCTGAACTTGCGCGCTTCGGGGAAGATCACTGGTCGTCTGTATTCGGTGCGACTCAGCAGAGCGGCTTTCTCTTCTTCCCAGGCATCCTTGTCGCGCCATGCAACCGGTTTGCCTTGTATAGTCCGCAGCTGCGAGTGATAGGCGCCGCGGCTGGTCGTTGCTATGAGGAACAATAGGCCGAGGACCGTGGCTAGCGAGCCGGCGACGAGAGCGTGTGGAATCCAGCGGAGACTCGGCAGCCAGTCGGTCAAGAGGGCCCAGGCGACAAAGGCGACGAGGGAGGCCAGTAGGGCTTGCGTGCGGTCGAGGCCCATAGTCCGCGCGACGGTTGCGAAGAGCAAGCTGCGCGCATAGTC
>Ga0265797_10006306_pt1 | contig 16839 bp, 11 predicted proteins | sample P2T30metagenome_FD_192433 | JGI IMG/M metagenome (GOLD analysis project Ga0265797, IMG submission 192433) | Plant litter microbial communities from East Loma Ridge, Irvine, California - P2 T30 | ecosystem: Environmental > Terrestrial > Plant litter > Unclassified | place: USA: California...
TATCGCACACGGATACGTACCTGGAGATGCACAAAGCCAATTTCACGAACGAGCAAGTCGCAAATGGTGGCTCGGCATATGGGTCGAGATTGCTCAGTGCTGAGAGTCTGGCGAACCCACACCTGACGGCGATCGTATTTTCGAAGATCGGCCCAACCGATGATGCCTTTGAGCCAAATGTAAAGGACCTCAGCTCTGGTTGACATCTGTGATCTTGGCTAACATACCCATAGGGACCAGTAACTAACCCACTCCTCATCGGCCACATGATTGGTGCACCGAACGAACCAGCTTACTACCCTCTTCAAAGCGCTCTCAACCCTGCATGGCGCAACACTCTCACGCACCTTATCGTCGCATCGCCGTTCGGTGATAACGCATCCCAGGCCACCATCAACCATGTATATTCAGATATCACACGCAGAAAAACCGAGGCACTGCGGCAACTCAGCCCCGACACTGGCGCATACTTCAACGAGGGTGATAGCTATGAGCCGGAATGGCAGGGAGCGTTCTGGGGGGAAAGGTATTGGATGTTGAGGGGAGTGAAGAGGAGGGCCGATCCAAAGAACGTACTTTGGTGCCGCCGATGCGTTGGGAGTGAGGCGTTGGTGGAGACCAAGGATGGGCGGTTGTGTGAGGTGAATTCGGACGGCCACGACGAGCTCTAAGGCAGACCAGCTGTAGCTTTGGAGGCTTTGAGCTGACGATTCCTGAACTTATAACTCATCTGTATCTATTTCTCATGCTGTTTATCGCTGATCTTGAGGTGTTTCCCTCAAAGTGTTGTCTAGTTGGCTTCATGGAAGACGATCTGAACGCCGGAGATGAAGTTATTTCCGGGCCGAGATAGAGCCGCAGGCCACTTAGTCATCAATGACATTGGATCATCGAACGCGCCCCCTGTCTCCTACGCGAACGCGGTCTACAACATCGCTCAAGCAACCGTACTGCCTACTGCCATTGCTACCGATGCAAGCCTATATGTCTTGCCTGAGCGGCTCCACACATCTTCACGAGTTTACCTTAGTTAGGCCCGACCTTTGACCTCACAACGCGTCCACTCACCTCCCGAATCGACCTCTCATACTCGCTGCTCGATTGCCAGATACAACGTACACTGTCTGATCGTGTGGTCTAGGTGATCATGAGGTTAGAAAACTAGGCATAATCGGCAAGCTACAAGCCGGGTGCATGGCGACTTTAGGAATTCCCTAGACTCGACGCGTCGCATAGAAAGCTTGCGCGACTGCTCCACGCGTACAATGTCAAGCTGGCAATTGGTCAGGGATATGCCTTGGTGTCTCTTTGAACAACACAGAGGCAAAGGGATCCAGGATAAGAAGCCAGCAGCACATCGCAAGCCGGTGGTTGGTCGGAGAACACCGCTTTGACGCGGAGCAAGACGGTGCCAAGACATACACACGCCCAATCTCCAACCTCTTTTGAAAAGATGGTACGTGGTTATCTTCACCGCTCGTTTATGTCCGGGTCTTTTCTTTAGAGAAACGTACGTACAGGCATATCAGGGAGATACCCTTCTAAAGACATGCTGGTCGATGAGTCAATGTTTGCGATCATGAGTCGTGGTAGACATGATCATTCAAGGTGCTTCAGACTGCAATGGAGCACTTTGCAATCAGGCATTGTATCCAGGTTTTCTGGGTGTGTTTCGCGGTGTATGAATTCCAGCAGGCATCGTTACATCAAGCTTAACCCATTGAGATTTGGTTGTTGAACACGGACTCCTCTGAGGCCTTACCCACAGACCGTCATCGTACATGAACACGCTTCTAGATTGACTCCACTCTGTTCTCCCAGCCTTCTTTCGGATCCTCGCCTCCAGTCTTTTCATCCTTTCAACGGCTATTCACGTGAAAGACCAGAACGCCCTCCGAGCTGGTTAGCAACTGAGGGTGTATTGCAAACCTAGAAAGCACTGCCTCTCTCATGCACAGGCCTTAGAATTCCCCCAAAGTGCTAATTACACATCACCATCATCCGACTTTTCCCGCCTTGCGGCCAACTAATAGGGCTAGCTGCACGTTACAGAAGCCCCGCGAGAGCCACTTTCTACTCGCACTCGGGTTTTCTGGATCTGATAATGTAGCGCCGTCGCTCATTGTCATGCCAGTGGCCGGTAATCGGGCTAGGTTATTTTCCTTCGCTCGCTTAGATGTTGAGCATGAAGCTAATGACGCACGCTGCTGCGCACGCAATTGACAAGTGCGGACTCTCTTCCGAACTAATGGCTCAACTACTTGCAGCATGATAGTGCTTGTTCATTTTCCTCTCCGCCGATGTTGTTGTTGTTTACGTCAAAGTGTTATGGGCGCGTAGGGAAACGACGTTTCGTCAAGCGCTGGGTCGGGATGACGGCCGCAACGGGGTTGTCGCACAAAGTGTGCTATCCCTCTGGTTCCATAGGCTCTACTGCTATTTCTTTGTTGTTCTCGTTTCCTTGTTCCCCACACTTACACTGGTGGGTTTGAGCTTACCGTGCATGTCATATCGGTCCTTTTGCTACGGTTTCGTCACCGCTCATTCGGTTGAAGGACGATGCGACCAACGCACCTTAGGAGTACACCCCGATCGTGTGGGCATATCCTTGTCATGGTAGTAACTCCTGCCAATTGGATCAATGCGGCGATTTTTGCCTTTGTTATAGGTGTAGCTTTGCGAGCATCATACTGCTTCAGAGTTATGTCGCCGGCGGCCATTTATCTGATGCGGATAGGCCACTAATATGGAGTAAGGTGCGATGTCGTAGGTCACTTTCGCCCCACATGCCTAGCTTGTATGTCTCCAATTACTGGTACCGAGTGTCATGTTCAGTGCGTGCGACGTTCAGCCGCTTTTGGTCGACCATATCAGCAGTAACTGCCGCCATCTGAAACTGAGAAATGCATGGAGGCTCGCCTCAGCGTACCCCTCTTTCTGCGTCATCAGCCAAAGGTAGGTTCTCGAATACTCGTCTGCGTATGCCATGTTGCCGGCGCTTTCCTTGTGGAAGCCACGTGCACGGCATATAGCCTTTGGCAGCCCCAATCACTGCTTGTTGATGTTTTTCCGGATCAGCACATTGTTGTCCGGCCATATCAGCGACCCAACACGGTTACGATAGCCAGATTCATGCGTAACACCATCCTTCCGCATCCTTCGCATGAACAACACATCGTCGCTAAAGTTCTGCTTTCTTTGTCTCTTGTCAGTATCTGCACGCCTTCATCGGTCTGACAGGCTGCTCGTATAGTGGCCAGCCAAAGGATGTCCACGGCATCAGCCAGACCATGAGCTTGTCCCCTGATCCCTCCTCCTTTGTGCATATGCGGCTAGAGGTTGGTTGCATGCAACAGTTTCCCGTGCTCGAGCGAAACCTGCCAGTGCCATGCACATGCTCTCGGTGGTCAAGCGAAGACAAGGCAGGGCTTTCAGCCTGAGGTCCCGCCACTTCGGTCTTTTCACGTTTTGCACGGGGTGGCCGCCATCTACTGCCACACTTGCTTCAGGTATTTGTCGTAGCTTATCCTTCATGTCACGCTTCACTCTGTTTCCGTCATCGAATACCTTGCTTTGACTAAGACGTGTGACCCGTGGAGTGATTTGTGATGTCCTCCCAGGCAATCTTTCGTCATCCAGTCTGCGCTGGTCTCGGCATACATGAACGTTCTCATCCGCCTTGACCAACCATGTTCTTCTTACGCGGGGGCATGTAACCTGGCTGGCCAGAACGACTTGACCCACTGTGAAGCGGCGCCCACCAATCCGCCTCCACACAGCTTAGCCTCGTCATGCACAAAGAGCGCCGGTGACCGCAGCTCCGGCCCACACAAGCACAGCACTCGCTCGTCTCGGGATCAAAATTGCGTGCGACTTGCCATCTAGTTCCATCGCTGCCCATGTACTCGCGGCGTACCCAGCATCGCCTTGCTCTCACATGACGAGAAGTATGCGCGGAGTGCCGCGTAGCAAATTCCAACGTCGAGCCTTGATGAGACTGAGGTTTGCGTACTCAAGGAGCGCAATTCTGGGCATTTTTGCATGCCAGGACCATAAGAGGCCAAGTCACAGCGTCAGAGAAACCCAAAAGAGGTGGAATCAGCAACGGGTCGATTGATTGCGCAACTATTTGCAAGGTTACTTATGGTCGCAGCAGTGGCCGCAGTTGTCATGTTAATTGTGATGGCTGGTGTGTGGTTCCGTGCACGACGCAAGTCCGTCGTTGGGCCGGATGACACCACAAGGACACCTCGCTTTCTGCATCACTCGATGTACGCTCACTTTGCTGCACTCATGCCATGGATGCCCGGAACACAGTTGAAGAAGATGGTTATGATTTTACAGCTCAATCTAACTGAGAGCAAGCAATTGGCTCGGTAATGTGGAATTGTTGCCTTGTTCGACGGCAAGGCAGACTGGTTGAGTCGACTTACGAAAGCACACTGCATCATGTTGCCACTGCATTGACTACACAATATAGCTCAAGCCTTGTTTGCCATCCTTTGGGCTCACCGGTAAAGACGGTTCTAGTGAAGAAAACCTTCCCATAGGCCCGGTGGAGGCATCCCTCGCTGAGTATGAGCGGAAAGGCAGGCGAGCCAACGCGGATGTGTTCGTAAAAGCTATGACAGATGGAGAGACAACGCCAGGGATACGGCTTCTCCTTTGCTCAACCATATACCGCTCGCCACGTCAGAGGATCTCCGATGGGGCATGCTTTGGCTGGTTCTAGTGTGTGTCCGGGGGCCCAGATGATTACCGTGATATGCGATGACGGCCTAGGTTCCGCATTAACTTCACGCCATCCTGTTATCTAGGATAGGAATGCCTGTCAGCGTGCAGGGCCTAGTCAGTCAACAACGGACCGGCCACGGGCAAAGTCAGCCGTTGAGTGGGGATATCGATCAGCTGAATGAAGGACCCAGTCCGTGCTATGCAACATGCATGCGGATGTTGCTAGCGTTCCATCCCAGTGGCGATGCTGGGTGACCAGGTGCGAAGGCGAAGACGCATGTCTGCAGCAGAACAAGATAAGGTGACTGGCCAACAGCGTTTCGAGTCCATAGTGGAAAGACCGGCATGTTGTGTGTCAGCCAAGCGGTAAAGGTGAGGATCTCTAGTGGACGCAAAAAACAGCCGAGCACCATCGGTGAAGCTCAGTGATGCTACACAGGTTGATTAGCGTGACCACAAACGGAAAATTTGGGGTCGAGCATGTAGCGTAGGAAATGAGAAATGCCCGAAGTACCGTGACCACATGGCGTACTAGTGCGTAAGGAGACAGCGATGCCCAACCGCAGGCGACGATACTGCTTATTCTCCAGGGCCTGGTCAGTGCATCTTGTAACGGTTGACCATAGCTCGAGGTGAAGGGAGTGGAACCTAGAGACTCTCAAGGTTGGCCCGTGTATTGCCTGGTGGCATTTCCGCTGAGGTACCAATAGCGGGAGCCATTGGCCAATCGCTTACTGGACCCAGGAAAATATTCTTGAACCGGACTGTAACTCGGCATACACCAAGCAGCACGTGATCGTATCTCGGTTCACGAATGCTCCATCTCATATGGCATGAGAGGCCCGGATTGCTCGACAAGGACACACCATAACGACCCCAAGCGCCAACTAAGGCGTCTTGACAAGGAACATGCGGGATTTTCGCATCTGGAACAAAGGGTTACGTGGTTGAGGAAGCCACGACACGTTGATCCCCTAGCAAATGTGATAACTGTCTGCAGCTGGAAACGCCGGCACGGCCTAGGGTATCATTTCAGCCCGTCTCCGCATTACTCTAGCGTCAGAGTAAGAGGGATCCGTGAATCGTAGCGATATCGTTGGATGGAACCGGGTGGGGTGCTACCACGTCGATGAAAGGATAGGCCACGGCATCAATTTATGGCCTGACAGCGAAGCGGGCTCGGGTTCGATGGATGGCCGGCGAGGCCGGCGAGAGGAGTTCGTTTCGAAGGATAAATAGCGGTACGCTGCTGCCAGAATATCAGTCTCTTCACACTCAGTCCAAAGATCTCTTCCAGTCATTGACCATAGACTTTGATCCTCAGCCATCTTTTGCAACACCGGGCTTGACCAACAACACCTCTCTTGGGTATAGACCATAGCCGTCTTTGCCAAAGCCCTCCTACCATCCAACCATTCTGTATGTGTCTTTGAGGCTCAAGGTTGAGGTGACCCCTGAGCTGACCCACTTCCAGGAACGCGATCGCTGGCCCTATCAAAAAGGTCCAGTGTTTGAACCAGCAGTAACAGGTAGGTGTTCGAGTGCTGATATCCAAGCGGTTCGTGAACAAGACTAACGTGTTACCGAACATCAGACGTCCAAGCTCTTCCAGCCTGAAACATGTGCTTCTACGACCAACACAGGTTCGTCTGCGGCGACTGGAAGTGGGGCCACTTCCGACAGCACTGCGCCAAGGAGTACCGAATCGGCGAGACGTGTGGCATGAAGCTCATCATGCAGACAATTCCTACGGGAACATACTGCAAGCTCTGTGAGAAGATCAACACCAAGATGCGCCGCCGAGCCGCTGAGGTGGACCGCATCGGGCGCTGGCAGCGAGAGCCTCACAAGTTCGGTGCTTCGATCGAGAAGTCGATGGAGATGATTCGCAGTCTGGATGGAGAAATCAATGAGCTGTCTTGCGAGCGCAACCGTAGACTGCAAGCAGTCTACTGAGGTTACAGCGGTCATGGCGCGGGCGTCTGCGGTTTCGTTTCATGTATACCGCTTCGGTATTTTCTTTCAGTTTGAGGCCATTCATTTTTTGGGTCCAGAGGCGGAATGATGCACGCAGAGCTGGCATTGAGCGATGGCATACGGAACAGGGAAGGCCGGGCGTTACCTCTTACAGTCGCTTCTTTCTATTCCTGAGATTCTCAGTATTTAATGATGCAATGACCATTTCCAATTTGTATGATTGGTTGCGTCCTCGATTGTGGTGATTGTAGCCGCTGTGCTTGAAATGGGGGCTGAAGCTGTCCAATCCGTGACCGTCGCGTAGCCGCGAATAGAAGTGGAGAGCTGATGGTGCACGGCCCGGCGAGAGACAGTACGGCGCTTTCCCCTCAGTCAGGGAAGGCTGGTCGGGTGTTGGGGCGAAGAATTTGCGCCATGCAGCAAGGTCGACCATCGTGAGATGAAGCGGGCGGAGGGTCGGATTCGGTGGTGTTGTTGTGTCGGAGGACGGCTGGTGGGGTAAATTTCGCAGCTTGGCAGACACGTGATGGCGCTAGGGCTCACTCGGATGGTGCGAGCGGGTAGTGCCGATAATGCCCCGGTCTTAGTTGCCTATCCCATAGTGTCAGCTGGTCGGCCTGCACTCACTCAGTCATCTTGTGTACTCTTTCTTCCGCGTCTTTGATCTGGCTTGCGTTGCCGATGGACACCACGACATGTTTGTTCGTCCGTAAAGCTATCCTGACAGCAGCCCGCATGGCCTACGGTCGATCGTTCCCCCTGTGTGGCCGAGCTCATGCGGCGCAGATATGTGTGCGTTCTGGATTATCGAGGGAAAGGTGCGTGAACCGATGCGTTGATCAGGTGGATATGCGCAGTGGACTGCGAGTACTTCGCCCACTTTGTCGGCGTCGCTCTGATGATCATCTGTTCTCGTGGACGATCTGTCGTGTTCCGTGTGTTCCATCGTGCTTTTCGTGCGGGCTGCACGATGTTCTTTCTCGTTCTTCCAGTTGAGAAAAATGCTTTCGAGGTCAGCTAAGCTATACAGTGGTCGTAGTAGGTTGCAACAGTCTCAAGAGCCAGGAAGGAAGGTTAGAAGAGTCGACTTACGTGGCGAACGCTAAGTGGCCTGAATAGCGGCCGATCGCCTTCATACGTCTTCAAGGCTCGACTCCACCACGTTTCTTCTCCGCCATCCGCTACCCGTATCGTGTTCCAGACTTGGTGACTCACCACCCGATGTGTGTTCGTGCGAAGGAGAGCGCGGGTCGTCCAGACGAGAGGATCAAGAGCGTATGGGGCTGCCCAAGGTTCTTGAGTATGCTGCGACCGGAGCCCTACCACGGCGAGTAGGTTTAAGCGCTCGTCACATACGACAGGTTATCACTCGTGTACTACCGCTCCTCCCTCGGGCTGAAAGACGCGGTTAGGTGGACACCTGAGGGGCATACGTTCAGCACGACGACCAATGAGCCAGCTCGACGTGTTGTCAGCAGGACCACTCAGACATGGTTCGTACATGACTTACGACAGAAGGCATGTCTAAAAGCCGCACTTTGGATGTATTGGGCTGCAGTTGAATTTGTGTGCATAGCCGGAACACATGTAAAGCACCGGTTCGACCAATGATATCGCGAGACTGCACTTTTGGATATGCTGGGCAACCAACCCAGTACTTCTCTCATCTCGCTACAGTTCGGTAGTGGGCGACTAACTAAGTTGCATGTACTGGCGATACGTACCGCTTGACGCTCATTCATCCTGCTCTTTTCGTCGTCGCTACAAGCCTTGCGCATAGCGACTTTACCCTTTTGGGTCGATCTTGCTTGCCATAGCGCTCCCGCATATTATCTGCATATCGGAACGGACGCACTACGTGTCCCGCGCCAATCATGACAACATTGAGGTTCACAGTTGGATCCTGCTTTCAACTGCTTTCAACGTTTTCTTGTCTTATCGTCGCAGCAACTGTACCCATCGACAGTCTACACCCAACGTCCAGGCTGCCGTCCCAAGATCTGTGTTACCAAAAACAAGTGTAGACTAGTATTCACGGCGACAAAGGATGTATTGCGTTCGATGCAAGGCCTGTCATAGCCTATGCAGACCTTGTAGGACATGCGAATGTGGTACGTTCTTCGCCAAGGGCTTGACCAATCAGAGTCCAGAAGCGGCATTCTGCCTCGATCGCATGCCGCCGACTTCGCCCAACGAAAACCTTGGACAGCCACGAAGTATGGCACGCTAAACTGCTTCCATGATCGTTAAGATTACCTTGATTTTCTGTACATGATGCAGTAACTCGGAGATTGCAGCTTTTCCAAAACGGGTTGTTACTCCAGGGTGTTCTCGACGGTTCAATACCCAATAGCGCGCGCTCCCACCCCCACCGGCGGCTCGTCTCGCAGCGAACGTCTAGGATGGCCCTTGCTGGTCGGCGAAGGTCTTCAATTACCCCACGTAGAACTCGTAAGGAAGGTAAGATCATCCAAGTATGACAATAGTACCAGAGGTATGTTGTGTGGCAGCTGGACCAAGCGCCTGCAGGGGACGCGAGCCGATTACTGATGCCGTTCAACCCAAACAGGACAACATTGCTTCACACGCAACTCAGACTAACCCATTCTCATGACCATTGATCTTTGATGTTTCGTGCTCGATGCTCGTCGCGAGGAACATGGGCTATGCACATTGGGAATTTTCATGACCTCCGACAATGTACTGCTCACATCACACAACCCATCTACACCTTCTCCCCCACCCCAACATCCCTCAACCTAACCCTCAACCCCCCCTTAGGCCTCGCCGTAATCCCCCCCTGAATCCCCGCCACATGCCCCTCCACCTCAAACCCAATCTCAAACCTCCCCACCAAACTCGCCACGAGACAAGCAAACTCCGCTTTGGCAAACTGCATGCCAATACAGCTCCTTGGCCCATGCAAAAACGTCGTAATGGCATAGTTCGACTCCGCGCCGCCCGTGTTGGCAGTACCGGGCTGCATCCAGCGGTCGGGGTTGAAGGAGCGGGCATCTGGGCCCCAGAGATGGGTGGACGTGTTGATGGCCCACGGGCAGATTACGACGGTTGTACCCGCGGGGACGAAGTGGTTTTGGATGGTGGTGTCGTGGGCGGTTTCGCGGAGGGTGAGGGGGACGGGGGGGTAGATGCGCATTGTTTCTTGTAGGACGGCGTTTAGATATGGGAGTCGGTCGATTTCGGTCGAAGAGATCTGGCCACCTGGTTGCAGTGCTTCAGGCAGCTCGGTGCGTATCTCCTGTCGTAGTCGTGTTTGCACATCAGGGTTCTGACAGAGGAGGTATACGGCCCATGACATGGCTGAGGCGGTGGTTTCGTGGCCCGCGGCGAGGAACGTCATGAGTTGGTTTACGAGGTCTTCGTCGCTGAAACCGCCGGATTCCATGGCTACGCTTAAGATGTCCATGCCTTTTGCCTCGCCGGATTGCAGCTTCTCGCGCTTGTCGTGGATGAGATCTCTGGCGACTTTCTTGATGGTGTCGACGGCGTTGCCGATTATGTCGTTGCGCGCCAAGGGGAGATTGACGGCGACCCAGTGGGGGAGCAGATTCAGCAATACTTGGATGAGCTGAGCACCACGAGCTCCGGCGAAGATCTTGCGGTAGGTTTCGTTGAGTTCGTTGGACGGGTTGCTAATGGCATCGAAGTCTTTGCCCATTCCTGCTACACCAATGATGTCGAGAGTGGCGCGGGAAGCCCAATGCCCGATTTCGACTACGGATGACCCATCAGGGCTGCTCTTGATGGTTTCAGCCAGCTTGTCCGTGAATTCCTGGGATTTACTCCAGAAAATGGGGTACAAATCTTTGACATGTCGGAAGTTGAACGCAGGCATAAGTGCCTTTCTCTGGCGCTGTGATCACACACACATTAGCTACCATCTTCTGAAGTCCATCATGTATACGCACCTTATGCTCATCCCCCTCCGCCAACAAAATCCCCACGCCCAACAACCTCCCCAACCCCTTCCTCAACCTCCCCGGCTTAACAAACTCATAGCTCCTCGTCACCAACACCTCGCCAATCGCCTTCGGATTCGTCACCAAAATCCGCGGCTCATTGAACAACCACCGATAATACAACACGCCATCATTTGGCACATTGTCAATCCAATCCCGCTGCGGCTCGCCCGTCGGGTCCTTGTAGATGCGTCGGAAGTGGCCGAGCAGGAAATGGCTGTCTGGCGGCGAGGGTAGATGTCGCAACGGACTTAAAAACAGTGGGTAGACAACGATGGACCATGCCAGTTGAACGAAGACTGCGATTGCGAAAAGCGCAATGGTGTTCTTGATATAGCCTCGCGAAACGGCGAAAGCAGGCGCATACCGCTGACTAAACCACGTCCACGCCGCAGCCGCAAGCAGCAAAAAGCGTTTCGGCACCGCCATATCAGAAACTCTGCGCAAGGGGCGCGGTTGCAGATGTTCGAAAGGGATTGACTGTTTGGGTCGCTCGACCTGCGTGGATGTGGCGAAGCGGCGAATCAAGGTGTTTCGGTAATGGATGACGTAAGGAAGTTGTGTCTGCGCCACGACGGGGGTTGTTGAGCGGCGTGGTACTGTAATGCCAAGTAGTAACCAGCACAGATGTTATATCGTAAGAAGAGAGAATTGAGGTTCAGCAAGCTGTCTTAAACATTCAGCTGCTCGCCCGCACATGCATCGTTTCGATTGCGCGTAGCTGGTCCGCGAAGGTCTGTGCGCAAGAGTCGGCATGTTGTCTTCCCGAGAACGCCCGCCTGATTAGGGCACATTTGCGACTGGCTGGCGGGTTTGTTGTCCCGCGTTGGCTGAGTGGCTTCAAGGCAGCAGGAATGTATACGGATCATGAGGTCGCAAACTGCAGAAGCAAGCGGACGAGTTTTACGGGATGACGTTGGGAATCTTTTCTGATGTGTGTGTTGTGATTAATGCGATTCGCGTTGCTGTATCGCGATACTACGTGGCCGAAAGCCCTAATTACGTTCCTCCCTAGACAGCAAGCTATGCTCATTTACGCTTCGTTGTCGTGTCCTCATTATCGCTTTTCCTTTCTACGGCCGTTGCAGTTGCCTCATCTGTTTGCTTCGTCTTCTTGTTTTCGGTGTCCTCGTCTTCGGTCACCGTGTCTTCGGTCTCCTTTGTCGCTACATCCTTCTTCACATCCTCCTTCGACGGCGTCTTCGACAAGTGCCCCGCAGTCTGCTTCGACCAAAGCTCCGAATACTTGCCAACTTCATTCTTCAGCAGCTCTTGATGCGTGCCCCTCTCGATAATCTCGCCCTTCTCCACAACGAGGATCTGATCCGCATCAGCAATCGTGCTGAGGCGATGCGCGATGACGAAGGTCGTGCGGCCTTGACTCAGCTTGCGGAACGCTTGCTGGATGAGCGCTTCGATGGAAGAGTCGATTGCTGACGTGGCTTCGTCGAGCATGACGATCTTGGGGTTCTTGAGGAGTACGCGTGCGATGGCTATGCGCTGGAGTTGACCGCCTGAGAGACGAACACCACGTTCGCCAACCTTGGAGTTGTAGCCGTCGGGGAAGCCAACGATGTCGTCGTGAATGGCAGCAGCGGCGCAGGCATCTTCGATCTCCTTGTCCGTTGCGTCGAGTTTGGCGTAGCGAATATTTTGTCGGATGGTCTGGTTGAAGAGGACAGGGTCTTGCGGCACAAGACCGAGAGCATTCCTGAGACTGGCTTGCGTGACTGAACGTAGATCTTGACCATCGATCATGATTGAGCCGCCGGTCACGTCGTAAAAGCGGAACAGCAATTTCAGCATTGTCGACTTGCCGCCTCCTGTCTCACCAACGAAGGCGATGGTCTGTCCGCCTTCCGCCTTCAGATTCACGCCCTTGATAATGGGCTTACGCTCGTCGTAGTGGAAGTCGACGTCCTTGAACTCGACTTCACCCGCGGAAACCACAATGTCTCTTGCACCATCTTGGTCGGCAACTGTAGGTTTAGTATTAAGTAGCTGCAGAAGGCGCTCAGCATCAATAAGCGAGCTGGAGATGTGGCGATAGCTGTAGGAGAGAACGTATAGGGGCGATGTCATTGTGTGCCAGTACATGATCAGAGTGACAAGATTGCCGACTGGCTTGCGGCCAGTGACAATCTGCGACATACCAAAGACGCAAGCACCGGCAAACCCGAGAGTTGTCAGAACGTCCTGTGCCGCATGGCCGCCCATAGATCGGAAGTAGTATGCGTATTGAGCGGAGATGGTGTTCATGATGTTCTCGGCATAGCGCTTGTGTTCAAACACCAATCGGTTGAAGTAAGCGACCGTCTGCCAGTTGTGGACAGTCTCATTGACTGTAGAGCTTTCAGTACGCTGCTTTTCGACATAGTCTCTTCGCTTCGGCTGAGAGAGCGTCGTGAAGTAGAATCCGATTACGATGTATGCTGCGCCCATGAAAAGGATGATGAAGGCCATGTAAGCGTCGAACAAGTGCGTTACGTAGTACATGGCTACGAAGAGGTCCAACAGAATGGGCGCAATGTCGAAGAGAACCATCTCGATGAGCGAGTTTAGAGATGACGCCTGTTCAACAGCTTTCAGAACCTCCCCGGAGTCTTTCGAGGTGTGGAAGTCCATGGATAGACCGAGGACATGCTCATATGCGAGCAAGGTGATGCGCCGATACGCGGAGTTCGAGATGACTAAGTTTGCGATGCCATCGATTATGCCGAGCCCAGCATAGCTGTTGATGTATGAGAACAAGATCCAGAGGCCAATATCCCTCCACGGCATGACGCCACTCTGGGTCTCATAAGAGTGCTGTAGTTTGTTGGTGATGATACCGATTTGGCGAGGAGTAAGCAAGTTCAGAACACGCTCTGTCAGCATATGAATGAGTCGTAGACCCAGGCATGTCATGACTTTCCAGTCGTCTCTCGGGAATAGGTAAGGCAAGAACACGGCGAAACCCTTGAGATATCCGAACCAGCCACCCTCCTCTTCGAGACGCTTTGCCTGTTGCTCTTTGATATCCTTGTCGTCATCTTTCGGCGGTGCTTCCTCATCGTCGCTCGACGTTCCAGTAGGTATGGTGCCATATCCAACGTTGCCGTTGGGCGTTGATGAACCATTCGCTTGCTTTCCTAGCAGAGACTGGCGTTCCTCGTCCGTGCTGACCACCGCCTGCTTGGTGACCAGAATGATGAAGGCGTCAAGAAGTAATATGAGCGAAGCCAACGCCCTGACGCAGTCAATCACGAAAGGCGCATTCTTCTGCCGACCCTTCTCCGGGATGGAAAATGCCGTTATCAGGCATGTCGTAGTCTCGAAAGCGAATTGCAGGACAAACGCGCCAAAGTAGGCGTGCCACCGTAACGCCTTACTCGACCAGAGTATGTATGCGAGCGGACTCCAGACCAGTATCGATCCTAAGCAGCGGATTGCTGCAGGTTGTGGTGCCTCATAGTCCCAATCGCCCATTGACCGACTGAAGTAGTAAAGTACCTCTGTGATGTATGCGACCAGTATCGCGAGCATGGCGATGAGTATGCTCCACCGCCTCTTTGCTGATACTAATCGTGGTTTTTGCAATATGCACAAACTGAATGCGCAAGCGCCCATGTAGTAGAAGCCGACTGTGGGCGCATGCATGTAGTTGAGGAGGGCCATGGCCGGGTAAAGCGGTGTCGCGGGCTCTGGCTGATCCATGGTCGTGGTCGTGATCGTGAGCTCGTTTCTTCGTTGATGTTCCTGTTCTCGTAGCGGCTGTCTTAGACACTTATGGCTGCGCACAGATACACGGTCTGTGCAAGGTCGTGGGAGGCGACTTTATCGTCTCACACGGTTGTTGGAGGCCTGGGAGTAGGTCGCACACCAGGTCTCGAACTGGCAAGGGCAGGCCGCCGAGAGGAAGGTGCTTGGTGGTGTGCGAATCCGGCCGCTGCGAGGAGGCAGAGGCTGCAGCCCCAAGCTTTTGATTTGGTGATATGGTCTTCAGCCGCACCGCCACAACGCTCTTCTCCGCTTAAGAATACCCGGCGAGCTCAGCCAGGAGGATTCGAGTATGTGTATGCTGTCGTGATGGGCAGGGTTGTCTTCGCTTAAGGGCTGGGTTTCGAACAGCCCGCGACGCGTACTTTGCGACAGCCTCCAGAGTTATATGATTGCGCGGCGCAAACTTCCGCGCAGACGACTGTCACGCGCGCTTGATGATTTTGGCGGTCTGTTGATGGACGCGCGATGTTTGGTTGTCGCGCTTTGCGCATTCCGAACTGAAGAAGCTGCGCGCCCTTGTTAGCCTAGTCGGTGTGGCTAGTGCCCGCTGCTAGGTCTACTGCAATCACAATGCAGTCCACTCACCGCCGTCTCCAGCTATCTGCTCTCTGCGGCGTACAGCGTACGACGACACTCCGGTGCCGCCGCCGCTGAAGAAGCGGCAACGATGTATATATAGCGCTGCATTTTCCAAGAGAGTCGCCGGTGAGGCCGCACACCCCCAAATTTCTCTAGAGCCGTCATCAAGCGGCGAGACCCCGCTCTAGGCAGAAGCAAGCACCCAACACAACAGCCATGGCGGCAGAGCGACCGTCGGCGCTCGAGGCGGCAAAAGAGATTCGGGAAAATGGTTCACGGCCCATAGCGGGGTTGGACTTGATGGGCGATGCGGCTCCTTGCAGGTGTCACATCTGCAAGATGCGAGTTCCTTCTGCGCCGGATTGGGTAAGCGAGGCTGCACTTCCTCAGGTACCGTGCATGCATTCTGTAGATCCGCAATGCACGACACGTCGACTTGAATACCATCAACGGCATCCACCCCTAGCGTTTGATCTAGCTTTCTTATCAGACAAGCACACCGCCCAGTCCTCTAGCAGCTTTGCTAGTCATCACGAGAGCCTCACTAGTGACTAGCAGGAGCCTCACGCCGTTGGTCTGGGAGAATGCTGTACCGAGCTTTCGTCGCCACGTCATGACTACGACACCGCGTTTGATATAGGAAAACTGACTGTTCACAGCGCTCAGAAGCGTCGCTGATGCTGCTGCGATCCACCGAGCATATCTGCATCCTCGGTTCCGAAGTCTGGTCCAGATGTCAAGCACGCTTTTGTCAGTACCAGGGTAGCATCGCAAAGCCATCGATTATGCAATGTGGCACGACATCCAACAGATCTAGATCCACTGCGAGATCGGCCCGCAGGATCCGCACGTTCGCATGGCAAAGATGGGGCCATCCAACGACCACGGCCATCCAACAGCGACCCGGCCCAGGGTCTTTTGGGGACCGTACCACACCCCACCCAACACATATACAAAGACTCCAAAGAAACTCCAGTATCTCATCGCAGCGACGCTTACTATTCGAAATCTTTCCCCATATGCCTATTGGTTAGGTTACGGAAGCTGTGAGTGGCTCATCGCTTCGAGACATCTAAGTGCACCACGAACCACTGCAAAGTCACAAAACTCCACCCACAGATCAAAGACACAAAATCCAGAGCTCACTACGCACAACCAACAATTTCATCCCCGCTTACGCCTTGCAACGACCACGATTACCCCATCCAGTAACCCGAGCCCCAACTCCCATCCCCACCGTTTGTCACCATCTCCCCACTGCACCTGCCACCGTACCACCAACGCACGCAGCTCCCTTCGATCCCTGGACGTGAATGCTACGCAACACTCCATGACTCCAATACCACTTGTGACAGATGTGACATGTCACACGTTCTATAAAGAACTATTTCCTCTTCACATAATCAACAATGACTGGTCCTTCGTTCGCCTCCCGCTTCTTGTTCGTTTTGCAGTCCGCTTCCGTCGTGTATGTGAGCCGGCTGGCTATCTCTTATTCTTCTCTTCACATAGCGCGTCGGAAGGATTGTATATAGCTTGGTGGTGGTTGCGGTGGTTGTCTTCTTTCTGCTCTTTGCACCTGTACTTGTACATACATTCCACTCTCCACCCGTCTCTATCCGTCTATCCCAAAGCCACACCCAAGGTCACGCCCAAGGCCCCAAACAGTCCCAGTCCCAGTCAGTGAATACTCCCTCGAACGAGCAACATTTACCCCTCGATCCCTCGGATCTCGCCACCCATAACCCTCAGTCACCCCCGTTTGAACCCGCTCGCCCCGGATCCGACATTCCATTCCGGTTCGATT